>ORJL010002162.1_pt1 | contig 37436 bp, 22 predicted proteins | sample 1779941 | NCBI WGS metagenome assembly ORJL01 (sample SAMEA104232317, study PRJEB22302) | groundwater metagenome | biome: forest; feature: aquifer; material: groundwater | place: USA | collected 2011-08-07 | depth 5.8 m | reverse complement strand
TCCGTCGCTCGGCAAGCATTCGTCCGGGAGCCGAAGATTGGCCGCAACGACCCGTGCCCGTGTGGGAGCGGCAAGAAGTACAAGAAGTGCTGCGGGAAGGGGTGAATCCTATTTGGAACGAATCGCCGGTGTGGACTGAGCAACTGAGAATCTGCTCGTATGACGTGGACTTTACCCGTCGCGCCACGAGCGCGAGCCTCTGCCGTTATTTTCTGGAAGCGGCATGGAACCACGCCGAGGCGCTTGGCGTGGGGTTCAATCACCTGGGGAGACAGAACAAGTTTTGGGTGCTGTCGCGATTGCTTTTAGAGGTGGAGCATTCTCCGGTGTGGGGCAGCGTGGCGACACTGCGGACGTGGCCGCGAGCAGCACAATCTGTGTTCGCGATGAGGGATTTTGAGGTAGTGGATGGAGCAGGGACCCGCATAGCAGCAGGGTCGAGCGCGTGGTTGGTGCTCGACGCCACATCGAAAAGGCCCCAGCGCTTGAACAAACTGCTGCCTAGCCTCATGGGCCTGGACGGCAAAGCAGCGCTTGGCCGGGACCCGGAGAAATTAGCGGATGGCGAGAGCTGGGATAGGGTCTTCGCCACCACGGTGCGCTACACGGACATTGACGTGAACCGGCATGTGAACAGCAGCCGATATATCGGCTGGATCCTGGATGCCTACCCTTTCGAGTTTCATCGCGAGCATTGCGTGCGGGGCCTGGAGGTCAATTACCTGGGCGAGACATTGGAAGGTGAAGTGCTGAGCGTCCGCACCCGGCAAACGGGGGCGGCGGTGTTCTGTCATTCCCTGACAAAGGGTAGCGGCGATGAGGTTTGCCGGGCCCGCTTGGTGTGGGGGAAAAAACCGACGGGTGCCGGACAAGTCGCGCCTCCGCGCCCTTGACTTGCCGCCAAGAAATCTCAGAATAGCATCGCTATGGCAACACCAGCCCTCAGCGAGATTGAAAGCGAGTTCGCGCTCTTATCGCCCGAAGCTCAACTCATCCTTCTGGAACGTCTTGTGCATCGCGCCCGCGTGGCTGCGTCCGGCAGGCGTGACACTTGGGAGGCTGACCTCTCCGCGATGGCCGCTGACCCGGAAATGCAACGCGAACTCAACCGGATCAACACCGAATTCGCGACCACCGAGGCCGACGGGCTGGGGAGGTACTGATGGTCTTCCTCTGCTTCCAACTGCGCTCCCTCGACCCCAGCCGCTTTACCGGCTCACCCGCAGGCAGGGTCTTTGGCGCAATGCTTGAGAAAGTCGAAACAGCAGTTCGTCACTGCCTCGGACTGTAGTCCGACAGGACTGAGAAGCGGCGTGTACCCGGGTCGAGCGCGCGAAGGACCGTAACTCAGGGACGGAACACCAATTCCAGAACCCGTGTCTGCAAATAAACCTCCTGCGCTTGGCGATCGTCCGGCCCTGTTCGGACCTGAGTAGTTACCTTCTTTGTCCGACTCGCGTAGCCCACGTGCCAACATCCACTCGGTTTGCGCCCGATCGTGGGCTAGCCTGCAGCTACCATCCAGCCCCACGGCAAGGCGAGGATGCCGGTATCCAGCGGGCGAGCCTGACCGGCGTGCAACACCGCGCTGCGGACGAGCACGGACTTGTTCTTGAGCGAACCTCGGAACGCGCGGATGCCGGTCCCATCAGAACCGGCGACGGTGCTGCCGGACTTGATTTCAAAGGCACCCGGTTTCCAGCAGATTGAGGTAGCGGTGAGTGGTGGGATGAGGGAGCGCGGCATCGCGAGCGATGTCGGCCTGATTGAGCAACCGCCCCGTGCGGTGAGCGGCCAGCGCCATCACGCGCTGAAAATCCGGCAGGCTGGAAACCGCGCTCAACTGGCGGAGGTCCCGCTCCAGGTAGGTCTGGACATAGGCGGAAAAGAGGCGGTCAAGCGGCAGAAGTGCGTCTTTTCGTTGTTGCCATTCGGACGGGCAGAAGGGGGCAGTTCGAGGTAGATGGCCCGCCCCGCCAACGTATCGGCCACCCGGCCCATGAGGAGCAGGTTGGCGGATCCTGTGAGTGGGAAATCACCCGCCCGCCGACGCTCGTCCACCGCCCGCTTGACGGCTAGGAACAGCGACGGAGTGCGTTGCACTTCATCGAGGGTGACCGGACGGCTGGAATCTGCTCGTTCCACAACGACAGTCCGTGCCCCAATTCGTGCCCCTCCCGGTCGCTGGCCGGCGTCTGTCACGACCGGCCAGTAATCCAGCAGGCGGGTGTCAGAGCCGAGATTAGGAAGAAAAGTGCCTGGCCTGGATTGAACTCCGGGAACGGCGGCAAGCTAGATTCGGGCCGCGAAGTGTGTTGAAGGCCGCTCATGGGACGCAGAACTAACCAGATCCGACACCAAAGGGGAACACCAAAACGTTCTCGGCTAGACCCAGCGCAGTGCGGTCTGCGCCGGTCTCTCCGCCAGAGAGCATAGATGCCGCCGTTGGGTTCATGCGGTCGGTCTAGCCCGCGACCCGGGGAGCTGGCTAAGCCTTGAGCCGCTTCAGACCGGCGTTGATGGCCGCAAGGTTGAACCGGCTCGCGTCCCACTCGTCGCCGATCCATTCCTTCATTTCCTCGTGTTGCTCGTGTTTCGGGTCGGCCAGCGCCTCCAACAGGTCGTAGTAGCCTCCAATGCCGCCGCAATCCTCGGGCGGACCCGCGTTGGCTCCAGCCAGACAGACCGGGTGTTTGAAAGCGGGGTCGGGCGGCAGGACCTTCTCGACAAGAACCTCGTGCTCCCAACTGTCACCGAAGTCGTATTCGTAGATAAACTTCTTCTTCGGCGCCGGCGCGAGGTCCGCCACGGTGAATTTCTTCTCGTTCAACGTGTCGCCTCCAAGGCCGCCGGGTTCGAGTTCGGTCATGCCGTAATACACGCGTCCGAGCCGAAATTGGTGCATGTGGGATTCCGTCCAGCCCATCGCCACCTGGATGACACGGTGCAGATGGTGGAGCTTCATGTCCGCCCGAACGACCACCCGCCGCCAGATGGGCGGCTTGGAGTAGCAGAGCGTGATTTTCAGTTGGCTCAGCGGTGTCCCGCTTCCGGCATCGGTATTGGCTTGTGGAATCATAATTGTTGGCTTCGGGTTGAAGTTACCAGACCTGCTATGTCTGATGCAAGAACGCGCGCGTGGCATGCCATCGAACCGGAAGGGCAGTCAGGCAGGCGGCCACTGAGGGGGAAGGACACCGACGCGGTGACCGAGTTGGGAGCGTGGCCCTTGGCCACGCGGCGTCTCGATGCTCGGGAGGCAGTTTGGATTTGCGCTGGCTACGACGGGCATCTCGCCGGGCTGCCGACGTCCCGGCGGTTTACGTTCATCCATCAGGATTTACTCGAAAGCGCAAGCGTCCTTGAAGGAGACCTTTGCGCAACCGCCCGCGCCGCGGCACGAACACAGGCTTGCCGCGCTGCCTTCCTTGCCGCGCGACGCCGATTTGGAGACCGTCACCCTCGCCCCGGGCTCGCTTGGTGACAGGAAACTCATCTGCGAGCTCGAACTGCGCACCCGAACCGGGGCCAGCGACGGACCACACTCGATGCCGAGTAACAACAGGCCGACAAGCCGAATGCGATGGAGTTCCATGCGTCGGAACCCGTCAGGGCGTATCCATCCTGATGGAGTAGAAGCAGGAGGAACCCGAGGGTGGCGCATCGAGGTGGGTTGTGCTCCGTCCGACGGCGATCAGGCCTGAGGCCACCGGAGCAAAGGGGCCATTCGGGTCGGGGGCGCGCCACACAGAATAGCTCAGGCCGGGAATGCTGGTCCAGGAGAGGACAAAGACGGCGTGCGAATCAGGGGCCGAGGCAAGCGCTGAAGCGGTGATTCTCAAATGTGAACTGGCGTCGTCAGGGTCTGTGCCCGCAAGTATCTCCTGCCAGTTGGACAGCCCATCCCCGTCACTATCGACGGAGGCCTCGGCGAGGGTCATGGGGATGCTGACCACGGTGATGGTTTTGCTGCCTGAGTTGTTGGCTGGATCCACCGCTCGCACGTCAATAAGGTTGGTTCCAGCGTGGAGCGGAATGACCGACGTGCTCCATGTTGAAGTCCCCGTGCAGGCCCCGGATGAGCCGTCATCGTTCGACCACGAAACCCCGGTCACATCCCAATTGTCGGTGGCTGTTCCGGTGAAGGCGAGCGACGAGGCCCTTGTGCGCAGGAACGCGGACGGGGAAGGTCCGGTTAAAGTTAGTGTCGGGGCCGTCCCATCCACTTGTCCGACCAGGACCATCTCGGCCGCTTCCAAATAGGTGGCTGTCAGCGGGAGGGCGATGGGCGAGGACATTTCGCGCTTGAGCGGGCTGTCAGTGAGATCAACGCTCGTAGTCAGAGTGCCAAAGCCTAACGCGGCTTCAAAACTCAAGTGGACAATATTCCAGTTGCCCGACGCGAAACTTTGGCCCGCCGGCATGGCTAGGGCGATCCCGAGTTCCCCGTTCGTGGCGAGTCGAGTGTTAGCCAAAAGCATGGCTCCCGCGGCGTCGGGCCCAACCTGAGCGCCGACATATCGGAGCACCGCAGGATCGAACCTCGCGCTGAAGCCCAGGGCGTTCTCGTTGCCGGACGCCTGGAGAATCACGCTCACAGAACCGGTCGAGCCTCGATCGAAAGTGGCGTTTTGAATACTCAAGCAGCGTGAGGGTGTCACCGCGAGCGTCTCGTCTCGGGGCGCCGAATCCCCGCCGAGGGAGGACTTCCGAATAATCGACAGGTGTGAACCCGCGATGCCACCCGTCCCCGCGGTGAGGAATGTGGATCTCAAACTGTCTTCAATACCGGTTCCAAAAAAAGAGGTATTGGTAGCCTTCACCATGGGCCCACCGGAAGGCGCGACGACATCGGCTCCCGCATAGTAACGCCCGGCCTGAACCCAGTCCGCGACAGTGAGAATTCCATCGCCCAGGATATCCCGGGGGGCACAGTCGGCGCGCTGGAATTCGCTCGCGGTGGCAGTGGCATCGAGGCCAGCCGCGAAGCGCCCGACCTGAACCCAATCGGTGAGGTCCACACTACCGTCATTTGTCCCATTGGGCCGGGGAGAGACATCAGCCTCATACCCGGCAATAATTCGTCCGTTTCCTTTGGGCCAGCCGCCGGCGAGAGGATAGGCATTCACATCGGCGACGGCGCAGATAATCGGTGAGTTGGTGAAGGTGAACGGGTATATTCCAGGCGCGGCATTTGAGTTAACGAGGAATGAAAGGACAGCGACCTCGGCGGTTCCTGCGCGAAAGGCAGACCCAGTCCGCTTGGCAAGTTGGAGGCCGATTTGGCCTGTGGCCACCTCGCCTTCAGTCTGGCCCGTCTCCGGGGTCACAGAAAGCCACGGTTGATCTGTGGAAAGGCTGTAGAGCATCGTCCCTGACCCGCCCGTGATGTTGACCGTAAAGGTCTGGCTGGCGGCGGAGGTCCCTTGGGTGGCAACGACCGAGAGACCGGTGGCTCCTATACTGGTGTTGATCTGTTGAGCAGAGCCCGCAGGGGCAAATGCCGGCACCAGAGCGATGCTGGATGCCCAAATCAGGATCCAGACCCACGGGCGGTCAAATCGGCGGATCGGCTTCGATATGTTTATCCTGACGAAACTCTTGTTGACTGAGCGCAACAGGCTCTCGACCCTGAATATCGACAGTATTCAGGATAACCTTAACGTGATCGGCCACGAAACGGGCCATGCTGAATTCCTTTACATATGTAACAATTTTCTGCTCGGCAATCGCGGCCGCGGCAACATCTGGAACTTCAGGGAAGCACGCCGGGGATGTGGACGGCGCGTGGGTTGGCGGGCAGATTGGTGGGCGGGGTGGCAATGGCAAGCATTTTTTGATGGTGGAACGGGCGAGGTTCCTGTTGAATACCTGTTGTTCTCGAAAGAGAAACCGGTCAGATTCCGCTGGATGTGAAGCGGCTGCGTTCGTTCGCAGGCGTCCGCCCGGTGTTCGTCCAATGCTTGAGATTACAGAACAGAGACAATCGAAACTTCGCGCGCAGGCCTGGTGGAGCCCCAATGGGACTCCAGCCATCGTCGGCGAAGCTTCGTTGGCTAGAGCGCTGGGGCGGCTCTCCAGGCCCCTCCTTGTGCTTGAGCAAGGGGGCCGGATCGCTTTCGCCCCGGGCGCCCCGCTGAACCTCCGCTCTGAAACGGCCGACAGCGCGGCTTACCGGTTTGCTGGATACCTGCCCGCGATGCCGCTGGAGAGCCTGGGCGATCCTAGTTTCTGCCGCGACCACCATCTGCGGTATGCTTATCTGGCCGGGGCCATGGCCAACGGGATTTCGTCGGTGGAATTGGTGGAAGCGATGGCCCGGGGGGGGATGCTTGGATTCTTTGGCTCCGCCGGCCTGGAGCCGGCCCGGGTGGAAGAAGCGATCGAGCGCCTGAAGCGAAGCCTCCCGACCCAGCCCTTCGGCTTGAACCTGATCCACAGCCCGAACGAAATGGATCTGGAGTCGGCGATGGTCAGCCTCTATTTGAAGCGGGAGATAAGTTTGGTTGAGGCATCGGCCTATCTGCGACTGACGCTCCCGGTGGTTCGTTTCCGGGTCGCCGGCATCCGGCGCGATGCGGAAGGCCGGATCGTGACGCCCAATCAGATCGTGGCAAAGGTTTCGCGCGTCGAGGTAGCCGCCCAGTTCTTCTCGCCTCCGCCCGAGGACCTGCTCAACGAACTGGTGCGGACTGGGGATCTGACGCAAGAGCAGGCCGATCTGGCGGCCAGGATCCCGATGGCGCGGGACGTCACCGCTGAAGCCGACTCGGCGGGCCATACGGATAACCGCCCGCTGGTCACGCTGTTGCCAACATTGATTTCATTGCGAGACCGGTTGCAGGAGAAGTTCAAATTCGACCAACCCGTCCGCGTGGGTGCCGGTGGGGGGATGTCCACGCCGTCGGCGTTGGCGGCGGCGTTCGCGATGGGAGCGGCCTACGTTGAGACCGGTTCGGTGAACCAGGCCTGCGTGGAGGCGGGCACCTCAGAGGTCGTCCGGCGGATGCTGGCTCAGGTGGAGCAGGCCGATACGGCCATGGCGCCCGCGGCGGACATGTTCGAGATGGGTGTGAAGGTGCAGGTGCTCAAGCGGGGGACGATGTTCCCGATGCGCGCGGCCAAGCTGTATGAGCTCTATCGGGCCTGCCCGAGCCTGGAGGCGCTGCCCGAGGTGGACCGCGCCACGATCGAGAAGCAATTTTTCCGCGCGAGTATCGAGGAGACCTGGCAGGGCACGCGAGAGTATTTCCTGAAGCGGGATCCGCGCCAGGTCGAGCGCGCGGAGCGCGATCCCAAGCATCGGATGGCGCTGGTTTTCCGCAGCTATCTGGGATTGAGTTCCCGCTGGGCCAATTCAGGCGAACCGTCGCGCGTGCTTGATTACCAGGTCTGGTGCGGCCCTGCCATGGGGGCCTTTAACGAATGGTCGCGGGGAACATTCCTCGAGAAGCCGGAGAACCGTCGAGTGGTGCTGGTGGCGCTGAACCTGCTCTACGGCGCCGCGCTCCAGCTCCGGATTCAGGCTCTCAGAACCCAGGGGATTCCCTGGCCGGCGCGTTTTACCCATTGCCCGCCCTTGGACCCGGACAATTTGCACGGAGTATTAAAAAGCGATGAGTGAGCCTTCCTCCCTGGCCATAATCGGCATCAGTTGCTTGTTCCCGAAGGCGGACAGGCTCCAGGCTTACTGGAGCAACATCAAGAACGGCGTCGATGCCATCACGCCCATTCCAGAGCGAACGGCCTGGAAGATTGATGACTATTTTGACGCTGATCCCAAAGCGCCCGACCGGACCTACGCGCGGCGGGGCGGTTTTCTCTCGCCGATCGATTTCAACCCGATGGAATTCGGGGTGTCGCCCAAGGACATTGAGGCAACCGATACAACCCAACTTCTTGGGATGGTCGCCGCCAAGCAGGCGCTTCGGGACGCGGGTTACGCGGACAAGCCGTTCAACCGCGACCGCACCAGCGTGATCCTGGGAGTGACCGGCGCGTTGGAACTGGTGATCCCGCTCGGCGCCCGTCTGGGGCATCCCATCTGGCGGCGCGCGCTCAAGGAGGCCGGTGTCGCGGGCCCGGTGGCCGAAGACGTTGTTCAGCGCATCTCGGACTCCTACGTGGGTTGGCAGGAGAACTCCTTCCCTGGCTTGCTTGGCAACGTGGTCGCCGGGCGAATCGCCAGCCGGCTTGACCTGGGCGGCACCAACTGCGTGGTTGATGCCGCGTGCGCCAGTTCTCTTGCGGCCCTCCATCTGGCCTGTATGGAACTTTCCACCGGACGGTCCGACATGGTAATCACGGGCGGGCTGGACACGTTCAACGACATCTTCATGTACATGTGCTTCAGCAAGACCCCGGCGCTATCACCCTCGGGGGACGCGAAGCCATTCGACCGGGACTGCGACGGAACCATCCTCGGCGAGGGATTGGGGATACTCGTGCTGAAGCGGCTTGCCGACGCCGAGCGGGACGGCGACCGGATTTACGCGGTGGTCAAAGGGATCGGCTCCTCGAGTGACGGGCGGGGTAACGCGATTTACGCGCCCCGCGCCGACGGCCAGAAGGAGGCCCTGGAGCGCGCCTACGAAAACGCTCAGGCAAACCCCTCCACCATCGAGCTGATCGAAGCGCATGGGACCGGGACGAAAGTGGGAGATGCAACGGAGCTGAAGGCGTTGACCGAGGTTTATCGTGGCGCGCGCGGGGAAGGAACTTGGGCCGCGCTCGGCTCGGTAAAATCGCAGATTGGCCACACCAAAGCCGCCGCGGGCGTGGCCGGGTTGATCAAGGCCGCTCTGTCGCTGCGTCACAAAGTGCTGCCCCCGACCATCAAGGTCACCCAGCCGGTCGAGGAGGCCGCGCCAGGGCGTTCGCCTTTCTACATCAACACGCAGAAGCGGCCTTGGCTCCCTCGCGAGGCCCATCCACGCCGGGCGGGCGTCAGCTCATTCGGTTTTGGCGGAACTAATTTCCACTGCGTCCTCGAGGAGCACGGCACCCAGAGGCCGGACGTGGGTTGGGATGGCGACGTCGAAATCGTAGCTCTATGCGGCGGCACGCGCCAGGAGCTGCGCGCGCGGCTCGCGGCGTTTCCGGCGGACAGGCCATGGGGAGAGGTCCGAACCGCGGCTCGAGAGTCACGCACCGGGTTTCGCGCGGAGGCCGCGTATCGCCTGCTGCTGCCGGCCAGCCAAACGGTGCCGTTTGCGACGCTGCGGGATGCCGCGTTGATGATGCTTGAGAAGAACCCGGAGAAAGCGTCGTGGGTCCTGCCCAGCGGGGTCGCCTTCGGATCAGGCGCGCGGCGCGGCAAATTGGGCGCGTTGTTTCCTGGCCAGGGCTCCCAGTACGTGGGCATGCTCCGCGACCTGGCATGCCAGTTCCCGGGGATGCTCGACGCCCTTGCGGCGGCGAACCAGGTTTTCGCGCGCTCGCGCCTGGAGCCGGGCCTGCAACGGCTGAGCGACTTCATCTATCCGCAGCCCGTCTTTGGCGACGACGCCCGCCGCGAGCAGGAGGAGGCGCTGAAAGCGACCGACGTCGCGCAGCCGGCGCTTGGAGCGGTGAGCCTGGGGGCGTTGAGCGTGCTGACCTATTTCGGAGTGACTCCCGAGGCCGCCGCCGGGCACAGCTACGGGGAACTTACAGCCCTGTGCGGGGCGGGTTGTCTGCAGCCGGAGTCACTGCATGAGCTCTCCAACGTCCGCGGGCAGCTTATGGCCAATCGCAACGGCCACAGCGACCGCGGTGCGATGCTGGCGGTGCAGGCCTCGGAGGAGGCGGTGGCTCGCTTCGTTGCCGCGGAAAACTCCGGGGTCGTCATTGCCAACCGCAACTCTCCCGGACAGTTCGTTCTCGCGGGTTCAAAAACGCGCATCGAACACGCCGCGGCGGAATTCGCGAAGCAGTCGATCCGCACCCGCCTGCTGCCCGTGTCCGCCGCCTTTCACAGCGCCCTGGTTGCCGATGCCCACGCTCCCTTCGCAGCCTTCCTCGAGGGCGTCCAGTTCAACCCGGGGCGCATCCCCGTCTATGCCAACAGCACCGCGCGGGCATACCCGGCCGGGGCTGGAGAGGCGCGCGATTTGCTGGCCGGACAGATGGTCAAAACGGTCGATTTCATGGCTCAAATCGAGACCATGTTCAAAGACGGAGTGACCACCTTCCTGGAGCTGGGTCCAGGGCATGTCTTAAGTGACTTGGTCCAATCCATCCTGCAGGGGCGCGAAGTTGAAACCATCGCCTTGGATTCCTCCCGGGGCACCCGCTCTGGCGCCTTCGATCTGGCCGTTATGCTCTGCCGCCTGGCGGCGCTCGGCCATGCCGTCGAGCTTTCGAGCTGGGAGGAACCCGCAGAAACGCGAGCGCCCGGCTCGAACGGCAAGGGGAGCCTGACGGTGCCGGTCTGCGGCGCCAATTCCCGGAGCCCCAAGCCGCAGCGTCCGCCGGTCGCTCCGGCCCCGGCGAGCGTTTCTTCCGCATGCGAGAGCCTCACGCCCCAGCGCGTTGCGCCGCTTCCGATCAACCCGCAGTCCGTCGTCATGCCCTTCGCATCACCCTCGCCTGTCGCGTCCATGCCACCGAGTCGCGCCTTGCCGAGTGAACTGGCTGCGGCGCTCCAGGTCGCGCAGCAAGGCATTCTCTCCCTCCAACAGATGCAGGAGCAGACCGCCCGGTTGCACCAACAATTCCTCGAGGGCCAGGAATCGGCGCGCCGCACCTTGGAAGCCCTGCTGACACAACGGAGGGAATTGCTTACTCCTTCGCATCCCGGCGCCCGGCGCCCTCTCACCCCGGCCTTTCTGACCGCGACGCCGTCCTCTTGCGCCATCCCCGCCATTCCGCAGCCTCCAGCGCCAGTCCCTGCTCCGACCCATGCGGGGCCGGTCTATGCACCGACCGCTGAGGCTCCAACGCCCGGGCCAAAGACGACGGCATCGGCAGCGATTGCCCAGGCCGTGCTCGAAGTGGTGGCCGAGAAGACAGGGTATCCGGTCGAGATGCTCGAGTTAACCATGGGCCTGGACAGCGACCTGGGGATCGACTCGATCAAGCGGGTGGAGATCATGGCGGCCCTGCGTGGGCGCCTTCCGGAGGCGCCCGAAGTGAAGCCCGAGCATTTGGGAACGCTGCGAACATTGCAGGAGGTCGTCAATTTCCTCAATGGCGAAAAGGATGCCGGCGCCCCTCCGGCCGAGGCTCGAAGCGTGTCGGTGGGGTATGCGCGTGCGAGTGAGGTTCTGCTGGCGGTTGTGGCCGAGAAGACGGGGTATCCGGTCGAGATGTTGAATTTGGACATGGGCCTGGATTCGGATCTGGGCGTTGATTCCATCAAACGGGTGGAAATCATGGCCGCGATCCGCACGGAGATGCCTGAGGCGCCGGAGATCAAGCCGGAACATCTGGGAAGCCTCCAGACGCTCAAACAGGTTGTGGAGTTTCTGACGGCGCAGCCGGGCGGAGAAGCCCCCTCAGCGTCTGCGGCTCCGGTTGCCCCTGTGGCTTCAGAGCCGCCCGTTGTCAAAGAGGCGGCGTATCCGGAGCTTCGCCGGCAACTGGTCCGTCCGATGCAGCTTGCCACCCCGGATCAGAGGGCAAGGGTGGTCCTGCCTCGGGGCGCGCCGATTTGGGTCACGGAAGATGGCTCTGATTTAACCGTGTGTGTGGAGGAGTGCCTCCGAAATCGGGGGTATTCGGTGCGCCGGGGCACACCCTCCGAGCTGGCGGCCCGCGGCGGAGATGAACGCCCGTCCGGGTTGGTGGTCCTCTGGCCCGCCACCCCTTCGGGCAGTCCCTTCCTGAAGGAGATCTTTCGCCTGATGCAGGCCGTCGGTCCCGCGTTGCGGAGCGCGGGGAGCAACGGTGGCGGCGTGCTTGTCACCGTGTCGAGGCTGGACGGGGTGTTCGGGTTTGGCGCTCTCAACGGCAAAGGCGACCCCATCAGCGGCGGCCTGGCCGGCCTTGTGAAGACCGCTCATCATGAGTGGCCCGAGGTCCACTGCAAGGCGTTGGACCTGGACCCGGAGGTATGCGCTTCCGCAGAGGCGTCCGCTCAGATCGTTGAGGAAATGTTTCGAGTCGGGCCGGTTGAGGTTGGGCTTTTCGGCGCAAAACGATTTGGCTTGTCGGTGGAGATGGCCCCTTTTGCCGGCAACGGCGCTGAGCCGCTGCTGAGCAGGGGCGATGTGGTGGTCGTTTCCGGCGGCGCCAGAGGGATCACCGCGGAGACGGCTCTGCAATTGGCGCGGGCGCATCTTCCCCACTTGGTGCTCCTGGGGCGCAGCCAACTTGCGGAAATGGAGCCTGAGTGGCTAGAGGGCATGGTGAAGGAAGCCGAGATCAAGCAGGCCCTGCTGGCGCGGTCCAACGGGGACCGTTCGCCCAAGCTGATCGAGACCCGGTATCGGGAGGTCCTTGCCCAGCGCGAAATCCGGGGTCACTTGAGCCGTATCAGGGCGGAGGGTGCCACCGCGCTTTATCGGACCGTGGATGTGCGGAACTCGGACGAGGTGCGCAAAGTGCTTGATGAAGTTCGGGAGAAGCTGGGACCCGTGCGGGGTTTGATTCACGGCGCGGGCGTCCTGGCGGACAGGCGGATCGAGGACAAGACTGAGGCGCAATTTGACTTGGTCTATGGCACCAAGGTATCCGGGTTGAAGAACCTGCTCGCTGCCGTGGTAAAGGATGACTTGAAGTTGCTCGCCCTCTTCTCTTCCTACACCGGACGCTTCGGGCGAACCGGTCAGGTGGATTATGCGGCCGCGAACGAAGTGCTGAACAAGATGGCCCAGGTGGAGTCACGCCGCCGTCCTCGCTGCCGGGTTGTCTCCTTCAATTGGGGTCCATGGAACGGGGGGATGGTTTCGAGTGGCTTGCGGAAGATTTTCGAGCAGGAAGGTGTTGGGCTGATCGAACCCGAGGCCGGCGCCCGTTTCTTTGTCCGGGAACTCTCGTCGCACGGCAACGATTCCGTGGAGGTGCTTGCCATGGCGCCGCCGCCCGTCCAAGAGGGCCCCGCCGCTGCCGTGGACGCCCCCTCCTCGCAAAGCGTGGCATTCGAATCGGAAGTGAGCCTCGACGCTCTGCCCTGCCTTGCATCCCACGTCCTGAACGGACGCGCTGTTCTCCCGTCCGTGTTGATGGTTGAGTGGCTGGGGCACGGGGCGTTGCACGGAAACCCCGGCATGGCCTTTCACGGTTTCGAGAATTTCAAGGTGCTTAGGGGTCTGGTGATCGAGCCCGGTGGACGTCCGATGGTGAGCGTCCTGGCAGAGGCGGGCCAGACCCGTGACGGCCTGCTTTCCGTCGCTGTCCAGCTTGTAAGCCATTCCGGCGGACGTCAGGTGGTCCATGCCCGGGCCGAGGTGATGCTCGCGGACGTGCTGCCGCCGGTGCCCGCTGGAGCGCCGGCGCCCGCTCCTCACACCAACGGCTGCAGCCCCAAGTCGGTGTACGAGACTGGCCTCCTTTTCCATGGCCCGGATTTCCACGGCATCGAACTCGTGGAGACTTGCTCAGAACAGGAGATCTCGGCCCTCGTGAAGGCGGCTCCCGCGCCCAAACGGTGGATTGCCCATCCGCTCCGCCCTTCGTGGCTGGCGGACCCGATGGCCCTGGACTGCAGCTTCCAGATGATGATTTTGTGGAGTTGCGAGCATCGGCAGGGCGCGTCGCTTCCTTGCGCCATCAAGCGCTTTCGGCAGTTCAAACCGGCCTTTCCGAAGAGCGGGACCCGGGTGGTGATCCGGATCACCTCCGCGCGGAGTCCGGTCGTGACCGCCAACATCCGTTTCCTGGACCGGAAGGGAAACCTCGTTGCCCTTGCCGAAGGATACGAGTGTGTGGTCGATCCGGGCCTCCGGGACGCGTTCCGCCTCAATCGCTTGAAGCTTGAACAATAATCCCGCACACCCATCTGAAAATGGGGGCGCGACGCTCGCGCAACCGATTGCGATTGTCGGGATGGGCGGGGTCTTTCCCAGCGCCAGGACCCTGGACCAGTTCTGGGACATTATCCACTGCGGCATCGACACCAGCCGCGTTGTGCCCCCCTCGCGCTGGATCCTGGAGCCCGACGGCATTTACAACTCCACACCTGGAACCCCCGATTGTGTCTATACGTTGCGGGGTTGCTTCGTTGACCCCTTTGAGCCGCTCCTCGCAGGTCTGGACCTGCCTGCTGGGGTGGTGGAAACGCTCGACCCGGTGTTCCACTTGGTTCTCGAAGCTGGTCGCAACGCGTTCGCGAGCGCCCGCACAGAGTCGGTGGACAGAAGCCGCGTGGGCGTCATCCTCGGGAACATCGCGTTGCCGACTACGGCCTGTTCCGCGCTATGCGAGCAGTTGTTGACGCCCCTGCTCGAGCGGAAGACCCTCGGGCGCACCCGCCACCCGCCAACCTCGCCTACGAATCCTCTCAACCGCTACGTTTCGGGCCTGCCCGCGGGGATCCTGGCCAGGGCACTCCGACTCGGCGGCGGCTCCTGCACCCTCGACGCCGCCTGCGCTTCCTCCCTCTATGCCCTGAAACTTGCGTGCGATGAGCTGCAAGCCGGACGCGCCGATGCCATGCTGGCCGGCGGTTTGTCCCGTCCGGACTCGCTGTATACGCAGATGGGCTTTTGCCAGTTGCGCGCCCTGGCACAATCCGGGCGCTGCACACCCTTTGACGCGGCGGCGAGCGGTTTGATCGTGGGTGAGGGAGCGGGCGTCGTGGTCCTGAAGCGCCTCGACGATGCCCTGAGGGATGGCGACCAGATCCACGCCTTGATCCGCGGCATCGGGCTGTCGAACGATCTCGATGGCAACCTTCTTTCTCCGAGTTCGGAAGGCCAGTTGCGCGCCCTCAAGCTCGCCTATGAACAGGCGGGCTGGTCTCCGGGGATGGTCGATCTGATCGAGTGTCACGCCACGGGCACGCCGGTGGGGGACGCCGTTGAGTTTGAAAGCCTCTCGAAGCTCTGGAGCGAGCATCCCTGGAGCCCGGGGCAGTGCGTGCTGGGGGCGGTGAAATCGAACATCGGCCATCTCCTCACGGCCGCCGGGAGCGCGGGGCTGATCAAGATACTCCTGGCTATCAAGAACGGCACTCTGCCCAGCGTGGCGAACTTCCAGACGCCCGCGGAGAAAATCAATCTGTCGAACAGTCCGTTCCGGATTCTCAAACAGAGCGAGCCCTGGCAGAGAAGGGCCGGGGACATTCCCCGGCGCGCGGCGATAAACGGATTCGGGTTTGGGGGGATCAACGCGCACGTTCTGATCGAGGAATGGACGGGTGAATCCGCGTCGCGTCCCTCACGCACGCATCCGATTCGGCCCTCGTGTCCGGTTGCTATCGTCGGAATGGCGGCCATTGTGGGACACTGGCCGTCGTTGCGGACGTTCCAGGAAAGGGTGCTCGGCGGCGGCCCTCCCGAGCAGCCGGCACAGCGCTCTGAATGGCGGGGCATTCCCGCTGGCGACCTGGCTGCCCTGCTGGACCGTGGCACCCCGTTCTTTCCGGGCTATTACCTGGATGATCTCGCGATTCCCATGAGCCGCTACCGCATTCCGCCCAAAGAACTGGCGGAGTTGTTGCCCCAGCAGGCGCTCATGCTCGAAGCCGCTCGTTCCGCTCTCGACGACGCTCACACCCGCCCGCCCGATCCGACGCGCGCCGGGGTCTTCATTGGGCTGGGGCTTGATCTGCGCGCCACGGACTTCCACTTCCGCTGGGCAATGCGGGATGAGGTGGCCCGCTGGGGCGGGCAGGTTGACTCGGATGGACCGGCAAAGGCGGAGTGGATTCAGCGGGTTCGCGAGGCGGCTGGCCCTGCCCTGACGCCCGACCGAACGATGGGCGCCCTCGCGGGAGTCAGTGCCAGCCGGATCGCGAAGGAGTTTCATTTCGGCGGCCCAAGCCATACGATTTGCAGCGAGGATAGTTCTGGCATGCGGGCGTTGGAGATTGCCGTGCGCGCCCTCCAGCAGGGGGAAGTGGATCAGGCTGTGGCGGGCGCGGTGGATTTGACCGGGGACCTGCGCACGCTGGCAGCCACCGACGCCGTGCGAGCCTACTCGAAGGAGGGTGTTGCCCGTCCGTTCGATGCCATGGCGGATGGGCCTGTGCCGGGGGAAGGAGCCGTTGCTTTGGTGTTAAAGCGCCTCACCGATGCCCAGCGTGACGGGGACCGCGTCTATGCGGTGGTTCGAGGCATGGGCAGCGCGGGCGGAGGGGGCGTTGGAGGGGAGGGATGCAGTGCCCTGGACTATCTGCGAGCGCTGGAGCACGCCTACGCGGAAGCACACATCGATCCGGCGTCGATTCAGTTTGTCGAAGCCAGCGGTGGCGGGCAACCGAGCGAGGACCGGATGGAGGCCGCCGTGCTCGGCGCCTTTTTCGCCTCGGCCAGCCGCTCTTTGGGGTGCCGGGCGAGCAGCGCCAAGGCCGACGTCGGACACACTGGGGCCGCTTCCGGACTGGTTTCGGTGGTGAAAGCGAGTCTCGCGCTCTACCAGGAAGTCATCCCACCGCTGCGGGAGCTGCGGCAACCGTTGCCGGAATTTGGCCCGGGGGGCTCTCTCCAAGCCCCGGCATCCCCCCATTATTGGGTGAGAAACCGGGCTGAGGGACCCAGGCGGGCGGGAGTCAGCTCGCTCAGTGTGGACGGCAACTGCATGCACGCGGTCCTGGAGGCCTGCGAAGACCAGGATTCCTCGCGTCTGGTCGCGGAACGGAGCCAGCCCCTAGGCGCGAGGTCCGAGGCATTGTTCGCGTTTACGGCGGGCGATCCATCTGAACTCGTCGAGCAATTCAATGCCCTGCGCACAATGGCCGCCTCCGCGGCGCCTGTCGAGTTGCTGGGGCGACGTTGGTGGAGCCTCCACTCGCTCGAAGCCTTCAGGCCTTGCCGCCTGGCGCTCGTCGCCCAGGACGCAAACCAGTTGGCACGGCTGCTCGACCTGGCAACCACAGCCGTGCGTAAAGGTGAAGCGCAACCGGCGATCTCGGAAGGACTAGAGCCCAGCCGTGATCGCGATCGGTTGTTCTACTCACCGTCGTCCGCGGGCGCCGGGAGCGGCATCGCGTTTGTTTTCCCCGGCTCAGGAAATCAGTTTGCCGAGATGGGACGTGAGCTGGCGCTTGAGTGGCCCGAGATTCTCCGCGCTCAAGACCGCGAGAACCAGTTCTTGGCCAGCCAGATGTTTGTGGACCGGTTCTGGAACCCGGCGCCGGAAGGCGGCCAGGCGATGGACCATCGCGCGCTGATCTGTGGCCAGGTTACGCTGGGAACGATGGTCAGCGACCTGGCAGCGCACTTCGGGATCAAACCAGATGCGGTGATTGGCTACAGCTTGGGTGAATCCACCGGCTTGTTCGCACTGCGCGCCTGGTCGGGCCGCGACGACATGCTCCGCCGAGTCACTCAATCCACCTTGTTCACTCGTGATCTGGCGGGACAACCGGACGTGCTTGGCCGTCTCTGGAAGGTCCCGCCCGGACATCCGGTTTCCTGGAAGGCGGGCTTGGTGGACCGTCCAGCGGAGGCGGTGCGGGCGGCCATGGCAGGGCGCGAGCGCGTTTACGTGCTCATTGTGAACACTCCCGGCGAATGCGTGGTGGGAGGAGACGCCGGCGAGGTGGAAGCGCTGGTCAGCCGGTTGGGGTGCCATTGGTTTCCTCTCGACGGAGTCAGCACCGTTCATTGCGAATTGCTGCGTCCAGTGGAAAAAGAATACCGCGATCTGCATCTCTTTGACACCGTGGCGGTCGCGGGAGTGCGTTTCTATAGCGGGGCCTGGGGGCGCGCCTACGACCCGGATCGTGAGACAACAGCCGATGCGATTGCGGCCCAAGCCGGGGCCTGCGTTGATTTTCCGAAGGTCGTGCGAGCCGCTTACGATTCCGGAGCACGCATCTTCCTGGAGATGGGTCCGGGGAACTCCTGTAGCCGGATGATCGGACGCATTCTTGAGGGTCGTCCACATGTGGCCAGGTCTCTTTGCGCCTCCGCGCAGGAACCGCTCCTGGGCGTGCTGAGAACGCTCGGGCACCTTGTTGCCGAGGGCATTCCCGTTGACTTGGGCAGGCTCCATGCCGGAGCCGCCTGGTTGGAGTCTGAGGAGCAATCCGGGCTGCAGCCCGAAGGCAAACTTGTTCGCATCCCCATCACAGGCGCCCCATTTTCAACGCCACCTCTGCTAACCTCCCGGGGTGGCGGGCGAGCCGAATCGCCTCTGCTTCCTCCGCTCCCCTCTCCCTTGCCGGGCAGGATGGCCGAGGCCCCTCCATCCGCTCCTGAGCCGGCGGTTGGGCCGATGGATCCATTCGAGGCGGAACTGTTCCGGTCGATCGCCGCGACGCAAACCGCCACATTGGACGCGCACCAGGCGTACCTTGGTTTTTCGCAGGGCCTGTTCGCAACACTCTCAAAAACGGTTGAATCGCAATTGAGTCTCATCTCCAGTCTCGCGTCCGCCGGACCCGAGGCTTCTGCCGCCATGTTCTCCGAGGCCTCTGAGCTCCTCGGAGTGGCGCCCGCTGGCAACCCTCCAGCGCTGGACAGGAACGCCTGTCTGGAATTCGCGCGCGGCTCTGTCTCGAAGGTTCTGGGGCAGGATTACAGCGAGGTGGACTCCTTCCCCACTCGGGTGCGGTTGCCGGATGAGCCGCTGATGCTGGTGGACCGTATTCTCCATATCGAGGGGGAGGCTCGTTCGATGACGCACGGACGGGTCGTCACCGAGCACGATATTCATCCTGATTCGTGGTACCTCGACGGCGGCCGTATCCCAACCTGCATCGCGGTCGAGGCGGGCCAGGCCGACCTCTTCTTATCCGGCTACCTGGGAATCGATTTCCAGACGCGTGGTCTGGCGGTCTATCGTCTCCTGGACGCCAAAGTCTGTTTCCACCAAAGCCTCCCCCAAGCGGGATCGGTGATCCACTACGACATTCGCATTGAACGCTTCTTCCGCCAAGCCGACACCTGGCTGTTCCGGTTCAGCTTCGAGGCCACCGTGGATGGAGAACCGCTGCTGACAATGACCGAAGGGTGCGCGGGGTTCTTCACCGCCGCCGACCTGGCCAGTGGGCGAGGGATCGTGCGCACCGCCATGGATCTCCAGCCGGTGCCCGGGAAACGTGCCCCGGACTGGGAGGATTATGTCCCGATGGGAGTCGAGTCCTACACCGCAGACCAATTGGAGGCGCTCAGGGCCGGTGATTTTTCGAAATGCTTCGGCCCTCGATTTGCCAACCTCCGGTTCAAGCGGCCCGCGGTTCCGCCCGCGGGTCGGATGAAGCTCGTGCACCGCATCGCACACCTCGACCCGGCGGGCGGTCGTTTCGGACTGGGGCTGATCCGGGGTGAGGCGGACATTCACCCTGGAGACTGGTTTCTCACATGCCATTTCGTCGATGACCGGGTCATGCCCGGGACGCTGATGTTCGAGTGTTGTCTCCACACGCTGCGGGTGTTTCTCCTCCGCCTGGGCTGGATCGTGGAGCAGGATCAGGCTGTCCTCGAACCTGTGCCAGGTGTCGTGAGCCAGTTGAAGTGCCGAGGTCAGGTGGTGGAAACCACCGCCACGGTCACGTACGAGATCGCGATCAAAGAGTTGGGCTACCGCCCTGAACCGTATGTGATTGCCGACGCCCTCATGTACGCGGACGGCAAACCGATCGTCGAGATCACGAACATGAGCTTGCGTTACGCCGGCGTCACCCGCGAGACGCTCCGGGAGACCTGGCAGGCCGCCGCGGCTCCAAGAGCCAAACGCGCCATCTTCGACCGCGACCGCATCCTCGCGTTCGCCGTCGGAAAGCCCTCCGACGCTTTTGGGCCGCCCTACCAGGTGTTTGACGAACAGCGACGGATCGCGCGCCTGCCCGGCCCGCCTTACCAATTCATGGATCGCATCACCGAAATCCAGGCTGAAGCGTTCAAGATGGTTCCCGGCGGAGTCGCCGAGGCCGAGTACGACATTCCGCCAGACGCCTGGTATTTCGCACAGAACCGGCAGGGCGACATGCCGTTCGCTGTGCTCTTGGAGATTGCCTTGCAGCCCTGCGGCTGGCTTGCGGCCTATATTGGGTCGGCGCTGACCAGTGATGTGGATCTCTCCTTCCGGAACCTGGGCGGAACGGGCGTTCAATTTGCCCCGGTGCTCCCCTCGACCGGGACGCTGGCCACGCGCGTCAAGATCACCCGCGTCTCGAGTTCCGCCGGGATGATCCTCCAATGGTTCGACTTCGAGGTCCGGGCCGGAGGGAAGGTCCTCTACCAAGGCGACACCTACTTTGGGTTCTTCCCGAAGGCGGCCCTCCTGCGTCAGGAAGGCCTCCAGAATGCCGCGCTCTACCAGCCCAGGGGCCAGGAATCCGCTCGCGGCAAATCAATCGAGTACCCCGCGCAGAGCCCTTTTGCAGGGGATCAACTGCGGATGGTGGACCACATCGCCTTGTTCGTGCCAGAGGGCGGCCCGAAGGGACTGGGATTCATTCGCGCGACCAAAGAGGTCAACCCGGACGAATGGTTCTTCAAGGCCCATTTCTACGAGGACCCCGTGGTGCCGGGTTCCCTGGGGTTGGAGTCATTCCTTCAGTTGCTCAAGTTCCTCGCCATCCAGCGGTGGGGGCACCGCAAAGGAACACGCTGGGAGGCGGTGGCGATGGACGAAAAGCATGAATGGACCTACCGTGGCCAGATCATTCCCTCGGACCACCTGATTACGGTGGAGGCGGTTGTCACCGCCGTGCGCGACCAGGAGCGGCTCCTGAAGGCGGATGGCTTCCTCTCCGTGGATGGCCGTGTAATCTACGCCATGAAGGACTTCACTGTCCGCGAGTTGCGCGGCGAGGCCGGCCCCCTCATGAACCTCGGGGCCGACGCGGGGGCCTGACTATGACGCCGAAATACAAACGAGTATTTCTCTCGGCCATCGGTTACGAACTGGGCCCGGTGGTGGTGACTTCGGTCGAACTGGAGGACCGGCTTGCCCCGGTGTACTCGCGCCTGAATCTCCAGGCCGGGCAGCTCGAGGCGTGGACCGGCATCGTCGAGCGCCGTTGGTGGCAGCCGGGCGCGCAACTCTCCGCGTGCGCCGCCGCCGCCGCTCGGAAGGCGCTCCGGAAGGCCGCTTGCGACCCCGGCTCTATCGGGATGTTGATTTATGCGGGTGTTTGCCGGGAGAACTTTGAGCCTGCCACCGCGTGCGCTGTGGCGGATGGGATCGGGGTGCGCGGCGATGCGTTAGTCTTCGACATCAGCAACGCATGCCTGGGCGTGCTCAATGGCATGATCGAAATCGCCAATCGCATCGAGTTGGGGCAGATCCGGGCCGGACTGGTGGTCTCATGCGAGACCGCACGAGAGATCAACGAGATCATGGCCGCCCGCCTGCTCAACGGAGGCGGCATGGAAGAGTTCACGCGCGCGCTGGCCACGTTCACGGGGGGGTCTGGCGCGGTGGCGGTGCTCCTCACCGATGGGTCCTTCCCCGGCTTGCCGGGACACCGCTTGTTGGGGGCCGTGTCCCAGGTCGCCCCGGAGCACCATCGCCTTTGTCGGTGGGGGCTCGAGATGAGCGACGCCACGAATCAGCGGCAATTCATGGCCACCGACTCAGTGGCGGTGATGAAATACGGAGTGCAACTGGGCCAGCGCACCTGGGCATCGTTCCTAGGGGCGATGGAGTGGACAGAATCGAGCGTCGATCGTGTGATTTGCCACCAGGTGGGCCATGGACACCAGGAGGCGATTCTCAAAGCGCTAGGATTGCCCAAGGAAAAGGATTATACTACCTATCGGTTCCTCGGGAACATGGGAACCGCGGCGCTGCCTTCGGCAGCGGCGATTGCCGATGAACGCGGCGTGCTCAAGGCCGGTCAACGCGTTGGGTTTCTGGGGATCGGAAGCGGCTTGACCTGCCTGATGATGGGCCTCGAATGGTGAACTATCGCTACGATCTCTACCCGTTTGTGGGTTCTTATCTGAACCTGGACGGGATCTCCCTCCACTACCTGGACGAAGGCAGCGGCGATGCTGTCATCATGCTCCACGGCAACCCCACCTGGTCGTTCTACTACCGGAACCTGGTCCTGGGCTTGCGCTCGGAGTGCCGGACGATCGTCCCCGACCACGTGGGTTGCGGGTTCTCGGACAAGCCGGACGACCACCACTACGAGTATTCCCTGGACCGCCGGGCACGCGACTTGGAAGCGCTCATTGACCATCTTCAAATCAAGGGCCGCATCACCCTTATCATGCACGATTGGGGCGGGATGATCGGCATGACCTACGCCTCCCGCTTTCCCGAACGCATCGCGCGCCTCGTTCTGCTGAACACCGCCGCCTTCCACCTTCCGGACTCGAAGCGGCTGCCGTTCTCGCTCTGGCTCTGTCGCAGCACTCCCTTCGACGACTTCCTCATCCGGCGGTCCGGTTTGTTTTGCCGCATGGTCACGCGCTTTTGTTGCACCCGTCCGATGCCCAACCGCGTGCGTGAAGCCTACCTCTCGCCGTATGGCTCGGCGGAGAAGCGCCTGGGACATCTACGGTTTGTCCAGGACATCCCATTGCGCCCGCTGGATCGGAGCTACGCCCTCGTGAGCGAGGTGCAGAACCGGCTGGCCACGTTCCGCGATACCCCGGCGCTGATCCTTTGGGGCGACAAGGATTTCGTGTTCGATCGCCATTTCCTCCAAGCCTGGCAGAATATCCTTCCATCGGCTGAAGTCCACCGGTTCCCCGAAGCGGGTCACTTGGTGCTGGAGGACGCGGGCGACGAGATTCTGCCGATCATCCAGCGGTTCTTCGAGCGCCATCCTGCCAACGCGTAATTGGACTATCGTGCCGGCATCGGTCACAACGAACATCGCCTCGCATCTCGCCGCCATGGCGGAACAGCAGCCATGGCGGACCGCCGTCGTTTTTCCTTATGCCCGTGATGCGCAAGGGCGGGTCAGCCATACCCACTACACGTTCCGGCAGTTGGAGGAGGTCAGCAACCAGTTGGCCCTGGGCTTTCAACGTCTTGGCATCCGACGCGGCACGCGGACGGCCCTGATGGTACCGCCCAGCCTCGATTTTTTCGCCCTTACCTTCGCGCTGTTCAAGCTCGGTGCGGTGCCCGTCTTGATCGATCCCGGGATCGGCGTGTGGAACCTCGGCAAGTGCCTGGCTGAGGCCGGTCCCCAGGCCTTCATCGGCATCCCCAAGGCGCATGCCGCCCGGGTGTTTTTGGGCTGGGGAGGAAAGACCGTCTCGATCAAGGTCACCGTTGGCGCTCGGTTCCTCCCGGGCTGCCCGACCCTGGGCCAGATCATGAAGCTCGCCCCCCGGCAGACGCCCTTTCAAATGGCCACGCCCGAGCCCGGAGAAACCGCCGCCATCCTCTTCACCAGCGGGAGCACGGGGCCGCCCAAGGGGGTCGTCTATACGCACGAGATTTTCACCGCTCAGGTCGAGCACATTCGCCGCCTTTACGGGATTCAACCGGGCGAGATCGACCTTCCCACGTTCCCCCTCTTCGCTCTGTTCGGCCCCGCTTTGGGCATGACCGCGATCCTGCCCGAGATGGACCCCACCCGGCCCGCCCAGGTCGATCCGGTCAAGATCATCGAGGCCATCGAGAGCTTCGGCGTCACCAACATGTTCGGCTCTCCCGCGCTGATCGACCGCGTCGGACGTTATGGTGAGCCGCGCGGCGTGAAGCTGCCGACCCTCCGCCGCGTCATCTCCGCTGGCGCCCCGGTTCCCGCCGCGGTCCTCCAGCGCTTCACGACGATGCTTCCTCCAGGTGCCCAGGTGTTCACGCCCTATGGCGCCACGGAATGCCTCCCGGTCTCCTCGATCGGCAGCAACGAAATCCTCGGTGAAACGCGGCGCCAAACCGAGTCCGGCGCGGGCGTTTGTGTCGGCCCGCCGGTGCTCGGACTCACTGTCCGCGTGATCAGGATCAGCGAGGATCCCATCCATCTCTGGAGCGATGCCCTGGAGGTCAGCAGGGGCGAGATCGGCGAGATCGCCGTCAAAGGGCCGCGCGTCACCCGGTCCTACTTCAATCGTCCCGACGCCACAGCATTGGCCAAGATCGAGGACCCTGCCGACCACAGCTTCTATCACCGGATGGGCGATGTGGGGTACGTGGACCAACGCGGAAGGATTTGGTTCTGCGGCCGAAAGGCGCATCGCGTCGTGACGTCCCGCGAGACGCTCTTCACCATCCCTTGCGAGGCGGTCTTCAATACGCTTCCCGGCGTAGCGCGAACCGCGCTCGTGGGTGTGCGGCGCGGCGGTGAAATGGAACCGGTGCTGTGCGTCGAGCGGGAGCCTGGGGGAACCACGACCCCTCGTGACCTGGAGGCTCAGCTTCGCGAAGTAGGCGCGAAACATCCCCATACGCGGAACATCCAAACCTTCCTTTTCCATCCCGGTTTTCCCGTGGATATCCGGCACAACGCAAAGATCTTTCGCGAGAAGCTGGCCGTCTGGGCCAGGCGCCAATCCCGATGAACGCGCTTGTCACCGGCGGAGGTGGATTCCTTGGGCTGGCGATCGTCCGCGCCATTCTCGCGCGGGGCGACACCGTCCGGAGCTTCTCCCGCCATGACCACGGGCCTCTGCGCGAACTGGGTGTCGAACAGGTCCTCGGAGATTTGGCCGACTCCGCCACCGTTTCCGCCGCCGTTGCCGGATGCGATATCGTGTTTCACACCGCCGCCCTGGCGGGCATCTGGGGACCGCTCGTGGATTACCAGCGCGCGAACGTTCTCGGAACACAGAACGTCATCGGCGCATGCCGCCAACACCGAGTTTCTCGTTTGGTCTATACCAGCTCGCCCAGTGTCGTCTTCGATGGAGAGGACATGGAAGGCGTGGACGAATCCGTCCCTTACCCCTTCCACTTCGAGGCTCACTATCCCATGACCAAGGCCGCAGCCGAAAGGCTCGTCCTCTCGGCCAACGATGAGCGATTGGCTTCTGTGGCCCTCCGCCCCCACTTGATCTGGGGACCCGGCGACAACCATCTCCTCCCGCGATTAGCCGCCCGGGCCAAGGCGGGGCAGTTGCGGCGGATCGGAACCCGCCTGAACCGAATCGACACCCTCTACATCGACAACGCCGCAGAGGCTCACCTTCTGGCCGCGGACCGCTTGTCCCCGGGTTCCCCTGTGGCCGGCAAGGCCTATTTCATCTCCCAAGGCGAACCGGTCGCGCTCTGGGAAATGGTGAATCGGCTGCTCCACTGCGCCAGCCTGCCGCCTGTGGAGAAAACGATCCCGACTCGCCTGGCACTCATGCTGGCCTGGTGTTTCGAGACCCTCCACAAGGCCACCGGCAGGCCCGGAGACCCGCGCCTGACCAGGTTCGTGGTCCGGGAACTCTCCACCTCCCACTGGTTCAACATCAGCGCGGCCCGCCGCGACCTGGGTTACGCGCCGACCGTTTCCACCGACGAAGGGTTTCGACGTTTGGAGGCTTATCTCCGTGGAAAAGTCAAAGAACCTGTTTAACAACGCAGACCCCAAACCGCATCTCTCCCCATGACCCCATGCCCGTCCAACACCAACCGCGCGCAACGGTTGACGCTCGTGCGCAAAGATGAGCGGCTTGAGGCGTGGATCGCTTGGGTCAGCAAACCGGACCTGGATTCCCTGAACCCCGCCAGCTTCCTCAGCACGACGGAGGGGGCGCAAGCAGACGCCTTTCGGTTCGAGCAACGACGCGAGAGTTTCCTTTTGGGCCGCCTGGCCGCCAAGATCGCGTTGTCAGCGTTTCTCGGCGAGCCGAGCCTCCCGCGAATCGAAATCTCCCCAGGCGTATTTGGACAACCGCTTGTTGACCATCCGACCAAAAGTGGTGGGGAGATAAGCCTCAGCCATTCACAGGGGTTTGCCATCGCTCTGGCATTTCCTCGTGAGCATCCCATGGCCCTCGACGTGGAGTCCATCGACGACGCGCGGGTGGCCACCGTGAAAAGCGAACTGCAATTGGCGCCCGCAGAACAGGCATGGATCAGCTCGTCGGGGATCGACCCGCGTGCCGCCCACATCCTCCTCTGGACAGCGCGAGAAGCGCTGTCCAAGGTGTTGAAGTGCGGCCTCACCTGCCCATTTGAGATATTCCGGATGGACGAGCTTCGCTCAGCGGGTATCGGCACATGGGAAAGCCACTACCAGAATTTTCATCAGTACAAATGCCTCTCCTGGGTCGGTGCCCGCCGCGTCCTGTCCATCGCTCTCCCCAGAGCCACCGAGGTGCTCTCAGTGGGAGGGATCGGAGGGGAATTAGGAATGGAGAATGGAGAATGAAGAATCGAAGGACTGGGAGCGCCGGCATCCTGCCGGCGAGTGGATGGAGAGGCATGCTCCACGCCGGCAGGATGCCAGCGCTTCCTGTGAAAGGATCACCATGATATGCCGGCGTCTTTGGCGATGCGCAGGGCCAAGTCAGGTTTAATGGTCTGATTCCCGTGGACGGGCATGGCAATGATCTTGCGTTCGCCAGATTTGGCGAAAACAGAGGCACGGCGGAGGGGACGGGATGGCGGAGACCTCCGATTGCTCAGGCTCTTTCTCTATTTTGAGGGAGGATCGCCAAGCGGTAAGCTTCTGGACTTTCAGCGAGAGCACGGGATTCCAGAGCGTGCCCATGTCGCCTACGGGACCATCTGGCCCAAGCCGACGGTGTTTCATCTTCCCGCCACGCCGGAGACGATGATGGCTTTGACCGAGTTGATGCGCTTGTGTGCTTATCCAGAGCTTGCGATTCACTTTCATGTTTACCGCGACCAGACTGTTCTCGTGGAGTGGCATGATGCGTTCACTCAGCCCGACAACGACAAGCCTCCGTGACTGCCAGCTAAACCGTTACCCAGCTAAACTGTTACTCGCCCCACGCGTTGGGCCAATCCCAACAGCGGCCCCGTCATGCATGTCGTGGCCAGGGCCATGAGCACCATCATCGCGAAGATGCCGGGCGAGAGAATTCCGAGGTCATAGCCGAGGTTCAGCGCGACGAGCTCCATCAGGCCGCGGGTATTCATCAGGGCGCCCAGCGAGAACGAGTCGCGCCAGCTCAGGCCAGTGAGCTTTGCCGTGAACATGCTGCCGCCGAGCTTTCCCAACGTGGCGACTGCGATGATGCCAGCGCAGATCATCCAGGCTGTTGGGTCGTTCAGCAGGCCGGCCTGAGTTCTCAACCCCGTGAAAGCAAAAAACAGGGGCAGTAGGAAGATGGAGCTGAAGCTCTCGATGCGCACCGAGAGATAACGGCGAAACTCGGGATGGGGAGGCATCACCACGCCCGCCAGGAAGGCGCCAAACAGCGCGTGAATCCCGATGGCTTCGGTCGTCATCGAGCAGGCGAGGATGAAAGTGAGCACACCCGCGGTCACGGTCTTGGTGGGCACTCCGCCCCCGGGTCCCTCCGCCCGCAGCCAGCGCGGCAGGCGAGGGCGAATCACGCCCAACATCATGGCCACGAATACAAGCACGAGCCCCAGGCTTAGCAGCGAGCCGGTGATGTCGTGGGCGTGGACGAGGGCCACGATAATTGCCAGCATACTCCAAGCTGTGACGTCGTCCACGGCTGCGCAGGTGATGGCGGTGCTCCCCAGAGGGGTTTTGGAGAGCCCACGTTCCTCCAGGATGCGGGCCAGCACGGGAAAGGCCGTGATGCTCATCGCGATCCCCATGAACAAGGCAAAGGAGAGGAAAGAGACTCCGGGCCCCGCGAAGCGCGAGTAAAGCGCCAGCGAAATGAAAACCCCTAGAAAGAAGGGAACCACAATGCTGGCGTGGCTTACCAGGATCGCCGTTTGCGCGCGCTGCCGGAGGTGGTTAACGTCCAGCTCCATCCCCACCGCAAACATGTAGAAGCAGATGCCGATCTGGCTCAGCAACTTCAGGGTGAGCAGGGATTCCGCCGGGAAGATGAAACGAAAGCTGCCGGGCGCAAGCCAGCCAAACAGCGAAGGCCCAAGCAAGAGGCCCGCCGCCATTTCACCGATCACAGCCGGTTGTCCCAGCCTCACAAACACCGTCCCGACAGCCCGACACGCGAGAACGATGACGATGAGTTGCAGCAGCAACCGGCCGAGGGGCTCTTCGAGATGGCCTCGGAGTCCCGACCACAAGGAGGCTGTTCCGGCTTCCGAGGGGGTGTGAGGTTGCGGGGCCGTCGCGGCGGCCGGGCTCAGCGTGATCGCTCCGTTTGCCCCCGGCGGGGGCAGCCGACGCCCGTAGTCAAGGCTGGCATAGATGCCAAACCCGAACACCGTCAGGATGAAGATGTAGATCAGCAGCGGCTTTGTCATGCGAGCAGCGGGCGAGGTCGGCGTCACCAGGGTTCAGCCACGTCCAACACCCGGCTGGTAAAATGCACCAGCCGGAGCCAAGCGCAAACGGTTTAATACACTTAGTGCTTCGCACTCTGCTGGATCTGTGGGGCGGGCGGCGGTAGTCTGTCTCGCTCTAGCGAAAGGGAAAGTGAGGCTCGCTGTCCTCAGAGGGCCGCATCGGCGATCGAGCGTCTATAGCGGCGCGGTGAGGACACCACGACCTACCTGCGGTAGCGCGGGCCTCCAAGTCCGCCGTACCGTCTTCTTAACCTGCGGGGGCGTGCGGAGATTGTGAGTGGGGATGACCAATCGTCTGAGGTCGGATCCCCAAGTCAATGGCAGTAAGGTTGAGATGAGGGTGCGCTTCGCCGTCGAACTGGAACGTTGGACCGAACTCCATTTCCTGAAATCCGTCCGGTACGCTTGAGCGTATAGCCGCCTGCCAACAGGCCGCTACAGGCACGCATCTACTTGATTATGAGGTTAATATGAAATCAGCATCACAAAGCAACAAATCTGTTGCTTTTTTCAACGACTAAAGCAACAATATTGTTGCTATGTGCGACAACGCTCAGAATACCAAGCGAATCCGGCGCCTGGTAGGGCAAATTCCAGAGCCCGAGGAATTGTGCGGTCGAGAGGACTTCATTGAACACCTCCAGCCCCGCGCTCTACGACATCTTTGCCAAGGCCCATGGACGGGGCGCTAATGATCAGGTCTTCGATGACGTGATGGCGGACCTCGAATACGACTGGTATTTGCGACTGGATCCCGACACCAACGAGTTCTACTTCCGCTTGAAGGTAATGCGGGACTGGTGGCGGCGTTGGTATCCGGCTGCCGACGACAGGAAGAAGACCGCGATGAGGAAACCCTCATGAGTTTGGTTGCGCAGAAGTACATGCCATCGGGCATGCCCGAGGCCGAACTGGAGGCTACGTTCGCCGCGCGCGGTCATACGGTGGATTACCTGGTCAAGATGCTGCGCGATCAGACTCAATCGGGCACGCTCTCCAGCTTCGTTGTCACTGGACCTCGGGGGGCCGGCAAGTCCACCGTCCTGCGCATGGTGGCCCTACGCCTCAAGGAAGACGACGCGCTAAGCGCCGCCTGGCTGCCGGTTTTTTTCCCCGAAGAACAGTTCAACATCACCTCGCTGCGTGAGCTGCTAGCAGCGACGTTGAGGGAGCTATCAACGCAGGACGTCCCATCCGCGAGGGCTTGGCTCGACAAGGTCGAGGCCGAGCCGAACGACGAACAAAGCGAGCAACTGGCGGTCACCGGCCTTCGTAAGATCACACGGACCCTGAAACGACGCTTGGTCCTTTTCATTGAGAACCTCAACTTGCTCCTCGAGAAAGGCCTCACCGATCAGGAGAAAGGCGCCCTCCGCCGGCTGCTGATGAGTGATCCATTCATGATGGTACTAGGCAGCGCTGTCCACGTCTTTGATTCGCTCCGGAGCTACGACGAGGCGTTCTTTAACTACCTCGGCGAAGTACCGCTGGACCGGCTGAGCGCGGAACAGGTGTGCGAACTCCTCGCCCTGCGAGCGAAATTCGATGGTAACGACCGATTCCTCCGCGAGTTTCCCCAAAACCAAGCGAAGGTCCGTGCGATCGTCCACCTCTCCGGCGGCAATCCACGGCTCATCCTCATGCTCTACGAGCTGCTCAGCCAGAAGCAAGTCACCAGCGTGGTGCAACAACTGCGTCGCTTGGTGGACGAACTGACCCCCCTGTTGAAGCACGAGATGGAAAGCCTGCCCCCGCAGCAGCGCAAGATCATCCACGCCCTGATGGAGCTGGGTGGGACCGCGCAACCGTCCGCCCTGGTCGCCCCGACCCGACTGAAGCTGAACACCATCACCGAACAACTGCGCCGGTTGAAGCAGGCGCAGATCCTGGTGTTACTGGGTGGGGGCAAAGGGCGTCCGGCCTACTACACCGTTCCGGACCAACTCTTCGGCATCTGGTACCAAATGCGTTATCTCGGACAAAACCGTCGGCGGATTGAACTCTTCGTGGAGGTGCTGCGGGTCTGGTTCGAGACCGAAGAACGTTTTCAGACCATCCGCCGGATCCAGGCCGGGCCACAAGGTGCAAGTCCCGCTGAGTTGCGTGAAGTGGCGACAACTGGGGAGTACTTTGCCGCGAGTCTGGTGGGAACGGCTTACGAGGCGTCGGCTCGCGAGATAGCAGTTTGTCACTGGCTGCGTACCGGTGATCTGCACGAGACTGCTCTCGCCCATGCGGAATTTGCCTTGAGGGAGACCGGCGACACGCGGCCTAGCGACGTGCAGGCCTACGCCTCCTTCGGCCATTGGTCGCTTGAACACGAAGACCCTCAGACAGCACTTGCGGCCCTGGCAGAGGCGGCGAAGTCGAATCCGCGCCCTGAAGTGATGTTGGACTATGGACGCGCTCTATTCGCCGCTGGCCGCCATGCGAAGGCGCTTGAACAGTTCGAAGCTGTAATCGCCGCAGCCTCCGGCAACGCTGCTCTGCTGGCGTCAGGCTTGGTAGGTCGTGGCGCGGCTAAAGGAATGGCTGGGAACCCGCTGGGCGAACTGGCCGACTACACAGCGGCGATCGAGTTGGCAGCGGCGCCCGACGAGCAGATCGCGATGGCGCTGGTCAATCGTGGGGCGGCCAAGGGCGAGGCCGGGGATCTGCCGGGCCAACTAGCCGACTACACAGCGGTGGTGGCGTTGCCGGAAGCGCCCGCGGGGTATGTGGCCCAGGCGCTCGTCAATCGCGGCGTAACCAGGGAGATGGCCGGAGATCTGCCGGGCGCGATGGCCGACTACACGGCTGTCGTGGAGATGGCGGGGGCGCCGAAGGCGCAGGTCGCGATGGCGCTTGTCAACCGCGCCTTGGCCGCAGGGGCTACGGGCGATCACGCGCGGGCCAGCGCCGACTTCACCGCGGTGATCGAAATGGGGGGAGCAACCGCGGAGCAGACCGCCCGTGCGCTCGCTAACCGCGCTGTGGCCGCAAGTCACCTAGGGAATGGTGCCGCCGCACGGGCTGACTGGGAACGCGTTTTAAGGATGGACAAGGCCAATGCCGCGGCCGCGATCGCCGCAGCGAGTGGGCTCTTCAGGCTTCACTGCGCGGCAGCCCGCAGGGAGGACGCGATGCTAGCACTTCGACTGTTCAGGCAGTGGCTCGGTGCGCGATCCGAGCGTGGCAAGGCCGCAGATATTGTCCGGCTCCTGTCCTCGCTCGCGATGCCGGCACTCAGAGAAGAATGGCCTCAAGCGTGGCGGTTGCTGGCCGCTGAGCAACCGCCTGGCGTCGCAGAGGCGCTGGAGTTTCTCAAGCCTGTCGCTGAGGTCCTGGAGGGCGCTGACGCCAGCACCCTGAATGGTCTATCTCCGGAGCAAAGGGAGTTCGCGCGGTCGATTCTGGCCCGGTTCAATGCCGGTTCCCGCAACGACTGAAACCGCGATGTCAGAAACTTCCGTCAGCGCGCCTCCCACATCCTGTTCCTTCCTTCGCGCGTTCGAGTGAGTTCTTTTATTCCTCGGCTGCCTTCCCGCGTCCTTCTGGCTCACGCGAAGACGCGAAGAATGAAGAACCCGGGCCCAAGCGGGTTGTCGTGGGAGACGCGTTCCGAGATTCCCCCCCTTTCTCATCCTCCTCTGTGGCTCCGTGCCTCGGTGGTTCATTCCCCTTTTCCATTATTCCCTGCCTCGCGCTTTCGCGTCCTCGCGCGGGAACTCCATTCTGCCACCCACACAGTAGAACCTTCCGAAACGGCTCGACTCGGTCACTTCGACCTTCTCGTTGGGCTTGCGGGCGATACGGGCAGCGACTCCCGGGGTGGCCTCGATGAATTTCATGCCTTTCACCGGGCCGAGAACACTCACCACCTTCGTGAGGCTGTCGGCGGTCATGCAATCGCGAGCGATGACGTTCACCAGGCTGTGGTCGGTCAGTCCGATGCCGGTGCGCGGGTCAACGATGTGGGAATAGCGTCGGCCTTCGATTTCCAGCCGTTGAAAAAGGTCGCCCGAGGTGGCTATCGCCGCGTGGCTCAAGGAAACGAAGCGGGCTGGCGGTGCGTTGGTCGTGTCAAGAGGCGCAACCTCGACTCGCCACCCTCGCTGGCCGGGGGGCGGGTCGCTGACGGCCAGGTCGCCGCTGCCGGCAACGAGCGCCTGGCGGATGCCGCGCCTTGAAAGAACCTTCAGCGCCTCGTCCACGGCGTAACCCTTGGCGATGCCGCCAAGATCCAGACGCATGTTCGGCACGAGCAGTCGCACCGTGTGGCGCTTTGGGTCGAGACGGACGTGCGTGTAGCCAACCGCTTGTCGTGCTTGGGCGAGTTTGACCGGGTCAGGCAGTTGCAGTTGGCGACGAGCCCTGCGCCAGAGCTGCACGCAGGGCCCCACCGTCACATCGAAAGCTCCGTCACTGCGTTCCGCCAAGCTCTGCGCGCGCTCCAACACGCGCCACAAGTCCTCGCTTACGGGCACATCGCGCCCCTGACCCGACGTGTGCGAGAGGCGCTCCAGTTCGCTCTCGGAGTCGTAGTCAGTCATGATATCGTTCAGTTGCTGGATACGCTGAAACGCGGCGGCGGACGCCGCATCGGCAGTGGATTTGTCGGATGCATAGAGGACGATCCGGAACGGCATGCCCATCTGCGGCTGCTGGTACTCGTATCGAGCCAGCGCAGGCGCCGCCTTACGCGTGGACACGCAGGAGGTCGCAACCAAGAGCACGAGCAACAGCGGCCAGGGAGAACGAACGGTTTTGATCATGAGTCAGCGCGGAACGAAGGGGCATCAAGCCGCGCTCTCGTTCCACGCCGTAGATACTTCAGGAAACGGAAAGGCGAAACAACCGATTTCCTCAAGCGGTGGACGAGAGAAGATCGGGTTTGGGGCACGGCTGTTTTCTGTCTGAACGGTGTGGGAGCGATAGTGCATCGATGGGCAAACAACCATCGCCCCAACAGCGCTGTGTTTCAAAGCCCGAGGTTGCGTGCGGGACGAAAGGCATCTCACCGCGCGAAAGGATCGCCCAGAGAATCAAACGCAAGACACATAGAATAGATCCCCTGATTTCTTAGTGTCGTTGCGTCCTCGCGTCTTGGTGTTAATAGGGAATGCATCAAGACGGGGCGTCGGCCAACTGACGGACGCAGGCGGGGAGTCTGGGTACGGTGGGGAAGGGCAGCCCGTCGCCGGAGAGCACTCCGTTGGCGTGCAACGCCCGCTGAACCTCTACGAAGCTGGCACTTCTGTCTGGTGCTGCATATCAGGGGTGAAGATAAGGCTCCGCCAGCGGATCCAGGAGTGAGGCGTGGTCTGGACCGAGAGCGGCGCCTCAAGCGCTTTGAACCTGCGTAGCGCCCTGAAGGGAGACTTTCAGAATGAGCGCTGGATGGTCTAGGCGATCCCGACTATTTCAGAATCAATGCCTGATTTCAGGGTTACTTCGACGTCACACACCCGACACGGCGACGCGGCACCGCCATGGCGATTTGGTTACTGGCGACGAAACCCAGACGGGAAGGAGATTGGCGGCTCTCACCAGAACGCCGCTACGGGCTGCCAACCTTCTGCCGCAAGTGATCGAGATACGGCTCATCGGTGGGCAGCATGGTCCCGCGCTGTTTCATGCCGGCGAGCTGGTCGTGGGCTTTGCGCCACCAATCGAGCGCGTCGCCTATGCCGGACTTTTCGGCCACTTCCGCCATCCGCGAATAGCTTACGAACAGGTCGTGCTGCCAGCCGGCGTTGGAGGGATCGGACGCCGCCAGACGCTCTCGAACCGCCAGCGATTCCCGAAAGGCTTTGAGCGCCTCCGCCGAATCGCCCAGAGCGAGTAGCGCGTCGCCTATCTTCTCCTGGCTCGCCGAGATGTCGCTTTGCCAGCCTGCATTCGAGGGATCGGCGGCCGCCAGTTGCTCCATCCCCACATGGAATCTCTGGTAGGCTCTGAGCGCCCCGGGCAGATCGCTCTGAGCTCGGAGCACGTCGCCGATCTTGTTGTGGCTCGCCGAGAAGTCGCGCTGCCAGCGGGCGTTGGAGGGATCGGCTGCTGCCAGCCGTTGCAGGATCGTCCGGGCTTCCTGGTAAGCTTGGAGCGCCCCAGCTGGATCGCGCTGTGCGAGCAGCACCTCGCCGATCTTGACATGGCTCACCGAGAGGTCGCGTTGCCAGCCGGCGTTGGAAGGATCGATCGCCACCAGCCGCTCAGTTATCGCCAGCGATTCCCGGCACGCTTGGAGCGCCCCGGCGAGATCACCCTGAGCGAGCACCACCTCGCCGATCTTGATATGACTGACGGAGAGGTCGCGCTGCCAGCGGGCGTTGGAGGGATCGTCCGCCACCAGATGGGAGATGATGGTCCGCTTCTTCTCGAAGGCAGAAAGAGCCACACCCAGCTCGCCTCGGGCTTGAAACACACTGCCGAGTCGTTCGTACGCGATGCCCAAATCGAACCGCAAGCGAGCATTGGACGGATCGTCTGCCCCCAGACGCTGCAAGACCATCAGGGTTTCCTGGTAGGTTCTCTGCGCCCCGGCAAGACCGCCCTGGGCCAACACCAGGTCGGCGATCTTGATTTGACTCACCAAGCGGGCGTACTGCCGGCCGAAGTTGGATGGATCCGCTTCCGCAAGACGCTCTCGAACTGCCAGCGACTCCTGGTAGGCTTTAAGCGCCCCGGGCAAATCGGCCCGCGCAGGAAGCACGTCGCCGAGCTTGCTATAGCCCACCGCGAGGTCTTCCTGCCAGCCGGTGTCGGAGGGATCCGCTTCCGCCAGCCTCTGTCGAATCGCCAATGATTCCCTGTAGGCTCCGAGTGCCCTGCCCAGATCGCCCTGAGCCAGCAGCACGTTGCCGATCCTCTCATGGCTCAACGCGAGGTGGCGCTGCCACTCAGCATTGGCGGGGTCGCTGGAGGCCAGGCGCTGGGTAATGCCCAAGGCCGCGGTGAACACGCGCAAGCCTCCGGGTAGATCGCCCTGCTCCACCGCCAAGTCCCCCAGCCTGATGTAGGACTGCCAAAGGTCATATTGCCATTCGGCGTTGGCAGGATCGCCTGCCGCGACGCGTTCGCTGATGCGAAGACCCTCCGCAAAGCAGCACTTTGCGTCCCTCAAGTTCCCTACTGCCACCGCGACATCGCCTACTGCTAGCTTTGCGAGACCGCACGCCCATTCGTCCGCCGCCGCGGTGAAGGCTCGCAGAGCGCTGGCGGCGGCCTCGGCAGTCTGCGCCTGGGGACGGTGTTTTGCGCGGTTCCATGCGCTCAGGAGGAAGGCCCATCCACGCGCCTGGGCCGGCCAGGTTTCCGCTTCGGCATACTCATCCATGGCACCTGTGAGTATGAGCAGTTCCTCAGCTCGGCCCCTCAGCCGACGATTGAGCTTCCTCACGGTTGGACCAGCGTTCGCTGGATCGGCCACGAGGAGGTGGTAGGCGCGTTCGATCTCCTCGTGCGCCACCACCTTAGCAAACGCCGCCACGGCGCGGGCAGCCAGTTTGCGGAACCGCTCGGGGCTTTCGGCGAACAACCGCCGGCGCAGGCCGAGCCGCGTGGCTTCATGCACATTGTATCCCTGGCGTGCCGGGAATGGCTCAACGGCGGGAAGCGCGGTCGCGGCTTCGAACCACCGGCGGCTCTCGGGCCGCAGGTCCTCGTCCAACAGAGAGGCGAGCAGCCGCTCATCGAACCAATGAGGCACTGCGGCGGCTTCGACGACGCGGCGCAGTTCGGGCGGGTGCGAGGCCAAGACGATGTCCAGCGTGGCCAGCGCCATTTGCTGAGGGTCACCTTGCGCGGCCCGCAGGAGCTTGAGTTGCTCGTTGAAGTCCATGTGGGCTAGGCGTGAGAGCGTTTGAGGTTGGCCAGAAGGGTGCCCAGGACCCGGGGACTGCCTTGGGCGGCCTCCACGAGGAACCCGATAAGTTCGTCGGGATGCGTGAGCCCGACCACCCGCCGACTGTAGTCGCACCAGGGTGCGGCGGAGCGGATGGGTGGCAGTTCGTGCGAGATGGCGAGGCTCGCCCAAGGCCGGCCCGGATCGGCTGCCGGAATCACTTTTCCTGCGAGCACCAACCTCAGCCCCTCGTGGCGGCGGAAGTAGGGCAGGAAGCGTTGTTCAATCCACTGCTTGGCTTCCTCGTTGGCTTGCTCGTAGGTGTCCAGAAGCAGCAGCGCCGGCACCCTTGCCTCGTCGAGGTCTTGCAGGAACGCGGTGCGGAGCGTCTCCGAGGCCCCACGCGCCTGCTCGCGCTCGAATCGCGGGAAACGCAGCCCGACGAGATCGCTTGACAGGCTGCGCAGGACTTCAACGAGGGGAAGCCCTGTCTTGAACTCCGCGTGGGCGCACTGAAGTCCCAACATGCGCCCAAGTTCGGCAAACTGGCCGACCAACACCGTCTTGCCCCGGTCCGAGGGGCCGAAGATGAGGTAGATCTGCTCGGCGGTCTGGTTGGTGACGAGCCGGATGAAGGTGTCGAACTCTGGCTCGCGATCGGCCAGCGGATACTCGAAGTGAGCCGGTGGCTGAGGCCAGACGAAGTTCTGCTCCGTCGCCTGGCCGGGACCGCCACCCACAGACATCGCCTGATCGAAGACGCTGCTGAGGAACTTGAGCGCCACATCGCGGGCGTCCTCGAATGGGACCATTCGCCGGTCGTGCCCCAGGACGCAGAGGCGTTGGACATGCGCCTCCTGGAGTGCCACCTCGGAGGTTACCTCCGCCCAACCTGGCTCGCGGCTGCTCCCCGCGTCAGCTCGGTAGATGAAGCAGGCCACCCGGTGGTAGATGGCCAGAAACGCCTCCCACTGGGTGTAGGTGAAGGGGCAGGCGTCAGATTGCAGGTCTCCGGCCAATTCCGCGAGTTCCTGCGGGAGTTTCGGGTGGCGTTTAAGCAAAGCGCGAACTGCCGCCGGTTGGGGGCGGCACCCACAATTGCTCCCCACAAGGTGGATCCCCGCCTGGCAGGCCATAATGTAGTCGTCGAGTTTCTCGAGCAGGGTTGCCCCGCCATCGGTGAAGTCCTCCTGCACCTTGATCTCGCGTCCTCGCGCTGTCAGGCAGCTCCGCAGTTGCTCGCGGTAGCCTCTGAACTCGC
>ORJL010619865.1_pt1 | contig 37449 bp, 27 predicted proteins | sample 1779941 | NCBI WGS metagenome assembly ORJL01 (sample SAMEA104232317, study PRJEB22302) | groundwater metagenome | biome: forest; feature: aquifer; material: groundwater | place: USA | collected 2011-08-07 | depth 5.8 m | reverse complement strand
CTGGCGGCCCTCTGCCGGGGTTCGAAGCTGACAGGGAGTGCAGAGGGACAGGCGGCCCTCTGCCGGGGTTCAAAAGGGGTGTCCCCTTTTCATATCGTTTTATTCAGCGGTGCCCGCAGGGCACCGCCAATCCCGTCGGGGTTTTCGGGATATACGAAAGAAGTCGGGGAGCCCGCGGGCTGACGCCAACCGGAGCATGGACATCTGCCGGGTGGCAGAAACGTTGAACACAAGGAGCTGGATTTGGGCAAGAATCAGACTCAGAAGATCATAGAGGCGCACCTGGCGGGAGGCCAGATGAATCCTGGCGAAGAGATCGCCATCAAGATAGACCAGACCCTCACGCAGGATGCCACGGGGACCATGGCGTATCTTCAGTTCGAGGCAATGGGCCTCGACAGGGTGAGGACCAAACTATCGGTAAGCTACGTCGACCATAACCTGCTTCAGACCGGTTTCGAAAGCGCCGACGACCATCGTTTTCTGCAGAGCGTCGCTGCGAAGTACGGCATCTACTTCTCCAGGCCTGGCAATGGCATCTGCCACCAGGTCCACCTGGAGCGCTTCGCCGCGCCCGGAGCTACCCTTCTGGGATCTGACAGCCACACGCCGAACGCCGGCGCGATGGGGTCGCTGGCTATCGGCGCGGGAGGCCTGGACGTGGCAGTGGCTATGGCCGGACGGCCTTACTATCTGGCGATGCCGAAGGTGATGCTGGTTAGAATGACCGGCAGGCTGCGGCCCTGGGTAGAGGCCAAAGACATCATTCTGGAGCTACTGCGTCGATTGACGGTCAAGGGCGGAGTTGGCAGGGTCATGGAGTATGGCGGTGATGGGGTACTCGGTCTTTCAGTGTCGGAGCGGGCTACCATAGCCAATATGGGCAGCGAATTGGGAGCTACATCCTCGGTCTTCCCGAGCGACCAGCAGACTCGGGACTTTCTGCGCCGTCAGAAAAGGGAGCAGGACTGGCTTCCCCTGGCTGCAGACGCAGACGCCCAGTATGACGAGATTATCGATATCGATCTTTCATCACTGGAGCCCATGATCGCCCAGCCCAGCAGCCCGGATCGAGTGGTCAAGGTCTCCGAGATCGAAGGCGTGGCCGTGGCCCAGGTCTGCGTGGGGAGCTGCAATAACTCGTCCTATCCGGACCTGGCCACCCTCGCGGCCCTGCTGAAGCGCAAGACCGTCCACCCCTCGGTGAGCCTGACGGTCAATCCCGGCTCCCGCCAAGTCTTTGAGATGATCGCTCGTAGTGGAGCGTTGGCGGATCTGATCGAGTCGGGAGCGCGAATCCTGGAGTCAGGGTGCGGCCCTTGCATCGGGATGGGGCAGGCCCCTCCCACCGGTGGAGTCTCGCTACGCACCTTCAACAGGAACTTCGAGGGGCGAAGCGGCACCCGCAACGATCTGGTCTATCTTTGTAGCGTAAAGACGGCCGCGGCGGCTGCCCTGGCCGGGGTCATCGAAGACCCCAGAGGGCTGGGGGACGCCCCCCGCCTGGAGCTGCCTGAGGACTTCATGGTTGATGACGCCTTGATTCTTCCTCCTTCCAGCGAGCCGGACAAGGTGGAGATCATAAGAGGGCCGAATATCAAGCCTCTGCCTCTCGCTCAGCCAATGCCACCGACGATACGCGGGAGGGTGCTCTTGAAGGTGGGCGACAACATTACGACCGATCACATACTGCCGGCAGGCTCGTCGATTCTGCCCTTGAGGTCCAACATCCCGGCGATCTCCGAATACACCTTCAGCCGGGTCGACCCCGAATTCCCGAAACGGGCCAGGGAATGGGGAGGTGGTGTGGTAGTGGGGGGGGAGAACTACGGACAGGGCTCCAGCCGGGAGCACGCCGCGCTGGCGCCGATGTTCCTGGGGGTTCGCGCCGTTCTGGTCCGCTCCTTCGCCCGCATACACCGGGCCAACCTGGTCAACTTCGGTATTCTTCCCCTTGTTATCGAAGATGACGCCTACAGAGCCCTATCTCAGGGCGACGACATCGAGATTCTGGACGTGCGCAGCGCTTTGAAGAACGGGGCGTCGGTCAGAATCCGGCAGTTGGCCACTGGCGTCGAGTTCGAGGCCAGACACGACCTGACCGCTCGTGACGTCGACCTGCTTCTGGAAGGCGGGCTGTTGAACTATATCAAGGCGGGGAAAGACTAGTTCTTCAGATCAGTACAACCCTGTCATTCCGGCGCAGGCCGGAATCCAGAGAGTGGACACCAGAAACGTGCTTTCTCTATATGTGAGCGGCATGCATAATGGGATACGTCAGGCCAGCGTCAGTTTTCCTGGATTCCGGCCTGCGCCGGAATGACAGTTATATGACAGTTACAGTTATATGACAGTTATATGAAGCGCAATGACAGTTATATGGAGCGTCTCAAAGACTTGCGCATACCACGCCCCGAACCGCGTATTGGCTGCCGAATTAGCAGGTGCAAATCAGGACGCGCAAGTCTTTACGGCGTCACATAGTGGCCGAATGAGTCTCTTCTCGCCGGGCCGGTCCTGGGTTTCACTTCGTATGCGAAGTCCCGCCAGCCGCGGCAGGGCGGAGTCGAGGAGCTCTTTGCTTGGGATCACGCGCACATGCGCGAGGATTCGTCTCTACGGAGCACCCACATTGGATACATGAGAGATAGCTCCCCCAATAATCCATTCCGGGGAAGAGGCGCCCACCGCACCGCGGGCATTGAGGCTCCTCCAAAGTTGGCACTGATCTCATGTTCTCAGGCAAGAACCCAAACTGATAACGTCTTCCATAGCGACCCCCAAACCCAGTTCCAGAGAGGTAGTGTGCGCCTTCCGCGCTCTGGCACGCCCAACAGGACACCCTCTGGAACCCATGTTGGGGGTTCGGATCCGTTCACGCGAATCATGAAAGACCGTTGTGGGTGGCGTGGCGCCCCGGGAGGCTTTTCTTGGGGCGCCACCCTTTTTCCCCATTGCCGTCCGGCATGGTGACTGAAAGGCGCACCCCAGCCAGTGAAGTCAGGCTTCCTTCGGTCCGCCGCTTCCCGAATGTCCCCAGGAAGCTCTCGCTTCCGAAGCCATGGATTCTTCCCACCACCTCATTCCGGCGCCCATCCAAGCCTTTGCAGATCGCTCTAGCCTCCGGCAATGGCATCCTGCCCTTCCCCTCCTTTCGTCTCGTATTCTCTCGTGAGGGGGCAAATGGCCCACTCACTGAGTTATGATACAGTCTGAATATTGGAATTCCCTTAGAAGATAGCGTTAGGGAAGAGAAAGGGGACCAACTTGGCTTCAGATGGAGGGGGAGCCGCACGATTGGCATAGTGGCGAGAGCGTGGACGACTGGGTAGCCTTCGATCGCGTTCGCGAAGAAGACCGGGTGTCTCGACTTCAGTTCATGGCCAGACTCATTCCCTTTGGCCGGGACGAGGCAATCAGTGTCCTGGACATCGGAGCGGGGTACGGCCTTTTGTCCCGAGTCGTCCTGCAGGCCTTTCCCAGGGCGCATGTCACCTGCCATGACTACTCTGAGCCGATGTTCTCCCTGGCGATTGAGGAGCTGAAAGGCTTTGCCGGCCGGGTCTCTTGGGTGAAGGCCGATCTCATGGACCCGATATGGACGAGAACCATGGACGGACCGTTCGACGCCGTAGTCTCGTCGATCGCCATCCACAACGTCCGTTCTCCGGAACGCATACGTTCCATCTACCGGGAGTTGTTTGCTTTCATCAATGAAGGAGGCTGCTTCTTGAATATGGAGCATGTTGGCCCGGCCGGAGATATCTCGGCCAGGCTCTACAACGAAGCTCGGGATGCGGAACGGCAGAGGATTCTCAGCGAACTGGAAAGAAATCACCTGAGTACGGAAGACGCGGAACGGAAATGGCCGGACCGCAGGCACCGGGACGCGTCGGGATCAGCCTCGTTGGAGGCCCATCTCAGATGGCTCCACGAGGCGGGTTTTGACGAGGTAGACTGCTTCTGGAAGAAGATGGGAAGGGCCATCTTCGGTGGGTATCGAGCGCCTAGAAAGGTATCGGAGGAAGCGATCACGACTCCTCGATAGGAGAACGGGAGGGCTTCCAGTCATCGCGCGGCGCGCCGCCCCATCTCGGACACTATCCAGGCAACGTTCCAGCCCTCGAGTCCCTCTATGGGCTTCTGTGCGAATCAGTTCCTCGGTTTGAGCACCACAGCACGCGATCCGCTGCTGATCAGTATCCAGCCCGAGTCGTTGATGCCCATCCGCCACACGCCATCGGAAGTCAAGGGCTTGGCCGCGTAGTCCACCATCTGGCTCAGGTCGTACATCTTGCCCGTGCCATCCCTCCTTTCCCAGAGGAAGGGGAAATGCTCATTCGCGTCCGACCAACCGACGACTTGCTGCGATGAGTTTACGCCCAGGGCGAGGCTTTCGTCGTACCCGGGGAGTATTCCCAGATCGGTCATGGCGCTGCCGTCCCAGAGGAACCCATGGTTGGCTCCACTGGCCGTGTTGGACCAGCCCACCACGTAGCCCGAGTTGTTGATCTGCGTTGGGCTGCTGGACCCGCTGGCGCTGGGAAGCAAGCCTACGGGCGTCACCTGGTCATCGTACCATATGCTAGTCGTGTAGTTGCGAGTAAAGGCCACCTTTCCGGAATCGTTGATGTCATAAGCGAAGCTCTGCGCGTTGGCGATCTGGGTCGCTGTGACGTACCCACCGGCGTTCGGGAGGCGCGAGCCTGGCCAAAGGCGGGCATAGTTGTACCACTGGTCGCCCTGGTAATAGAAGCCGACCGCGTCCCCGTTGTTGTTGATGGCGAAGGCCTTGGAGTTATACTCGAGGCGGGTTGGGGTCCCGTTTTCCCACCTCACCGCCTGATTGCCGTAATAGCCAAAACCAGGTTTGTATATGGTACCCACGGCGACGCCCGAATCGTTCACGTCCGCGACCTCGGATATGTAGGTGTTACCGCCCAGCGTGTTCAGCGTCTGCCATTCGGTGATCTGCCCACCCGATTGCCAGGAAACGACGCGCGTCGAGCCGTCAGGGTAGTATTTCGTGCCGAAGACTCGGCCGTCCTCTGCTATCCTGATGGGATAGAAGCCGCTCAGCCTCTCCACGTTGTAGCAGCGCGGCGCCGCGGGCAGGGATACCTGGCAGGTGGCCGGCTGGTACTGGATGGTCACACTCTTGGTGTAGGTGGTGGTCTCGACGGTGGCGACCGCGTTGATCACGGTGGTCCCGCTGCCCGAGGCGGGGGCCACGTAAGTGACGCTGGCGTTGCCATTGTAGTCGGTGGAGGCGGTGTTGGCGCTCAGCGACCCGTTCCCGGCGAGGCTGAATGCGACGGGAAGTCCGGGCACGGAGGCGCTGCCGGCCGTGACGTAAGCCCGCACGCTCGTGATCCCGCCGTCCTGCAACGAGGTCCTACCCACCGAGAGGTTGAAATAGACATTGCCATCCACGACGAAATCGATGTCCGCAAAGGCCGAAGGGGTCCCGCTCACCGGGGAAGAGCTTTGAGCGGTAACCTCGGCGATCCGGCTGTAGCTGCCGGCCGTATAGGTAGCGCATGCCTGGCCGTCGGGGCCGGTGGTCACCGTCTGCTGGCTCATGGAGCCGGAGTCCGCGGTCATGGTCACGACCGCCCCTGCCCTGGGCGTGCCGTTGCTGCTCAGCGAGGCGCACACGTCGGCGGTCTCGGCCGGGCGGAGCTGCACCTTGGGCGAGCTGAGATTCAGGTCGTTCGGACCGGATACCCGGTAATTCTCGACCTGGGGAACGGCGGTCTGGTGGTCGCGTCCCGTAAACCCTATTTCTATGCGCCCGCGTCCGGGGGTTCCGCCCACCGGGAGCTGGCCGTGATAGACGCCGCTCCCGTCCGTAACCCCCGTGACGGTCTGCCTTCCGGCAGGGCTGTCGTGGATGATGTCTATCCCCTTGCCCTGGGGGGCGGGCGTGCCGTCGGCGTCCTTGAGGGTGACCGTGATGTATTCCGATCCGCCGGCCTGGACGCTCGAAGGGGAGGCGCTGGTGTAGAGTCTCGGCTCGATGGGCCGGTCCCGGGCGCCGTCCAGGATCCGGTAAAGGCTCGGGCCCAGGGCGTTGGCCATGGCCTCGGCCGCGTCCACCCAGGATGTATCGCCGGCGCCTGTGACAGCCTGGCTCTGGTTGTATAGACTGGTGCCGTGGACCAGGTCCACCACCAGCACGGTCATCTTCTTGACTGACGCCACGTTCTCCATCTTCAGGACTATGGTGAAGCGTTTGTTGATGGCGCCGGCGATCTCCGAGAGATCGATGTTGTCGTCGCCCCCGAGCCCCTGGAGGCGGCTGACATTGGCGAGCAAAGCCATGATCTCTTCTCGAGTGTTTACGTTTACTCGCTGATCGGCCCGCCACAAGGCGGCTACGAAGACATCAACGGCCGTGGAGGGAAGGTCGCCTGAAATCCCGGTGGCCTCAAAGTCCGCCAGAGCGGACGGTTGCGGAATGGCGCCGCCCGAGCCGCTGGCGATTCCGACGGAGCTATGACGGAGGGCCGGACTTCTCTGCGCACCCAACGGCGCCACGCTCATGGCCACTGGGGACGACGCGGTCAGGTTGCGGGTCGCGGCGACGCCGCTGCAGCCGATCTTCAGGATCTCCTGGTCCCGTGCCGAGTGGAGCCCGGCCCCGTCCAGCACCTTGGCCGAGAGCAGGTATCGCCCAGGCAGGAGGGTAAGGCTGTAGGAGCCCGAGGCGTCGATGGTAGTCGACGCAGTCGTCTCGCCGTCGTCCACGTCGAACGCCGACACTGCCGCGAGCCGAGGGCTGCCTCCGCCCAGAGGCTGTCCGGCCGCATTACGCCCCGTGCCTGTAACAGTCCCGGGCGTGTCGCAGATACTGAAGGAGGCCACCGCCCTCCTCATCAGCCAGCCGGAATCGGAATAGAAGGTCCGGGCCTGTATCTGATACTCCCCAGGGCCCAGGTCTGCCAGGTCCCGGTCGAGAAGCGCGATCTTGCCGTTGTTGATCACGCCTTCATAGGCGTAGCTCATTTCGGAGTCCAGGCCGGGGAGGGAAAGCAGGGCGCCACCCGGGGTCTGGAGCCAGGCGGCAATCTTCACCGTCTGATTGCTCTGGACCGGGGCGGCCGCCTGTATCGTGATTGAAGCCTCGTACTCCCCGCTCGAGACCCGCCAGGCTGAGGTCAGCAGCTCGGCGCGAATCCGGTCCCCCGTGTTGGCGATGGGCCGGTTGAGATGCAGGAGCATGGCTGGCTGGCTGCTGGCCAGCAGTGAGCTGGCGTCGAAGGCAGAGACCTCGCTGGAAGACGGGCGGCGCAGTTGTGCCTCGAATTGCCATTCCCCCTCCAGGCTGCTGGGGAGGATCACGGGGACGCTGCCGGAGACGCTGGGACTGACGTATACCGTATCGGATGCAGTCCAGGTCCGGTCGGGCTTGAGATAGTACAGGCTCCCGTTTGCGGGCGGCATCCCGGGCTGTTGGGGCGAAACGGTCGAGGTGTAGACACTGCCCGGTTCCCGCGCGCTGATCACCAGATCGTATGCTCCCGCCGGGCCGCCAATCTGCCAGGTGAGGGTGACCCCGGCGCCGGCCGCGACCGCGAAATCGGAGAGGGTGAGGGTGATGGTGGGAACGTTGACGCTCGCAAGAGGCGGTACGATAGGAGGCGCCGTCAGGGCGACGTAGTTGGCGCCGTTGCCGAACACATTGTTGTACTCGAAGGTGGGAGGGTCGCCCAGGAGTCCCACGCCGCCGCCGGTGTTGCTGATCACCAGGGTGTTGCGGATGACGCTGGCGCCGGAGTTGGAGAGGTAGAGGCCACCTGCGGAATTGCTGACCACGTCGCTGGAATGGAGCCGGACGGGGTTGCTGACTATGGCGAGGCCCCACCCTCCGCTGCCGGTGAAGAGACTGTTGGTCACGGTGACCGCCCCACCGTTTTCGAATCTGGCGCCGTCGGTCGAGCTCCTGGAGACAAGGCTATTGGTGAGGGTAAAGGCCTGGGAGGAGGAAGCGAAGAGACCGGCATGTCCACCGGCGCCCCCGTAGCGTATCTCGGTCCAGTCCAGGTCTCCGAGGCCATGGTTGCCTGACCCGTCAAGATAGAGGCCCCACCAATTGCCGTTATCCGGGGAGGTGGCGCCCCCATCCTGGTTAGTATCGCCACCAACGGTATCGTCCCTGATGGAGGTGAAGTAGACCTTGTTGCCGCCCGTCCCCCGGGCCGATAGGGCGCCGTATACATGGAGGTAGGAGCCGGCGTCCTGGAACTTGACCACTACTCCGGGGCCTACGGTCAGCGTGACGCCATCCGCCACTACGACCTGACCGCTGATGCAGACAGTGCCGCCGCCGGTGACCCACGAGGTGTTCGCGGCAATGGTGGCGGAGCTGTAGCTGAGGCCGCAGCCGTCCGCCAGGGCCGCCTGACTGGCCACTGGCCACAAGGCTGTCGCGGCCATGGCCGCCGCTGCTCCCAGAATCGTCAAGACCGCCAGCGGGTCCTTCTTGCCAGACCGACGGCGCAAACGCGTTGCTCCGAAGGCCCCGGCCAGCAGGCAACCAAGAGCCAGCAATATCCAGGGCTGCATTCCGCCCTGCGCCGCGATGAAGGACGCCAGTCCCACGGCCGTGGGGGGCGAGGCAGTCCATTCGTCGAAGCCCAGGTCGTAACCGGCCCCCTGCGGGCGGTTGTCGCCGTCGATGTCCTTGCTGGGAGCGCCGGAGGCGGTCCCGGTGTTGATGGCGGGGGAACCGGCCTTCAAGTGGTAGTTCCCCCCGGCGAAGTTCACAAACATGGGGTCGGCGGAGATGTTGCCGTTGACCCCCGTCCGGTCGCCCCAGTCCGTGGAGGTCCTGTCCGTCCATGGCGACGCCATGGCTACAAACCCCTCCGGCTGACCGGCGTACCACCAACCCTTTCCAGCGGCCCCGGCTACGCCCACGACGATCAAGGCCGCAAGTACGAATGCGATGATGAACGACCGGGACCACGCCATGGAAGACCTCCTTGATGCATGAAAAACTAGCTACGCCCTAAGGGAAAGCCGAACACCGCTATTGTAGCACGCGAGAACTCGAAAACCACCGGTAATTGGTTAGAATCCGGTTAGAAAAACGGCTCGCCGATGGTCGTGCGATCTTGCCATGAAGGGCGGCGGTCCGGCGGAGCGTCCCTGGTCTTGTCCGGCAGGATGTGGCCGACACGGCCTGGTTCCTGGCGGGACGGGCGGGCGAGGCATGCCTCGCACCCTACCGGCGTCGAACCAGGCGTCGATGTTGATGGGCAGGCGTCGATGTGTGCGTCGTTGTCGCCCCTGCCTGGAACGACGAGCGCGTCGATCTTGCCCGCATCGGTGTCGGTGAAGGCGTCGATGTTGCCGCTGTATGGCCACGAGCGCCCGCTACGCACGCCCTCCCCGGCGATGCTATAATTAGCTAATCTCTGGAGGTATTGTCATGAATATTGTCGGAAACCGCACGTTGCGCTCTTTGCTGGAGCACCGGGCTCGCAGCCAGCCCGATAAGACCTTCCTCGTCTTCGAGGACGCCCAGGAAGAGGAGCAGACCTTCACCTACGACGAGTTCGACCGGCTGGTGAACCGGGCGGCGAACGTCCTGAAGACCCTGGGGGTGAAGAAAGGCGACAAGTTCAACCTGCATCTGCCCAACTGCCCGGAGTTCCTGGCCCTCTGGTTGGGCGGCGCCAAGATCGGGGCCGTGATGGTTCCGACCAACCCTGTCTCCACCGCCGACGAGATGGAGTACATACTGACCCATTCGGAGAGTGTGATCTCGGTGGCCCAGCCCGACAGCCTGGAGACACTGAAGGAGGTCCGCCCGCGTTGCCCGAACGTGAGACACCTGGTAGCCTGCCGCACGGAGCAAGCCTCGGAAGGCACATTGATGCTTACGCGGCTCCTGGCGGGGGCGTCTGCGGACCTGGAGACCTCGGAGCTGACTTCATCGGACGAAGCAGGCATGATTTACACGTCCGGCACCACGGCCCGGCCCAAGGGGGTGCTGCTGACCCACGCCAACTATGTTTACGTGGGGGAGGTCGTTTCCAAGCATATGCGGATCTCGCCGGAGGACCGGCACCTGGTGGTGCTGCCCCTCTTTCACGGCAACGCCCAGTACTATTCGACCATGTCCACGTTGGTCACCGGAGCCACTATGGTCCTCCTGGAGCGCTTCAGCGCCAGCCGGTATTTCGACCAGGTGCGACGCCATAACGCCACAGTCGCCAGCCTCTTCGCTGCGCCCATGCGCATGCTTCTGGCCCAACCGGAGAAGCCCCAGGACCGGGACAACCGGCTGCGCCTGGTCATATTCGCCCAGAACCTGACGGACGCCCAGTTCACTGACTGGGACCGGCGTTTCGGGGCGCCCCTCTGCCAAATCTATGGCATGACGGAGGTCCCGTTCCCGATGAGCAACCCGCTGGACTATCCTCGGAAGAATGACTCCATCGGAATGTGCGCTCTGGGCTATGACGCCATGGCGGTCGACGAAGAGGGCTGGGAGGCGCCGGTCGGCGTGGTAGGACAGCTCGTGGTCCGGGGAGAGCCGGGTGTCGGTCTCATGAAGGGCTACTTCAAGAATCCCCAGGCCACCGCCGACACCATCCGGGACGGCTGGCTGCAGACGGGCGACAACGTGTACGTGGACGAAGAGGGTTACTTCCACTTTGTAGACCGGGCCAAGGACATGATCAAGCGCTCGGGCGAAAACGTGGCCGCCGGCGAGGTGGAGCGAGTGGTCTGCACGCATCCCAAGGTCTTCGATTGTTCTGTTATAGGGGTGCCGGACCCCATCCGGGATGAGGCGGTGGCAGCGCTGGTCATCCTCAAGGAAGGCGAAACGGCAACCCCTGACGAGATCATCGAGTGGTGCCGCGGCCGGCTGACCAAATTCAAGGTCCCAGAGTTCGTCGAATTCAGGGACAGCTTCCCCAGGACCTCGGTGGGAAAGGTCCAGAAGCACGTCTTGCGCAAGGAAGGGCTGCGAGGCGCTCGTTAGCGACGCCCCGGGGGTGGGGGTTCCCGCGGTTTGTGCCCGGCAGGCGTTAGCGGGCTTCAAGTGATGCACGCTGAAGCGCAAAACTCAGTAAGCGACCTTCGTTTATCTCTTCCTACCAAAAGGGGAAAGAAGAGATAAGGAGGGAGTTTAAGGGAAACCCCTAAGACCCCCAAGAAGGGGGACGCCCCCTTTCTTGACCACCCGCGGGTTGGAGCGCATGGGTCCGGCGTCGGAGCGATGCGTGCAACGCAGCCATTGGCGTCCTTCTTAACTACGCCTTGCCTGACGCCTGCGCAGGCGAGCGAGGGAATCGTTGCAGGATGCCAGGGGCAGGACTCTTGCGGTTGCCGGTAGCTTCAAAAGGTGGTAGTATGCGGCCCAGCAAGGGCGAGGGAGGATGAGCAGCATGCCAACCCCTCGTTGGATCCTAGCCTGTGAGTATGTGGTGACACTTGCCCTCAAGGCCTAAAGTTATAGTGGTCATGCCTGCCTACAACGCGGCCAAGACCCTCGAGCGCACCTATGCCGACCTGCCCAAGGACGTCGTGGATTCCGTCATTCTGGTCGACGATGCCAGCCACGATGAGACCGCAGGGATCGCCCAACGAATCGGTCTCAAAGTGGTGCTTCACATTCAGAACCAGGGCTATGGCGGTAACCAGAAGACCTGTTATATTGAGGCCCTGAAGGACGGCGCCGACGTCATAGTCATGCTCCATCCCGATTACCAGTATGATTCCACGCTGGTCCCGCAGCTTATCCAGCCCATCATCGACGGCCGCGCCGACCTGATGCTGGGCTCCCGGTTTCGCGGAGGGCAGCCTCTAGCGGGGGGCATGCCGGTCTACAAGTACATCTCCAACCGGTTTCTGACGATGGTGGAGAACATCGTCCTACGCCAGCATCTATCGGAGTGCCATACGGGCTTTAGGGCCTTCAGCCGACGCTCTCTTGAGACCATCCCGTTTCTCCTGAACTCCAATAACTTCCTGTTCGATTCCCAGGTCATCGCCCAGATGGTTGCGTTCGGCTTCAAAATCGGAGAGACTGGTGTGCCTACCCGGTATTTCAAAGAGGCGTCTTCAGTGGGCTTCAGGAACAGCGTCGTCTACGGCCTGGGGACTCTGAGGGTGATGCTTCGGTACCTTCTGGACCGCTCCGGGGTCTGGCGCGCGCCGCAATATCGCAAGACGCTTCGTGAGGTGGCCAGCGCTCATTATCATCCAAGCTTGTTCAGAGAAGACCAGCCGGCTGCCCCCAGCTCTCCCACCTCCGGCGACAGAGGTTAGCCTTGGCCTCTTCCTGGCGCGGCCATTGGCCGCTGGGCCTGCTCCTGTTCGTGTTTGTCGCCCTGGCGAGCTTCTATAACGTCGCCAATCCCATATTCGAGGCGCCAGACGAGCTTTGGCATTTCCAGTTTGTGAGGCTGCTGGCAGCCGGGGATGGGTTGCCGGTGCTACAGGAAGACCCTGAACAGAACGTTGCCGGACAGGAAGGCGGGCAGCCTCCTCTCTACCACCTGCTGGCGGCGCTCGCGATCTCCTCGATAGATACCGGCGACTTCAAATCTGTCTCCGTTCCCAGTCCCTATCTGCAGCATATCGGTCCCGGCCCGAACGTTGTGGTGCACAGCGCCAGAGAGGATTTCCCGTACCGCGGCACGACCCTGGCCGTTCATGTCGACAGGCTCTTGTCCACGATCATAGGGGCCGGCACGGTCTTGTTGACGTACTTGCTCGCCATCGAGGCCCTAAACGGGAAGAAGCGCCTGTCTCTGGGCGCGGCAGCCGTAGTTGCGTTTATCCCGGAATTCCTCTTCCTGAGCGCTTCGATCAACAACGACAACCTGATTATCATGGAGTCGGCCCTGGCCCTTTACCTCTCGGTCAGGGCTCTGAATCGAGGTCTCGGTCCGTTTGGCGTTCTGGCCCTGGGCCTGACCCTGGCTGCCGCGCCTCTGACCAAGGTTAGCGGGGTGGCCCTGGCGCCACTGGCGTTTTCAGCTTTCGGACTCCGGGCCTGGCGGGAACGTTCGTTTGCACCTCTGCGTCCGATCCTACTCCTGGCGCCCATGGCGGCCGCGGCTGCGGGCTGGTGGTTCTTTCGGAACTGGAGCCTGTACGGGGACCCGCTGGGCCTCAAGATGTTCATCGCGGCTGCCGGCGGGGACACCCCGGTTCTCACCCTTGATAGGCTGTGGGCGGAGGCGCACGGGATTTGGGTGTCTACCTGGGCTCTTTTTGGGTGGTCCAGCATTGAGGCCTCCCCCCCTTTCTACGTTCTATACGCCGCCATCTGCCTGATCGGTGGGCTGGGGCTAATTAGACTGGCGCGGAACGGAGAGCGCGGCGAAGGCGTCGTTTCTCGCTCGCTTGGGGTGGTCCTTGTCCTGTGGACGCTGACCTTCATGGCCCTGGTGGCCCAATACATGAGGATGATCAGCGGCATGCAGGGCAGGCTCTTCTTCCCTGCGCTTCCGGCCATCGCCGTCCTGCTGATAGCCGGCATGGGAGAGATGATGCCTCGTGGTCTTGAGCGAAGGTGGACTGCAGCACTGGCTGCAGTCCTCTTCGTACCTGCGCTCTTGGCCCCCATCCTGTATATTATGCCGGCCTATTCCCAGGTGGGCCTGCTGAGCGAAGAGCAGATATCCTCCATCCCCCACCGGGTCGACGTGAGGTACGGTGAATCCATGGAGCTACTGGGATACCTTATGGACCGCAGGGAGGTTGGCCCAGGCCAGCCATTGGTGATCACTCTGTACTGGCAGGCGCTGGTGAAGCCAGACAGGTACTACACGGTCTTCATTCACACGTTCGATGCCTGGGGTAACGCTCTGGGAGGATTCGACGGCCTGTTGGGGAAGGAATACCCCACCGCCGCTTGGCTTGCCGGTAGTGCACTACAGGAAACCTATCGGTTCGATGTGGCCGAACCCCGGGAGAGGCCATCTGCCGTCCGGATCGAGGTAGGTCTCTATCCCCTTTCGTCTCCGACCAGGCTCCCCGCTTTCGACGCCCATGGCCGGGCGGTGGGGACGGCGGTGGCCGTGGCGACGGCGAAAGCCACGGCTTCACCTGTTCAGCAACCGGAGGCCTTCCGGCGGGAAGCGAGGCTGGAGGATGGGCTGATCCTGGCAGGATATGAGATACCGGCATCCGGGCTGCGTCCGGGTCAGGTGGTCGAGGGACGCCTGTGGTGGAAAGCGGAGGCCGCTCCCGGTCACGACTACACTGTCTTCGTCCAGCTTATCGGCCCGGGGGGACTGGTAAGCCAGTATGACGCCAGACCCAGGGCCAATACCTACCCGACCTCTCTCTGGGACGCAGGAGAGATGGTTGAGGATTTCTTCAGGCTATCTATCCCGCAAGACGCGGGAGCCGGGACGTATCGCTTCATCGCAGGCATGTATGATGTCGTCACCGGGACCAGACTCAAGAGCGATGGTACCGATCACATCGTGCTGGGAGAGCTTTACCTGGGGAACGAGACTCGTTCATTGCCCTGACCCTCTTCTCCCTTTCAGGGAGAAGAGGGAAGCAAATAGAACAAGGGGAGACCCCTTGTAACCCCCCAAGAAGGGGCCAGCCCCTTCTTGACTACCCCGTGAGGCAGGGAGTGCAGAGGGACGCCGGATCATCTGGCTGGTTTGCGAACGGGGATCCCCTTGTCATCCCAACCACGGTCCTGAGTGGGCGGGGAGTGCAGAGGGACGCCGGATAATCTGCCGGTCTGCAAACGGGGAGCCCCTTGTCATCCCAACCACGGTCCTGAATGGGCAGGGAGTGCAGAGGGACGCCGGACCCTCTGCCGGTTTGCGAACGGGGAGTCCCTTGTCATCCCTATCACGGTCCTGAATGGGCAGGGAGTGCAGAGGGACGCCGGATAATCTGCCGGTCTGCAAACGGGGAACCCCTTGTCATCCCAACCACGGTCCTGAGTGGGCGGGGAGTGCAGAGGGACGCCGGTTCCTCTGCCGGCGTGCGAAAGGGGAGTCCCTTGTTATCCCTACCATGGTCCTGAATGGCAGGGAGTGCAGAGGGACGCCGGACCCTCTGCCGGGGTTCAAAAGGGGTGTCCCCTTTTCATCCCAAATACAAATGCGCCCGTAGGGCGCCGGTGACCCCCCGGGGGTTTGGGGGAGAGAAAACTCGACTTGACACGGGCGCCCTCTGTCCGTTAAGGTCAGGGACACCGCATATGGAAACAGAGGCCAGGGCCGCCATCAGGACGAAAACGGGTCGTGCCAACCCGTGGCTCATGGTGACCGTCGCTTCCCTTGCCAATTTCGCACTCTATGTCATCATCTTCGGCGTCCCTCCGGTGATCCCCAGCCTGGTGCAGGGCGGGCTTACGCACGAACAGGCGGGGCTTCTGATGACGGTGACTCTGGCCACGTACTGCGTGTGCAGCCTGGTGGGGGGCGCCCTCGCCGACGCCTTCGGCGCCCGGCCTGTCTTGACTCTGGGACTATTGCTGGCCTCGGTTTCGGGGTTTCTGTTCACCGTAACCGACGATTTCCTGCTCATGATGGTGCTTCGGGCGCTGGTGGGCGTGGGGTCGGCCTGCGTCTTCGCCCCCGGCCTGCGTTTCCTGCTGGCGGCCCTGCCGAAGGAGATCTCCGGCGTTGGACTGGGCTGGTACATGATCGCCATAAACGTGGGTGTAGCTACGCCACTGTTCGTAACCCCTCTAGTGATGGACCAATTCGGGTGGCACGGACCGCTGGGGGCTTTTGCCGTATTTGGGGGTGCGATGGCCGTGATCTTCTGGTGGCTCGCTGAAGAAGTGCACCCCGCCAAAGCCGAGCAGGGGACTGGGCCGGCGGCGTCAGGTACGGCAAGTGGGGGATTCTGGAGCGTGGCGCTGGTCCTCGTGGCGGTGGCTTCCCTGCTCCGGATGTCCCAGACCTACGGCATCGTCACCTGGGCGCCGTCCTACCTAACGGAGACCCTGCATTTTGACGCGGCTGAAATATCGGCGGCGACCACCGTCCTGTCCCTCAGCAACGTGCCGGCGCTGCTCTTTGCCGGTTGGCTCACCGATCGCACTTCAGCCAAGGTGCCCCTGGCGATTGCTGGGATGGCGATCTCCACGATTGGAGCGTCGTTGGCTTGGATCCACAGTGGATCGTTCTGGCCCATCACCGCCATCATGTTCTGCATCGGCTTCGGCACCGGCATCAGCAGTGTGCCCATCTTCGCCCTGCCGGCGATGACAGTCCCTCGTTCCTACGTGGGCCGGGCCACGGGCTTTGCCAGTACCCTGACCTTCGCCGGGCCGATCTTCACCGCCTACCTGGGGGGCCTGATCAAGACAGGGACCGGGCAGTATGACCTGGCCCTCCTGGCCTTTGGGCTGGCGCCGGCGTTGGGCATCGTTACGTTGCTCCCGCTGGCGCGGAGCTTCCGGCCGAAGTGGTAGGCTTCTCTGAGTTCAGATGCCGGTAATCTGCTCCAAGAACGCCTGAACCCTCGTGGTTATCTGGCCCAGGGCAAGCCCGTCATGGCCGGACTCGATCAATAGGTGAGGGATGCCGGCCCGTTCGAGCCGGTCCTTGAGATGCGGATAGTCGAAGGCCTGGGGGTCGCAATACTTGAGCATCAGCACCACCACCCCTTCCGCCTGGGCCTTACGGGCCATCTCGACCACGTGTGACCCGTAGTCGTGCGAAGGATCGTGTTTGGTCGGGCAGGGCATCATGCTCAAGAAGCGCCCGGCCAGCGACTCGAGAGGACTTGGCGCCATCTCAGCCAGGCCTTCGAAGTACCTGCGTCCATTAAAGAGATCGTCGTCTATGATGCAGCAGCCGGCCTCCTCGATGGTCTCAAGGAGGGAGCCGGAAGCTAGAAGCCCGGAGACGACGAGCCTGCGCCGGGCGTCAACCTTCGGTGTCCGTAGGATCGCCTCGGCCAGAACCTCGGACAGTAGCTCGTTATGTGCTTCCTTGGGCATCAGCATCGAAGCCTGGATGATCGCCGATATCTCTCTTGCGCTGAACATACCCGGTTGTTGTCTCCGCAGGTCGTACAGTCTCGCCAGGCGCCTCCGACTCGTATTGTAGGTTTCTATGCTGTCCCATAGAGAGCGATCAGAGACGCTGTGACCTGCCAGTCGCTCGATCGCTCCTCTGAACCTGTGGAGCTCCTCTATGAGGTAGGTTCTGGCGGCCGGGCCATCGAGGCGTCCCGGGAACAAGATATGGTGATTGAAGACCTGGGGGAGGTTGGTCCTCCAGACTTCTGACAGGCTTTGCATCGAATCACAAATGTAAGGAAACACGAATCCATCACAGAAATCGAGCGCGCCCCGCAGGGCCAGGTCCAGGCTTCCTCTTACCAGCGAACAGGCGTAGGTCGGCATTCGAGCGTCGGCGAGCGGCGTGGCGCCTCTTCCTCCCGAGATCACCACGGGAAGCATGCCAGCGGCATGGATGACCTCCTCCGGCACGTACATCGGAAGGCAGCCGACGATCTTCCGGCCCGTAAGTCCCTTCCACTCTCGGAGCCTGCTGCCCGGATCGGTCGCGAACGGGGCGAAACTGTTGAGAACGCTGCTGGAGGAGTCTGCCATGCGATGCCCTACCCTATGACCTCGAATCGGGTCCGAAATTCTGCATGAATGCGTGGAGCCTTGAGTTTACCTGCGTTTCCGAGTAGCTCCTCGGGTCGGCCATATCAGCGTCGATCAGGACCCCGGGGATACCTGTCCGGTCTTCGACCAGCCGCTTTAGCTCGTACTGGGTCAGGGAGCCGGGGCGGCAGCTTCGGTTGGAGTGCATCACGAAGCCGTCTATCCCGTAGTCTCGTATCAACCCGGTCCAGATGCGGCCCCGCTCCCCAATGCTGAGATTGGCGACCACGGTCGAATAGGCGGCCGCCATACTCTCCAGGGGATTCTCGGGGTCCAGGCGAAAAGCCCAGGAATTGGCGTATTCCGAAGCTACGAAACAGGCCCCGTATTCCGCCATCAGGGCAGGTATGGCTTTCAGGTTCGACCAGATAGGGATATTGCCCCAAAGCAGCCGGCGCCTCTCGCCGGGCATGGCTGCTATTCCCGATGCCACCCGCCCTCGCATCTCGGTCAGGAGCGCCTCGTAGTATTCCACGGTGGACTGGACGCCCCGCATGGCCACCATGGGCGCCATGTGGGTAAATCCGTCAAACGCGGTCATGGGCGAAGGCCGGGTTCTCCCCAGTCTCAGGGTCTCTCCCCAGAGTAGTCCGGCCTTGTCAGCCAGGGTCACGACCTCCCGGAAACGCTCGTGATCGAACCTCTTCCGAAGGAGCGTCTCCAGGAAGATGATTAGATCTTTCAGTTGCTCCACCACGTATCGCACGGCCGATCCTTCCATGGCGTCGCCCACGAAGGGGGTATCGATGTGGATGTGAGGCACCCCGAGACTTCGCGCCAGGGCTTCATACCACTTGGTGACCGTATGGCAGAAATTGCTGCAACTGAGCACGAAATCGGGCCGGGGCAATCCGCCTATGGGACTCTGTCCGCTTATCGAGGAACCTATGTCGCAACGAGCGTACGAGCACAGATCGGCCGAGTATCCCTGCGCTTCAGCGACTTCGCAGAGTTTGAGGGACATTCCTCTGGCCGCGCACATGGCAGCGTGGTTTTCCGGGTAGACCACCGCTACTCCCATCGCCCGAAGGGGCTCGACCGGCGCCATTCCCGTCAACCAGGCAACCGGGCGCCCGTCCTCCCTGGCTCGCCCGGCCTCCGCGTAATGGGCGTCCATCAGCGCCCGCGGGCTGGTCCGTGTTCTTAGCGGGCCGACCGGCTCAGTCATGGGGCACCTCAGCAAGAAGAGCGCGCCGACGATGACTACGAAGGAGAACGATCAACACGGGTATTGCGATCAGTCCCCACCTTGCGAGGCCAGGATTGGATCCAGCCCATGTTTGGCCGGCGCGAGTCAAGGTCCGCGAGGGAGCCAATCCCAAGCAAGACGAGGAACAATCCTGCTCCTGTGCTGTCGGTCATGATGAGCAGAAACCCAACGACGAAGCTCATGGCTGCCCCTAGCCATATCCACGTCCTCTGGCGATTCTCCATTTGGCCCTCCTCTCTCTTCAAGTACTCGCAGGCGACCTCCTGCGGGTAGCTGCCTCTGAGGCCGCCGAACGCCCAGCATCAGCGGCGGCGCGCAGCGCCGTCCGCTGTATGCTGTTTGTTCGACGATCATTTCGTCAACGTCCTTGCAACTGCGGTATCAACTCCCGCATCACGGAATGCTTCCGCAAGTACTTCGGCCAATGCACTTAGCCCCTTGGGTCGTACTCCGTCGGCCCAGAAATCGTTGCTAAACGTAAACCCGTCGGATCGCTCCTTCTGCACCACTTTGATAGCCCCGGGAACTTCTTCGTATGCCTGGTGATAGTCCCAGTTCTTGTCTGTGCCGGGCACGACTACATCTGGCAAATGACGGAGCGCGGCTTCGGGAAGATTGGCGTTAAGGTGCGGGCAATGACGACACCGGTGCAGATTAGTGGCCAATTCGTGTCGGATTCTGTCTTTGTCGAATCTCCACTGGACCTTCGAACCTATCAACCCCGACTTCTCCCACTTGCCGTAGCAAAACCAATCAGCCCATTCAGTCCAGTCCATGCGGGCCTGTTTGCATCCCCACGGGTTCAGACGGTTTTCATCCTTGCCGAAACAGTATTCGACAGGTCGATATGCCGACGCCCTTTGGGAGGCGCACCAAGCGAAGCCAAACACCTCATCCCACTGCTGCTCCGTTCCGTCTACATACAGGACACGATTCCTGATGCCGGAGAGCGCGCCAGCCAGTGGCAAAGCATCGGCTAACGCGCCGGATGGGAATGTGGCAAGATGCCAGGTCTTCTTGTTCTTCTGACATGTCTGATATCCGGTCGTCGCCTTAGCCAACTCAAGCGCCTTGGGAAATGATGCAGCCGAGGACTCTGCAAATTCCAAAGCAATTCCCTTCTGCGGAACGTCAAAGCTGATGTGGATGCCCTGTCCCTGTATATCGAGGCTTGCGCCGCATTTCGAACAGAACCGAGAGTTGGCACTGTTCTCCGCCGCGCAGGCCGGACAGAGCTTCCCGATCTGCTTTAGGGATTCCACGACTTCCTCCGCTAGCCTATCGAATTGCTCCTGAAGAAGCCCTATCCTGTGACAGAAGTCAGTTATGAGTTGGACTTCTGACGCGTCGAGGTTACCGTCGGCGTAGGCCACGCGAAGGATCAACTCAAGGTTCTTCACTTGGTCTGCAAAAGTCCCCACGGGCATTAGTGTGTGGTTTCCGCTTTCGGCAAGGCGAATTGCAGTCGAGAAATCACCCTTCTTGAATCCGTATTCCTTGCGGATCGCTTCGAGTTGACCAAGTTCTCCGGCTGACAACGTGCCAACGGCGCGGGCGACCAGTGCGATATTTGCAAGAAACGGCACGGGATCTCTAATCATCTACTTTCCTCCTCCGTCGAACGTGCACAATGAGCGGCGGGCCGCATGCGAACCGTCCCTCTCAATTGTGGGGTTAGTCCGCCTCCCCACATTGCCTTCACAGTCCCGTCGAAATACTGTGCGCCACAAAGAACTTCTCCAACTTGGCGAGCACGCGCACCGCCAAGGCGATTGGATCGTGGGAAGTGCCATCGCAGGTTAGATCCCAAAGAATGCCTGCACCAACCACCATCTCGCCAACTACCCCAATACCCACGACCCCTGAACGCCCCGAGACTTTCGCGGCGACCGGACTCGCCTTTCGGTCAACCTTGAGGTGCTTGCCCTGGTTACAAATCGACCGACAGACGACGAGATCTGGATCTGTCAACAAGGCGTTGACGTCTCTTTTCGGCGCCTCAGCCCGAAGGTAGTCCTGCACGTGGTACGCGGTCACAAAGAAGTTAAACACCGTATCGATGTTCACGTCTTCGTGCAGCCTTGCAAGCTCGCGCCGCGCTTTCGAGAGCATGTCAGTGGAGGACCTAAGAAGTACGGTCGGCTGGTGCATAGTATATCCTCTGGCCATCGCCTCGGCGTCTAACTCCGCTGGAACGTGTTGTTGGGTGGCCCGTTCAACGCTGTTCGCGCCGACGAGAAGAAAGCGCCGTTTCTCGTGCGTTGCCCCCGCCCGGTGGAAACACTCGCCGGTAATCGTACTCTTCGAATTGATTCGCTGTCTTCCATTCAAGAAACTCCTCGTAGGAGGGTGGGTTGATGGGCGGCGCACCGCCGAGACTGACCCGTGGAACGCCGGGTTCGACGGACTGCATGTAGCGGCGCGCTTCAGTCTCCGTCTGAAAGTGGTCGACCCGAAACAGTGGGTACCGGGCGGTATTTCGGAAGGTGGCGACGCACCAGATGTGTGACGGCGGGGCGTTGTCGTGGTAGATGACCGTCTCGAGTGTGTCAGCATCGACCTCCGTAACGGTGCACATGCAGACACATAGCACGAACAGTCGGTCATCGTAGTAGGCCACTCCATCAAGCATTGTCAGGAAGGTCGCCTCCTAAGGTCTACGTCAGCCACGAGTCTTTGATGGCCGCCCAACCTATCAAGCTAACCGGCGGGCCGCGCCGACGCTCGCTAAGTCGAAACCGCGTGCCGGCCCGTCCGGTTGAGCGCAGGGTTGGATGTTGTTATTATACGCTTGGCAGTGCCGATGTCAAAAGGGAAATCCCTGCGGCAGGGGCGGGAAGTCGGGTGTGTTAGGTGTGGGGTTGTAGGGGCCTTGTGGCTAGTTGTGAAGCCGCGATCCTAGGTGAAAAGAGGCCAGCCTCCGAGAACGCCCCTTATCGGAACACCTCAAAGCCTGCTGGAAGTCCTTTGAGGTTGACACCTCGCCGAAATCGACTTACTATCCACAGCAACTACTCCATCGTGAGAAGATGCCAAGAATTGCGGCTACCCGGTTCCGCATTATCGGCAAGGATCAAGCTTTAAGGAGCGCATTCAATGGAAATCTCTCAGGAAGGCAAAGATGCCATTAGAACCACGCTTCGCCAGTTCATGAGCGATGACGAAGCAGAGCGATTCATCGACCTTGAATACACGATGGATGCCATTAAGCAGGGGCGGGTGTGCTGGCAAGCGCCGGTCTCCATCGGTATCCATGCAGCTCAGCTTTACCTCCCTGACAATGGGGAAGGTGCTAACGCTGCCCTTTCGGACCTGATCGGCCTGTCGCTCGAGCCACTTGAGGCCCTGCTTCAACTCTTGTCGGCCGTCCCGGACGAAGAAACTCCGATGGATGAACGGGCGCGCACGCTTTTCCATACCCATTTCTCCCTTGGCCTCTTACTGCTGGCCAAAGGAGAAAAGCAACGGGCCAAAGCCATTTTGCACGAGGTCTCTGGTACAAAGGTCTCCATCAGAGGTCGTGAATTCATCTCAGGGCCAGACGTAATACAATGCAATACTGACATCTATCAGGCTAAGTGGCACACTGCATGGAACCTACTTAAGGAAAGCATACGCCAAAAAGCGCTGGACCACGAGGAGTTGCTATATGCCTTGGTAGAGGCTGCCGCCTGCGCGCCACCGGGAGCAATTCTGACAACAGTGCTATCCCTTACGCTCCTAGACAAGTGGACTGAGAAGTGCAACAAACCAGACACCTCCCAAGAGGACGACTACCCCGATATGGGCTGGCTGAATTTGTTCACCGCGGCGTCAGAACTCTTCTCCTTTTGCTCGGGGGCAGATACTGCCGGCGATCTGCCTAACAAGTGCGAAATGTATTCACCCCAGTATGTGGCCTGGGAATTCGGCCAAATCGCTGGCAGTTTTGCGGTTCCGTGGAGTAAGAACCCGCTTGTAATATACGATGTATTCCCCGATGACTTTCGCGACGATGACTTCCCCTCTATGTGGGGGCCAGAACCACTCTTCCGGGCCTTGTGCCCAGTCCAAGCCCTTCTGATCGAATTTGCCGCAGATCGAGACTGGGGCAAGGCGCGCCAGCAATATGTAGAGATGTGGCAGATATGCGATAGGTGGAACTGGGCGGCATTGTCCGAAATAGGACCTGAAAGCGACCTCTACTGGGCCATCCGCATAGGCTTTGCAGACAAGGTCAAGGAAATATTAGACCGGAAGAGTCCTGAAGAACCCGATTCCGACGTCTTACTCCGAGACATTGAGGAGTATCTGAGAAAGCACTCGAGACCAGGCAAGCTCGATACAATCACGGCTGAACAGCACGTTCCATCAAGGTCATCGGTAATCCGTAGAGGCGAACCCTATCTAAATATCGTCCGTTTAAGAGAGACGCTGCGCCAATGCGAACAATATATCTTCTGGGCAGACCCTCATTTCAGGACTCCTGGCCTGGAAGCTCTGGCGCATGAAGCGGATCCCAACCGAATCAGTTCAATCCGCATATTGTCTTTGAAAACAATGTTTACTAATCAGGTCCGGAGAGAGTGGGGTAGATTCAAAAGGGAAATGGCTGGGAAGAGAATCAATGTTGAGTGGCGCATCGTCGACAGGATGGAGCCTCACGACCGGTTCATCATCGGTGCCAACATCTGGTTCAACGTTCCGCCGGTGCAGGCGATAACCGAGGGCTCCTACAGCGAAATCCACCAAACGCGCGATCGCCCTCCATTTGAAGAGTGGTGGGACAAAGCGAGCCCGTCTGGCTGACCGGCATGATTGTTCTCTTCACAAACCATTCTTCGGGCAATCTGCGCTGATCCCTGAATAAGACAACTCGAAAGTTAGCCGGATCAGGTCGGGTAGGCGCATGTCCGTTGACCACGTCGACCTCCGGTCGGCACGTTCCCATAACTACCCTTCTCGGTACGGGTGTCCATGGTACTCATCAGTTTCCAGCAAATCCAAGTTCCAAATAACCAGGATTTCCACTGGTTATCGGAGCCAAGTTTTGGCCAGTTCGCGCCCTTGAAGAGAAGTGCAATCATGTGCTTGATGACTGACATCTCCGCTGCCCATATTTCCCGTCACTTGTCTTGGGCTTTTCCCCAGTCCCTCAAGCGTATGGTTGCTTCCCATCCTTGCCAAGGCTGTTGTCGCTCTTTGGGTGCTCCAGAGGGTGTCAACAACAACCTAGGTGTCCCCAGAATCAACGAAGTGATTCTCCAGGGAAGACGGCTTTTGGGCAGGCAAGCGAGTTTGTGAAAGCCCTCTTCTACCATGGCCTGCTTCCCGTTCGCACTACGGGTCCATCAAGACCCTGCTTTCGTCGTTTATTGCGGGATTTCTCGTGACTGCATCTTATCCGCCAATGTTGCTGAACTGTCGCTCAATATCCTTCAATCTAATCCTTCATTATGTATGTCCTCAAGCCCCAGCTCGGCGATTCTGCGCCGACCGGGAACGCCGGTTTCCTGGTCCCAGCCGTGGGCTTCGTAGTAGTCGTTGAGCATGGCATCGAGGTCCTTCTGCGCCTGGTCAGAATGTAGGGTGGAGCGGTTCATCTCGTCTGAACGAGACAGCCCCTCCCTCACGTTGAACATCCGTTGGAGGGTGAGTATCCTTTCCGCACTCTCCATGAGTCCGGCGACGGTGGTTGGAATTCCAGTGGCGGCGCTGTATAGCGACGCAATGGTCTCGAGGTCGAGGACGCGACTGATGAAGGGACGCTGGCAAGAGCCGACGGAGTAGAGTACCAGGTTGTAGAGTTCCACCAGTCTGGCCAGGCGTGGCACGTTGTAGCCGTCGGCCCCTCCAGTAACGTAGCGGCCCACTTCGGCTTCTGGCACGCCCAGACGCCGGACATACTCCTCGAGGCTCTTCTGAGACCTGCCGGGCATCATGGTGACGCTGCTGTAGGCGTTCGGAGGTCCTGAGCGTCTGGGGTCTACGATTACCCCGAAGTCCGAGACATTCCAGGCGGTTTCGTAGGCCGTGGACCGCCCCCGGTAGATCCGTTCGTCGGGCAGAACTGGCTCCGTAGCTTTCTCGATCCGCGAGAAGGCTTCCTCATAGCTATCGGCGATGACCTCGCCAATTCCCTCCCGGTGGGAGACGAGGTAGAGCAGTTGCTGGTAGGTGGCAGGATCGCCTTTCTTTAAGTCAATCCCGAAGGTATCGGTCTTGTCGATAACGCCTCGATCATAGAGGTCTATCAGCCAGTTGAAGACATGAATCGTTCCGAAGGTGCTGACCCCATACCGGTTTGCCAGCTCTGAGCACCGGGCGACCTCAGCGAAATCGCGCACCGGGTCGGACACGCCCATGGCGTACGGGCCGGTCATGGTGCCAGCCGGGCAGGAGATCGCCATCTTGAGGCCCTGGCGTTCTCCTTCGTCGATCTCCATCCATGCCTTGCATCCTACAGGACAGCTTGGGCAGGTTACGGGCGACTTCCAGAGCTTTCCGGCGTAGACCTCGGTCCAATTCTTCATGTCGAAGCCTCGCCTGGCCATATCTTCGTCGGCGCCCTCGGCATAGCTCTGGAACTGGATAAGCGTGCCGAGTTTCCGCCACTCATCGAAGTGAGAAGCGTCCATCAGGCGTTTGAAGACCAGGTTGGCGAGGCGGAAGAATGCTTTGGGGTCGGCCATGCGCAGGGGCTTCGTCCCGCGGGCTACCACGGCCTTGAGGTTCTTGGATCCCATGACTGCCCCCAGGCCTGTCGAACCGTAGGTGGAGTACTTGTTGTTTATGATTACAGCGTGCTTAACCAGGTGCTCGCCGGCCTGTCCGATGCAGGTGACCCAGGCATCCGGGCGTTTGGCCCAGATGGAATCCGTGGTCTCGAAGACGTCCATGCCCCATAAGGCCGAGCCGTCTTCGATGGTCACTTCATCGTCGAAGACGCTGATATAGACCGGCGTGCGAGCTCGGCCCGTAATCACCAGATGATCGTACCCGGCGAACTTGAGCATCATCCCGAAATGGCCGGCGGCGGACGTGCCGTAGAAGTTAGTCAATGGCGACTTGGCGGTCACCACAGTGCGGGCCGCGCCCGGGACGATGGAACCCGCGAAGGGACCGATGCCGTAGATGAGGGCATTGCCCGGACCCAGGGGGTCGCTGCCCGGCGAGATCAACTCATAGGCGAGCCTGGCATTGATCCCGGCGGCGCCGATAAACCGCTCGGCGTCAGCCCTGGTCAAAGGCTTCTTCTCTACGGCGCCGGTAGAGAGGTCCACGAAGAGGACCTGGCCCATGAAGCCACCGTCGATCCCCAAGACTAATGCCTCTTTTCCATTCAGGTCTTCGCTGTGCCGGAAGGACCGGCTCTCTCGATGGCGCCAAAGCAGCAGTAGTTGACGCAGAAGCCACAACGGTCGCATTCAGGTGTGAAACCGACCACATAGCGCTCGTCGAATCCTACTCTGTCTATCTTGATCAGGGCTTGGGATAGGCCAAAAGCCGAGGTCTTGATATGGGAACAGGCCAGCCTACAAAGCTGGCAGCCAGTGCAGTTCTCAGACACCACCAGGATAGCGCGCCTTGTGGGCATTACTCCTTTAGTCTATGCTTTCTCCCACGTACCGAACCAGGCCTCCCTTCAAATAGGGGCCGAGGCCGGCCATGAGCTGATCGTGCTCCGGGCTCCGAAGGTAGGTCTCTGCCTGCTCCGTAGTCTCCCACTCACCCACCATTATCATCTGGCCGGGGGTGTTGACTACGCGGAAGGCCCTCGCGCCCAGGTTGCCCGCCTGCGACAGAGCAGACGGGCGCGACTGCTCGCGCCAGAAACGCTCTACCTCCGGGCTATTGGCGGGGTCGAACTCGAGAACGGTGACTCTTATGAACATCCTGCCTTCCTCCTACTGAGACGCCCATCTTTCACGCATGCGGTTGAATAGTGAGGCGTCGGCGACCTCCGCTCCGGCAGCGGACGGAGTGACGTCTTGGGCTCTGGCGCCCAAGTATGCCTCTTGGACCCGTTCGTCCTCCCGAAGCTCCGATGCCTTCCCCTCCAATACGATCTGTCCCAACTCGAAGACGAAGGCCCGGTCGGCGCATTCCAATGCCTGCCGGGCGTTCTGCTCTACGAGAAGGATGGTAATGCCTTCATCTCTAAGTTGCCGAATCGTCTCGAAGAGGTCTGCTACCACCAGAGGCGCCAGCCCTAGCGAAGGCTCGTCCATCATCAGCAACTTGGGACGCGCCATTACGGCCTGAGCTATTGCCAGCATCTGTTGCTCGCCACCGGAAAGGGTTGACGCGGACTGGTGTTTGCGTTCCCCCAAGCGCGGGAACCGTTGCAGGACGCGTTCCATGTCCCGACCGACATCCCCGTCGCGTCTCAGATAGGCCCCCATCTCCAGGTTCTCGATCACGCTCATGCGCCTGAGAATGCCCCTGCCTTCCGGCATGTGGAACATCCCCAGCGAGGATATGAAATCCGGTCGCTTGTTGGTGATATCTGTCCCTTCAAGAACGACCTGACCGGTTGCCTTCATCAGCCCGGAGACGGCTCGCAACAACGTGCTCTTGCCAGCCCCGTTGGCTCCGATCACGGCTACGATTTCGCCTCTTTGTACGGTGAGGCTTACACCCCTGAGAGCTGTTATCCTGCCGTACTTTGCATCCAGATCTCTTATCTCAAGCATGGGATGTGCCGCTCCCCAGGTAAGCTTCCCTCACAGCCTGGTTGTTCTGTACTTCCATTGGTGTGCCCTCGGCGATCTTGCGCCCGAAGTTCAGCACGGTTAGCTGGTCTGAGATCTGCATCACCATATTCATGTCATGTTCAATCAAGAGAACAGTAACGCCTATGTCCCTGAAACCGAGTACGTAGTTGCACATCCGGTCCGTCTCTTCCCGGTTCATTCCGGCTCTGGGCTCATCGAGAAGGAGCAAGCGCGGGCGGGTGGCCAGCGCGCGGGCCATCTCCAGCAGTCTTTGGGCCCCAAAAGGAAGGCTGCCTGCCAGCCGGCTGCGGAAATCCGCGAGGCCCACCAGGGCCAGGATGTCCTCCGCCTCTTCCCGCAGGCTTCGCTCCCGTGCGGTATTGAGCGGCAGCGCCCGGAGGAGACCCCTGGGAGCGCGGCAGTGCTGGGCCACCAGGAGGTTTTCCAGAACGGTCATCTCCTGGAAGAGGCGTACGTTTTGAAACGTGCGGGCGATGCCTCGCTTGGTGATGTACGAAGGGCTCTTGGAACTAATCTCGTGCCCCTGTAGATGTATGCTACCGGCGGACGGAGACAGGAACCCGGTGATAACGTTGAAGAGAGTGGTCTTGCCTGCCCCGTTGGGCCCGATCAACCCATGGATCGATCCCTGGCTCACGTTGACGTCCACCTGGTCCAGGGCCATAAGGCCCCCGAAAGACCTGCTCAGCTCCTTTATCGCTAGCATCAGGATACCTCAGGCGACGCCGAAGGCCGGTCCGAGAGCAAGGAGCGTCGCCTGGCCCGCGGGAAGATGGCGTAGAAGAGCTCGATGGCCGACCAGCTCTGCCCCCAGATTCCCTGAGGCCGCCAGATCATCAAAGCCACCAGGAGGCCCCAGTACGCGAACAGATACCAGTCCTTCAAGAAACGGAAGACCTCGGGGAAGAGACTCAGCAGCACCGCACCAAAGATTGACCCCCATAGATTGGTCATGCTGCCGAACACCACAAAGAGGAGGACCACAACCGACCGTTCTATGCCGAACATGCCTGGCTCAATAAAGAACGTGTAATGGGCGAAGAGGGCGCCGGCGAACCCGGTTATCAGTGCCCCCTGGCCAAATGCCAGCACCTTGATCCAAGTGACGTTGAGTCCCATAGCCCGAGCAGCGATCTCATCTTGTCGCACCGCGCCAAAGGCCAACCCCACGCGGGACCTACCCAGGAGCCAGAGATAGGCGACCGCGATCACGACAGCCACCCACACCAGAAGAGGTGTGGTGCCGTTCATGCCCCCGAGTCCATATGCGCCCCCCAACGCTTCCTGATTCATGAATATGATGCGGGCTATCTCGGCGAATCCGAGGGTTGCCATGGCCAGATAGAGGTGGGATAGCCTTAGCGCCGGAAAGGCGACGACTATCCCCCCAACGCCCGCCGCAATCGCCCCGATAAAGGCGGCTGGGACCAGAGGGACTTGCATCTTCAGGGATAGAAAGCTGGCTGTGTAGGCTCCGATGCCCATGAAAGCGGCGTGGCCGAAGGAAAACTGCCCGGTGCTTACGGTGGTCCAGAGGCCCACTGCCAGGAGGACGTTGATTCCCACTGCCATCAGGATGCCTTCGTAGTAAGCGCTCATGGCTTCTTTAGATCTTCTCGCTGTGTTGCCGGGTGCCGAAAAGACCGGACGGCTTGAAGACCAGGACCAGGATGAGGATGACGAAGACCAGGGCGTCCCTATAAGTGGCGGCCCAGTACCCCGTACTGAGAGTCTCCACCACCCCTACGATCAGGCCCCCCACCATGGCGCCTATGGCATTGCCAAGACCGCCCAATATCATGACCGTCATCGCCTTCAAGAGGACGTTCGTGCCCATGAAAGGCGTGATGTTGTGAAACGCCAGGCCGATGAGGATGCCTGCGATCCCGGCCAGCATTCCGGAGATGAAGAACGTGGAAAGGATCACCCGCTCCACCTGCACTCCGAGGAGCGAGGCATGGGTAGGGCTCTCAGATATCGCCCGCATGGCCTTCCCCAGACGGCTCCGCCTGAGGAAGATGTAGAAGCCGGCCATGAGGACAAAGGCCACCACCATTATGCCAATCTGCACTGACGAGACGAGGACCGGCCCCACCGTCAACGCGTCCTGCCCGAAGGGCTCGGGGAAAGGCTTGACCTCAGATCCCCAGATCCGAGTTGCCACCGTCTGGAGAAGCATGGCGACCCCGATGGTGCTCAACACCGGGGCGGCCATGTACTGACGCTTCACGAAGGCAAAGGATAGGTAGTAGACCGCCACCGATATGACGCCGGCAGAGAGCGTCCCAGCCACCACCGCCACCTCGAAGGGCAGCTTGAAGAGGGTGACGAAGGTAAAGCCCACATAGGCCGCCACCATGAATGTCTCGCCGTGGGCAAAATTCAAGAGACCGAGCACCCCTAGCATGAGGGTGAACCCCAAGGCGATTAGAGAATATGTGCTGCCCAGCAGAACGCCATTAACAATCTGTTGAAAGAACACCGACGCACTCTCTCTCTTTGCTCCGCCCTTCTCCCCGGAAGGAGAAGGGCGGAGTTGTGCCGACTATTGGTCCAACAATACCTTGGAGTAGTTGATGACGAACTTCCCACCTTTGACCACGGCTTCAAAGACAGTGTGAACGCCATCTCCGCTCGCGTCGAAGGAGGTCTTCCCGGTGACCCCGTTGAACTTGGCCTTCTCGATCCCGTCCCGGAGCTTCTGCCAGTCCTGGGCCAGTTGCGCCGGGTCATTGGTAACGCCCGTGCTCTCGATCATCGCCTTCATGAGGTAGATGGAATCGTAGGCGTAGGCGCCAACCATCGTGGGGTCTTTCCCGTTGTAGGCCTTCCTGAAGTTCGCAACGAAGTCCTTGGAGGCCGGGTGCTCGGTGTCCCATACGGCGTTCATGACGACTCCCTCGACGGCGTCGCCGCCGACCTGGAGGAATTGCGTGGCCATGAATGCGGAGCCGGTCACGATTGGCTTGGTAATTCCCTGGCGTCGAATCTCCTTGATAAAGGCGCCGCCTTCAGCCGGAAGACCATACATGAAGATGGCGTCCGGGTTGAGGTCCTTTATCTTGGTTGCCTGGGCAGCGAAGCTGGTGTCGCCGGTGTTGTAACCTATCGGGTCCGAACCGGTGAGTATGGTCGCCCCTGCCGCCTTGAGGGCGTCCGGGATGTATTGGGTGTTGGCAACCTTGGAGGCAGCGTCTTTGATGTCGCCAGCCACCACTGCCTTTTGCACTTTGTTGTCCGCAACGAACTTCTTGATCATGGCCGTCAGGCCCTTGTCGTCGGGCTGAGGCAGCCTGAAGGCCCAGGGGCGGTTCGCGGCCGAGACACCGGGGGCCGCGGAGCAGCAAGACACAATTGGGGCCTTCATCGCCACGGCGATCGGGAAGGCAACGGAAGCCTCACCGCTCAGGTGCGGGCCCAGGACTATCAAGACCTTGTCCTCGGAATACAGCTTCCGGGTGAGACTAACAGCCTCGTCCGGCTTGCCCTGGGTGTCGAAGAACATGATGTTCAACGGCAGGCCGCCTACGCCTCCAGCGGCGTTGATTTCCTTAACGGCCATCTGGACCACCTGGTCTTGCTCAACACCCCAGTCGGCCACCGGGCCGGTCTTGGGAGCGATGAACGCCAACTTGACCTCTTTGCCCTGCAGCTTGGCCGCGGGCTTGGCAGCAGTGGTGGGAGCAGCCCCAGGGGCGGAAGTTGCCGCCGCCGCCGGGGCCTTGGTTGGGGCTGCCGTCGGCTGTGCGGCTGGAGAGCACGCCGAGGCCAGCAGGGCCACCAACAGGACGATCGCCGGAATCAGTGAGACCGAACGCCTTTTTGTAAACACTTCTCCTCCTTCTTGGTTGCTAACAGCTTGGGACTTCGATACGGCTATGTTGCGGTTATCCCCTCCTTCTCCAGGCCAAAGTGCTTGGCCCCTATCTCTGTGAGCTTGAATTTCTGCACCTTGCCGGTGGCGGTGAGAGGAAACTCCGTTAGAAACAAGACGTATTTGGGCAGCTTGTAGCGGGCGACCCTATCCCGGAAGAACTCGCGTATTTCGTCCTCGGTGGACGAAGCCCCTTCCTTGAGCCTCACAGCGACCATAAGTTCCTCGCCGTACTTCCGATCGGGCACCCCTACCACATATCCATCTGCGACCTTGGGATGAGTATAGAGAAGCTCCTCCAATTCCTTGGCGTAGATGTTCTGTCCGCCCCTGATGATCATGTCCTTGAGCCGGCCGGTTATGCTGAAATAGCCTTGCTCATTCATGACGGCCAGGTCTCCAGAGTGTAGCCAGCCGTCCTTGTCAATGGTAGAGCCGGTGGCGTCCGGCATCTTGAAGTAGCCCTGCATCAGCCCCCACCCTTTGTAGACCATCTCACCCTGTTCTCCGACCGGCACGTCATCGCCGGTGTCCGTATCCACGACCTTGGCCTGGAAGCCAGGGACCGGCTTGCCGGCCGTAGTGAGCCTCAACTCCGGAGGGTCGTCCAGTCTCGTGAAAGTCACTGCCCCCGAGGTCTCTGTAAGTCCGCAGCCGATCACCAGCCTCATGTGCATCCTGGCTTCGATCTGCTTCATGATCTCCACTGGACAGGGCGCCCCGGACATCATAGTCCTTTCCAGGCTCAAGTGGAATTTCTCGAACTCGGGGTGCTCCATCATGGCGATATACATAGTCGTCACGCCAAAGACCACGGTGCACTTCTCATCCTGGAGGATCTGGAGCGCCTTGAGGGCGTCAAAGCTGTCCAGGATGGTAATGGACGACGCCCATCGCATGGGCAGCAGTGACGATCCCACGATTCCCGCGGAAGAGAAGATCGGGAGAAGCATGCAGAGGCGATCCTCGGAGGTGACCTCCAGCACCTTGCCCAGCCAGTAGCCTATGCCGACCAGGCCGGTATGGTGAAGCAGCGCTCCCTTGGGGAATCCGGTTGTCCCCGAGGTGTAGACGATGTGCACCGGGTCTCCAGGGTCGATGGAGCGTTGCCGCTGGAAGACCTCTTCGATCGGAACCGAGGCGGCCCCAGCCGCCAAATCCGCGAAGCTATGCATGCCGGGCTGCCTTCCTTGCCCGATCGACACGACCCGTTTCAGGAGCGGTAGCCGGTCTGAAACAAGTGCGCCTGGCTTGGAGGCTGCCAGTTCCGGACAGATCTCCGCGAAGATGGTAGGGTAGTCGAGATTCCTGAATCCGGAGCCGATGAAGAGCGTGTTGGACTCGGATTGCTTCAGGACGTACTCGACCTCGCTACCTTTGAAATTGGTGTTGACCGTGGCCACTACGACCCCTATCCTGGCTGCCGCGTGTTGGACCAACAGCCATTCCAGACAGCCGGCGCTCCAGATCGCTACCCGATCGCCCTTCTCGATGCCCAAGGCCAGGAGCCCTCTTGCCGTCTCATTGACCATCTCCCGGAACCGGCCGTAGGTGACCCGAAGTCGCTGGTGAGGCAGGACCAGGAACTCCTTGTCCGGGTGCGCGGCTACAACCTCATCCAGCATGTCACCGATGGTGACGTGGAATCTCTCGTATTCTTGAGCCGTCAGCTCTTCAGTCGCCATGTCCCTCCCCAGTTTGAACAGTATTACTTCTATTTCTTATCGTAAGAATAGAAACCACGGCCCGATTTAGGTCCCAGATACCCTGCGTTGACCAGGATCTTCAAGACCTGGGGGGGCTTGAACCTGGGTCCAAACGCCTCCTCCAGACCGGACATGGCATTGAACGCTACGTCCAGCCCCCCGAAGTCCATGAGCTCGAAGGGTCCCATAGGATGGTTGAAGCCGAGCTTGATCGCTTTGTCTATGTCCTCGGGCGTGGCAATGCCCTCTTCGAGGATGCGAACGCACTCGCTCATGAAAGCTCCAAAGGCCCGGCTGGTTATGAACCCCCGGGAGTCTTTGCAGACGACGGTTTCCTTGCCCATGGTCTTGGCTAACGCCAGGGTGGAGTCAAGCGTCTCTTGGGAGGTCTGCATGCCCCGTACCACCTCCACCAGGCGCATCATGGCCGGGGGGGAGAACCAATGCGTGCCTATGACCTGGGAGGCTCTCTTGGTGGCGCTGGCGATCACAGTTACGCTCACTTGCGCGGTGTTGGTGGCGAGAATCGAATGCGACGGGCAGATAGAATCGAGCTCGGCGAAAAGCCTCTGCTTCAGGTCCAGGTTCTCGGTGACGGCCTCGATGACATAGTCCGCTGAGCCGGCTGCTTCTTCGATGCTGGTCGTCGGGCAGATGCGCCCCAGAATCACCGGCGCGTCCTCCTGTGCGATCTTCCCGCCCTTAACGAAACGCCCGAGGCTCTTCTCGATGCTGGCCATGGCTTTCTGCAGTACGGTCTCATCGATGTCTCGCAGGCCAACGTTGAAGCCCGCCTGAGCGGCAACCTGGGCTATACCGTTGCCCATCAGTCCGGCTCCAATAACCGCGATCCTCTTTGTCTCCAATTCGTATTCCTTTCTAGAAGGCCAGTACGCCATCATGGCGAAGCGCATGGGCTTCCTCGGGCGTGTGCCCCAGTTCCGCCATTATGGCCACGGTGTGTTCTCCATGGGCGGGAGCGGGTCCCCCGACCTCTCCGGGGGTGCCAGACAGTCTGATGGGCATCCCCAACTGACGTATCTTGCCTGCGACGGGGTGGCTGTCCTCTATCAGGAGGCCCCGGTGCTGCACCTGGGGGTCGTCAAAAGCCTCATCGAAAGTGCTGACGGGCGCCCAGCATACCTCGACTCCGTCCAGCTTCTCCCGCCACTCATCCAGGGTGCGTGCGGCGAAGATGGCAGCAAGTTCCGCCTTGGCGTAAGCCGCCTTTTCACCTACAACCGACTGGTATTCCAGCAGATCTTCCCGCTGCAGCAGCTCGCAGAGGTTGCGCCAGAAGTGCGGTTCCAGAATGCCCAGCGAGATATGTCGCCCGTCCTTGGTCCGGTAGATATTGTAGGAGGGGATGCCCCCCGACAGGCGTTCGCTTCCCGGCCGGGGCGAAGTCCCCGAGGCGAGATACTTGAAGAACGGCTCGAAGAGCCAGTGGAGCGACCCGTCCATCATGGAGACGTCCAGATACTGTCCCGTGCCGCTGCCCTCGCGGGCACGTAAGGCCAGGAGAGTGCCCAGGGCCGCGAACATCCCGCCTGAGGCGTCTCCGACCTGGAACCCGGGCATAACGGGCGTGCCGTCCGGCAGACCCGTCATTCCCAGCAGGCCGGCGACGCTGATGTAGTTGATGTCGTGTCCTGGACGGAGCCGGTAGGGTCCGTCTTGCCCGTAACCTGAAATGGAGCAGTAGATAACGCGGGGGTTTATGGCCTTGATGTCTTCATACCCGACGCCCAGGCGGTCGACAACCCCGGGCCTGAAGCTCTCCAGCACCACATCGGCCTTTTCGGCCAGTTCCAGGAATACCGCTCGCCCGCGTGGGTCTTTCAAGTTGAGGCCAATACTCTCTTTGTTCCGGTTGAACACCAGGTGCCCGGCCCCGATGCCGTTCACGTGGAACAGGTGCCTGATGTCATCCCCCTGCCGGGCGTCTTCCACCTTGATGACCCGGGCCCCGAAGTCAGCCATGAGCATGGTAGCATAGGGACCGGGCCCGACCCGGCTGAGATCGAGCACTGTGATTCCATCCAGAGCCATCATGGCGATGATTCGCGCTCCGTTCCTACTTGAGGCCCAGAAGTTGTCTGGCGATGATGATCCTCTGTATCTCGTTGGTGCCCTCGGCAATCTGCGCCAGCTTGGCTTCCCGAAAGTACCTCTCCGCCGGGAAATCCCTGGTGCACCCAAAAAGGCCCAGGACCTGAACGGCCCTGGTGGCGACCTTGATACCTGTATCCGTGGCGAAGAGCTTGGCCATCGACGCTGCATAGGTGGCGGGCTCCCCGTTGTCTCGGAGCCAGGCGGCCTGGTAGGTAAGGAGCCGGGAGGCCTCGATCTCCACCGCCATATCGGCCATCATGAACTGCAGGGCTTGAGATGGGGCATTCAGGCTGCCGAGGGCGAACTGTTCTTTGGAGTAGGAGATCGCGCAATTCAAGGCAGCTTGGGCGATTCCCAGCCCGGTCGCGGCCGCGCAGATGCGCGCCCCGTCGATGTTGACGAGGGCTGCCTTAAAGCCTTCTCCCTCCTGGCCTAACCGGCACGAGGCGGGAACGCGGCATTCCCTGAAGAAGAGCTCCCCCGTTGGGCTGTACCGGACCCCCAATTTGTTTTCGATTCTTCCGGGGATGAAGCCGGGCGTGCCTTTTTCGATGAGAAAAGCGCTGATTCCCCGGGCGCCTTGGTCACGGTCGGTCTTGGCCATGACCATGTACAGGTCGGCCCTGCCTCCGTTGGTTATGAATCGCTTGCTTCCGTTCAGGACGTAGGAATCCCCTTCGCGCCGCGCGAACGTGGTGATGGCGGCCGCGTCGGAGCCGGCCTCCGGTTCGGTGAGCGCAAAGGCCCCGAGAATCCTGCCGGCCATCAGATCTTTCAGATAGTGCTGCTTCTGTTCGTCGGAGCCGTAGGCCACAATCGAGTGTTCTACGGAGGCGTGTATGGCGAAATCCATGCACACCGCTCCGGTGATGGTAGTGAGGTCTTCGTAGACAATCGCCAGCGTCATGTAATCGCCGCCGCTTCCCCCCAGTTCGGGGGGAACGAGGATGCCAAGTATGCCCATATCCCCCAACTGCTTGAGTAGGGTCAGAGGCATCTCCCCGTCGGCTTCCCACTGGCGGATGTGAGGAGCCATCTCCTTCAGGGCGAATTCGTCCACGGCCCGGCGAATCGCCTCTTGCTGTTCAGTGAGCTTGTACATGGACGGTCCTCTACTGCCTGAACTTCCTGTAGTTGACCGTCCGCTTCTCCAGGAATGCCTTCATTCCTTCCAGCGCCTCTTCGGACCCGGCGATAGTGCCGATGAGTTGCTGAGAGTGCACGTAGGATGGATAGAGAAGGTCGGACTCGAAATTGAGGCTGGTCTTGAGCAAACGGAGGGTCTGCGGGCTCATGTAAAGGATGGTCTGGGACCATTCATCGGTTACCTTGTAGAGGTCCTCGTGCGGCACGACGATGTTGACCAGCCCCATATCCAGCGCCTCCTGCGCCTTATACTGCTTGCAGAGAAAGAGCATCTCCCGCGCCTTTCGCTCCCCCACCAGGCGCGGCAATAGCTGAGTGGCGCCCCACACCGGCAGGGCGCCGATCTTGGCCCCGACCTGACCAAAGCGGGCTTTGTCCGAGGCGATGCTCAGGTCGGAGAAAGTATGAAGCTCGTTGCCTCCTCCGAGGCAGTAGCCGTTTATCGACGAGATAACTGGCCTGCCCAGGTTTCTCATTACGGTGGAGATCTGCAAGAACTTCCCGAAGTGAAGCCTGCCTCCATGCGAATCCAGAGCGGACAGGTCGTTCAGGTCGCCGCCAACGCAGAAGGCCTTTTCGCCGGTGCCCGTCAGTACCACCACGCCCACTGTCCGGTCGCGCTCCGCCTCTTTGAACGCCTCGAGGATGTCGTCCAGGGTCCTCATCCGCAGGGCGTTCAGTACCTCCGGGCGGTCGATGGTGATCCAGGCGGCCCCGCCCCGGTTCTCGTATTTCACATCTTGAAGTTCCAATAGACCTCCCATACTTGGCGCGGCGAGCGACTACCCCCAAACCCCCTCGGGGGGTTCAAGGTGCGCCTTCGGCGCTTTGTTAGGTTCAGGGGGACACCCCCTGAAACCCCCGGCAGGGGCTCGCCCTGCACCCGAAAGGTGGACCTTAGTCGCTTGTTAGGTTCAGGGGGACACCCCCTGAAACCCCCGGCAGGGGGCAAGCCCCTGCACCCGAAAGGTGGGCCTTAGTCGCTTAGTTACGTCAGGGGGACACCCCCTGAACCCCCGGCAGGGGCGTGAGCCCCTGCACCCCCTTGG
>ORJL010305198.1_pt1 | contig 37511 bp, 31 predicted proteins | sample 1779941 | NCBI WGS metagenome assembly ORJL01 (sample SAMEA104232317, study PRJEB22302) | groundwater metagenome | biome: forest; feature: aquifer; material: groundwater | place: USA | collected 2011-08-07 | depth 5.8 m | reverse complement strand
GTCTCACCCCACCATAAATCGAACTCCCCGGCAAACTTACCCTAAGAACCGGGATGAGCATCCATAGTAAAAACAAAAGTGCCGTTTTTTCCGTTTCCCGCCGCCTAAAAGCCGCTACTATCCCAAAAGCTGTCAAAAAAAGAATAACTGGAGGCGTTGTTGTAAGTATCCATATTACGGGGAATAAATTAAATCCTCCCCAAGTGATGTATTGAGGTTGCCCTAATCCCCCTGTACCGATCTCTTTATAGTACACAAAGATATTAAACAGATGGCTTATGGAATCATGCCATAAATAAGGCCAGCTTAAAAAGAATATTGCCGTGATAATAACCGGGGCTGCAATAAAAGTTATTAAAAATTTCCGGGGAAGTTTAGGGATTAATCTTAAAGGATTTAAAACACTACGATCACGCAAAATTAGCCAAGGTAAAATAATTAATGGCAAAAATAAGATATTAAATTTTGTTCCTAAACCAAGGGCAAAAAATATTGTTGCTGCAAGAAGCCACTTCCATTCATATTTTTTTAGACTGTTCCAAAAAGCCCAAATAGTTGCTGCGAAAAATGCAGCTTCAGCAGGGTCCTTAATATTAAAGTGCGACTCGGCAAAAAATAAAGGATACAACACGAGTGATAACCCCGCAAAAACCGCAGCCAAGTTACCATAAGCTTGTTTGGCAAACAAAGAAACTATAAAAACCAAAAACGTTGCACTTAGGATATTAAAAAGGTGATACGAGTCAATATCACCTAATATCCCTAATTTTTGGTAAAAAATATAGTTTGATGAAGCTGCCAATATCCCGTTTATCGGAGGGTGGCCGCTATCATTTTTTAAGAAAAACCCCGCCCCAAAAGAAGTCTCCTGGTAAATACTCTGGCGACCCGTAAAGCCATCGTAGTTTAGCTTGCCATTAAGAAAATAATTTAAATATGCCTGTCCCCGGGTAAAATGAATCGGTTCATCCCACGAAATACCATAGTTGTGAAGCGTCATGAAAGAAATAACAAAAAAGACTGCAGATATAATAATTACTAAAATATTATTTTTCACAAACTTAACCATTCTTCTCACCTGTATAAGATATATAAAGGGAAGGTAAATAAAATTTACTTAGTTGCTGGTCTACAAGTTTAATTAAATCAAGAAAGATTCCGCCTATTTTAACGTTCATTAAAGATATAACTAAAATAGCCGGAAACATTATTGTAAATAGTGGTATTCCCCTTAAGTCGTCAACCCTAGCCCCATATTTACCAATAACCGCTGAGAGGTATTTTGGACTGAAACTAACTGCAGGAATCTCAAGATTTTTTTTACCCCGTAGTTTACCGACAATTCCCCCCAAAGTAAAAATCTTATATCCTAAGCGGCTACGTTCCAATACTAATATTTTCCCACCCGGCTTTAAAACTCTTAACATCTCACGTATAGCCTTTAACTGATCCTCTTTAGTTAACAGATACATTAAGGATGTTACTATAAATACAGCGTCAAAAAAGTTTTCTTTAAACGGCAAATTTCTACTGTCAGCCTTGAAAGCTTTTCCTGCAGGCGAAAGATTTTTGTTGTATAAATCAACGTAATTTTGAGCTATATCAACACCGAAAACTTTTATACCCGGAAAGCTGTTTATTAAAGGGCCTGATAATCTACCATACCCGCACCCAATATCTAAAACCTTAAAACCACTTTCATTTTTTATCATTCTCTTAACTTGTTCTAACATCCAGTTGTTTAAATATAAGTTAATATTTTCAGGTACTGATTTTAAAAGAACACCTTCAATGCTCGTACCAAATTTACTGCTTCTCTCGCTCCAAAATTCACCGATTTTATTCATTCGGCTACCTCCGGTGAAATCTTTTTGAAATTTAATAAATCAAAGTTGGATAATTTCAGTACCAGGACAAACATTATTCCTTCAACTACAAAAAGAAGGAACCGGAAGGTCAAAGCTATAAATGAGGCAAATGACAAATTATAAAAATACTGAAGCATAAAGGCAAAAGATAAATCGCTTACGCCCAAACCCCCGGGTGCAATCGGTGTCAGAAACCCTATCACCCAGCTTGCTGAGAGTAACCCGGCAGTTTCAGATAACCTCGAGAAAGAGTTTCCTGTAAAAGCCGAGACAAGAATATTAAAAGCCAAAGAGTAAATTAAAAAAAGTCCTACTGATATCCCTATCAGCTTAACATGGTGCAAAGTCGATGTTTTCCCTGCCTTAGTAGGGATATGTTTTCCTACAAAAGGAAGCTTCGATGCCAAAAGGAAAGCAACGCGGGGAGAAGCCAATATAATTATAATTAATAAACCTGCTGCTGCCGGATATAAAAGCCAGGGCGCAGCGACAAACTCTACCGCAATAGGTAAGGCCAGCAAGGATACAATAATCCCTCCTGCTAGAGTGTAATATGCTTCCAAAACTACAGCCGAAACTCTATCTGAAACCTTTAGTCCAAGACTTTTAGAAAGATATATCCTGGCTATATAATGTAAAGCCACGCCGGGTAAAAATCGGCCAAAATTGGAAACAATAAAGATTCTAAACACCTCCCCAAACTTAACCTGCTTTGAGAAATCTTTAAGGATTAGAAACCAAAGAAACGCTCCCCCTAAATAAGTTAAGCTTAAAAAACCCATGGAAATTAAGACAACCACCAGGTTAGCTGTACTGATTTGGCCCCAGACAAGCGGCCCGTTTTTAGAAATTGTCCATACAAGGAATAGCAAAACCGAAATCGGAATCAGTAGTTTAAATATCTTCTGCATCTTAAACTTGGATTGACAGGAACAGCAACATAAGTATAACATGTGACAAGTTAAATAATGTTCTCCCCAAAAAAAACACCAATTGTCTCTTGTTTAGATATCTTATTCCTCTCACCTATTCTGGCTTTTGCAGCCTGGATCTATTTAATTCCGCCATTTGAAACATTTGGGATGCATACACTTTTTTCAGATGATGCTATCTTTGCTATGATGGCCCGAAAAGCGCTGGAGGAAGGGCCACAAGGCGCCTACCACCTATCATGGGGGCCCCTTCTATCGTGGTTAATTGCCCTGTTAAATAAATTATTTTTAATCCCACTAGATGAAGGCGGGAGAATAATAACCGGTGCCTCAATGTTTCTAAGAATAATCCCAGCCTACTTTTTAGCAAAATATCTTCTTAACAGGTTTGCAGCTGTAATCACTGCATTTTTAGTCACAATCTATGTATTTCTACTTATACCGCAAGAGGCTGCGCTAGCAGAAGGATTATACTCCTTGTTTATCTTCACAGGATTCTTCTTCTCTTTCCAAGCGCTCAGGACAGATAAGATAGGCTGGTATTTCTCATCCGGGCTAACTTGGGGGCTTGCTTACCTTACACGCTTAGAAGGATGGTTTTATATCGTACCCCTTCTTCTGCTTTCAGGGTTTAAATTGATGTCAAAAACAAACCGGATTTTGACACTTAAACTATTATTTGCTTCCATCATTGGTTTCCTGCTCATCTCCATGCCCTATCTTTCTTTTGTGCGCCAAGCATACGGGTCATGGATGCTAAATCCAAGAATGAATATTTCACTTGTTGTACCGGGCAATAGTTTTACCCTTTACAAAGATAATTACGGTAACTCAACTCCGGCGCAAATATATTTTTCAGGCGACCCTAAATACTATATCTCTAACCTTTGGCATCCTGATCCCCTAACTTTCTGGAGAGCAGTTGGCCGAAGTTGGGCTATGACTTTGCCAACACCGATTGCTTACTATAATTTTTTTCAGGAAAAATCCATGCCTCTTTTTGTTTTTGGGTTATTAGGAATCTTTATAACCCTTTATACTGCCTTTAGAAAAAGACTTCAATTATTGTTTTTGCTTATTGCAGTAGCAGGTTTAGGTTTTATTTTGATCGATTTTTCATTAATAACACTTGAATTTTTATCTCCAGTCATATTCAATCCCGAAGGCAACCTTCAGGAAGCGATTAAACAGTTTGAAAGGGTGATCTCTTTGCCGGAATACCAGGTATGGCTTAGAAGGGATGCCATAATTGCAGCCTTAACCCTTTTCTTTATCATTATTAGAAGAAAACAGTTTAGCAAAATTGCCGACCAATTCTACAAAGAAAGAGTAAAGCTGTATTTACCATTATCGCTTTTTTTAGGATTCGTCCCACTTTTTTTTAACAGTTTCGCCGGTAAGTATACTCTGGGAACCGGAGCTATATTTGCATTATTTTCAGGGGTTTCTATTGCTTTAACCAGTTCTTTAATAATAAAAACAGCGAACAAAATAATCCCGCACTTTCCACATACATTATTAGTAACAATTGTGCAGGTACTTGTTCTAATAGGTTTTTTTGGGCTTAATTATCAGCAATTTAACCTGACATTAGACACCCGGGAAACCCAATACAAAAGACAGGATTTCCAAATAAGTTATCTAAAAAATCCTGGGTTGGCTATACTGAAAGACCACGGGCCTGGCGCAAAAATTGGCGTCTTTCATGAAGCTCCCGTTTTTTATGCACAGGGAGTTCCTTTCTATTTTGCAGCCGACAGCAATATTACCTTGGAACAATCTATAAATTACTTAGAAGAAAATAGTGTTGAATATATGGTATTAAACAGCTCTCAGTATTACAGCTGGAAACAACTCAAACCCCTTTTTTCGTCGACAACAGATTTACCAAATTGGAAAATGATTTATTCTGATGCTCCTGCCGGGAAAGAAATAAAAATAACTGATACCCAATCAGATGTTCTCGTCACTGTCTGGAAGTATATAGCAGATTAAGCTTTTCCGTCCTTAATACGGTTAGAAAGAAAATTTAAAACAGACTGTGCCCTAAAATTAAATAATAAATTATACTCAATAAAGCATGCCCACCGACAAGACTTACAGGGAGGCGAAGGCATGTTCTTTAGAGCGTCTTTAACCCCCAACTTAACACAGCTAGCCCCCTTAAAAGTTCCATCTAAACGAAGACACGGTAATATTTCCCCCTTAGAATCCATTGAGATATATTTCTTACCAGCAAAACATTTCGCGTGTCCCGGAATTTTAGAAACAGATATATCATTTGTATAGTCAGGCCAGTCAGCCATTAGCTCATAGGTTTCTTTAGAATAGAATATATTCGCGCCTTTCTCCTTTGCCTTAGAAATGTCCTTTAACGTTTTCTTCATCTTATTTTCCCAAGCTTTAGCTACCATAAGCCCTCCTTCTCCGCGGATTCTTGGGTAAAGAGGACTAATAAGGACAAGCGCATTATATTTTTTGGCTAATTTAAGAATATTCGGCCACTCCTTCAGGTTTGAATCAGTTAAAGTACAGCAAAAATGGAGCGGGATACCCGCTTTATGTGCCGCTTCAATCCCTACCAAAACCTTTTTAAAAGCACCTTTCCCGCGATATTTATCATGTATTTTTTCCGAAGCTCCATCTAAACTTATAGACAAGTTACTGACCAATCGCAAGGCCTTAATATGAAACGGCACTAAGATACCATTTGAATTTATCCCGACCTCAAAACCCAACTCCACCGCCATTTTAATTACCCTATCAATATCCTTATGCAAAAGCGGTTCACCGCCGCTGATAGCTATTCTCCTTACACCCAGACCATAAAATTCAGTAAAAATCTTTTTTATTTGCTTAAAGCTGAGTTCTCCTGTTTCAGAATAATATTTACCAAAGCAATATTCACAGCGTAAATTGCATCTCTCTGTAATTGCAAAAAAAAGAATATAAGGTTTATTAACGAACGGTAGAACTGAAGGGCTTATTTTAGGAAACTTCATTTTGTAAATCTTTTCGAAATAAAGTAAAAAGATGAGACAAAAAACTCCTGATATGAAACTTTAGCCGGTAAAATTTTTTTCTTTAAGCCGTAACCATTTAATATGTCTTTTATAAACTTTAGAATTGATTGGGGAACAGGTATTTTTAACAATAAATCTAGATGTCGACGTAACGAAGGGAATAATGAAATTACGGTAAAAAGCTGTGCAAATTTCTCTATTTTTTCTTTATCTTTAATTTCCAGGGGTATTTTTTCAAACCAAGATAAAATTTCAGTTTTATCGGACATAAGCCCGGCTTTTAAAGCAGTTTTACCAAGTTGTGTGTCCAAAAACGGTAGACAAAAAAATACATATGGTACATCTATTTTTAGTTTTAAATTAAAGTCCAAAGTCTCTACCTCATTTTCAAAATTAGTAAACGGTATTCCTATCATATTGTAAGCACAAATTGCGATACCGTGTTTTTTTATAATCCTGCATGCTTTTATAATTTGTTTATTACTCACAGGCTTATTGAGTACCTCCCTTCTGATTTTTTCATTCCCGCACTCTATAGCAATATGTATACTGACACATCCGGCTTTTTTTAAGCTTTTCACTACTGTTTCATTGATAAAAACAACTGAAGTCACAATAGTAAACGGCAGATTAATCTTTTTAGAGTATTGTTCTGCAAAATCTGAAATCCAAGCTTCCTCAAAAGGGAAAACATCATCCGGAAAATAGATAAACTTAGCGTTATAATTTGCCTTTACCTCCTCCAGCTCTTTTATGACACTACCCACACTTCGGGTACGAACTACCCTTCCTTTACCTTTATATAACTCATGAAGTTGATGGTTAAAACAAAAAGAACAATTGAATGGACACCCTCTTCCTATTGCTACAAATTTTACAGGTGCGTACTTAAATTGAGGAAAAGGGTCTAAAAGTGAGCGGTCAGGAAAAGGTAAAGTATCTAAATCTGTAATTGAAGGGCCAACCGGATTTTTACTGATTACAGAATTATTTTTAACCCATAAATTTGGTATTTTTTTGATGTTTTGTTTTTTATCCATTCGATTCACCAACTCCAGCAGGGCAATCTCACCCTCACCTCGACAAATAATATCTACCCCTTTTTCACGGACTATATCCGGATTGTATGTAGGAGTTGGGCCACCCCAAATAATAGGAATCTTGGGAAATTTTTTCTTGATGGTTTGAGATAAATTCAGATAATATTTAAAATCGGTATTCATACAGCTAATTCCAAAAAGACCTATCTTTTTCTCTTTTATGAATCTACCGATATTTTCTAAAGATGAATCAGAGAGGAACACCCCATGCCCGTTTGCTTTTAAGACACTCGAAAGATACATAATACCCATTGGAGCTTGGACACTGTAGACATCTTTTTTAATCACGAAGAGTACATTCATGGCTCAGTGCCCCTTTAAAGTACTTAATATTTGGCCTGAGATAATTCCTAAGTCTAAATTAGCAATAGAACTGAATTCGTTAAAGCAGGGGAAGTAACATGCAAAACACGGATAATTTGCACAATTTGCCCAGGCTTTTTCAAGGCCAACCTTACGAAAATCCAGGGCAGGGAAAGTACCGATTAGTTGAACACATGGATATACCTTACCGTCAGCGTCGATAAACATCATAAACCGGCCGGCGGCACAGGGGATATACTTAAACTTGGGTTTTTCGCCCAGATAAAGACGTTTCCTATGATCCGGCCAATCGGCAACAAGCTGATAAACCTTTTCGGAAAAAAGGATTGGTGCACCAGCTTTTTTTTGTTCTATGATCCTTCTTGCAGCTTTTCTTATTAACTTATTTTCCGCCATAAAACGATCGGAGTCACTCTTCCCTTCAGCCTGCTGGAAAAGAAAATTAAACTCTGCTTGAATTCCTTTTTCTTTAGCAAACCCAATTATCCAATCAATAGTTTCCGGTTGGCAGTTATGCCGGGTAATTACGGAGCTAATATGGGTTTTTATTCCTGCCTGAAGTGCAGCATCTATACCAGCGGTTATTCTTTTAAAAGACCCTGACCCCCTGTTCTTATCATTAATCTCTTCAGGGCCATCAAAAGACACACAAATCATATCGGCATTTTTAAGTTCCTTTATTCTAAGAGGGATCAAAGTCCCGTTCGTATTGAACCCGCATTCAATACCGTTTGCCTTTATCCTTTTTATTATTTTTCCGATATCATCCCTGGTTAACGGCTCACCACCTCCCAAGGTTATTGAGCGGGTACCTAACTTACCTAATGAGTCGATCAACCCAAGCAGCTCTTTGGTGCTAAAATCTTTCTGCTTGCTTTTAAAATACTGCCCATAACAATAACCACACTGCAGGGTACATCTTGAGGTAATATTTAAAACCACCGTCAAAGGGGTCCTCCCCCCAGTGGCTTTGTCTTTTACCAGTGTTGCCATATATGATGCCCTGTTTAATATTCCCATAAAATTTGTGTCAGATATGTATACCAAACTTTTCCGTCAAAAACCTCTTTATAAGTCCTGCTTTTAAAAATTCATTCTGAAGAGTAACTGTTGAAGAAACAATTGGCCAAAAGTGAGATTTTGCAAATTCAAAATAGATTTTTTTCTCCCATCGTCTTAGCGTCTGTTGGTTAAAATCCGGAGTTTCAACAATGGGAATATTAAGACGGTTTAATTTTTTCCAGTAGTTTTGGTTGATATACCCCTTTTTGATACACTCATTATATAGTTGTGTTCCGGGCAGCGGAGTATAAAAGCTTGTTGCAATCATTGATAGTGGTAAGTTTTTAACCATCTTTAAAGTATCCTTAAATGTTTCTTCTGTTTCACCGGGTATACCTAGAATAAAAAACCCTACAACCGGTAAACCAACCTTTGAACAAATCTTTAATGTGTTATATATTTTCTCTTCTGAAAGGCCCTTTTTAATAACTTCATTTCTTATCTTATGGTTCCCGGCCTCTATTCCAATACAAATATTAACACATCCGGCTTTTTTCATTATTGTCAAAAGCTCAGTATCAAGCCTGTCTGCACGAACCCCGTTAGGTGTATTCCAGCGAAACTTTAGTTTGTTACGCAAGATAAGTTTGCATAATGTTATAACTCTTTCTTTATCAAATGTAAAGTTATCATCAAGTATAAAAATTTCTTCTGCGCGGTATTTTTTTACCAACTCCTCCATCTCCTCATACACACTCAAAGCGCTTCTGCTTCTAAATACCGACCCTTGGGTTAAATACATGCTGCAAAAAGTACATCTTCCCGGACAACTCCTGCTGGTCAAAATACAGGCAGCTCTTTTTTTCCCTAAACCATACAGGATAGTCCCTCTCTGCATATAAAATTCCATCGGGATAAGATCCCTCGCAGGGAAAGGTAATGTATCCAGATTTTTTATAAAACTTTTTTTATCATTTAAACAAATACCTCCGTTTTTTTTATATGCACAACCATCTACAATTATACGGGAAGTATTTTTTCCTGATTCAATCTTTTTTACCAACTGTAAAAAGCTCTCTTCTCCTTCACCAATAATTACGTAATCAACCTCTTTATATCTTGCGGTTTCTTCGGGAAAAATAGTTGGGTGTGTACCACCTACAACGGTAATTATATTTTTATCGATACTTTTTACCAACTTTGCAATGTTCAAGGTAGCATCAAACCTTAAACTAAAGCTGCACGTAATCCCGACTATATCCGGTTTAAATTCTTTAATTTTAACCGAGATCTCAGAATTTCGTAAACCATAATGCCATTTTTTCCCAACCAAAGTAGTCTCTCCTGCCACACCGTCCAAAATACTTACGGAATGACCAAATTTCCTTAAATATGCAGCAAGGTACCCAAGCGATAAGGGCTCCTTTATTAGCAAGTGTCGCGAGTAATAATCAAAAGGGGGATTGATAAGCAGGATCTTCATTTTATTCCCACCGCAACTTTCATATAGTTCCATATAACAGGAATATTTAAATCAGCCAAAAGGCCATACTCATGATGGTACACTTGGTAGCATCCGGTACATGGGTTGTCCTTTGTCTGTTTCCAAGCTGCTTCAACTCCAACTTTTAAAGCATTTTTCGCTTTAACTTTATCAATAAGGTGAGGGCAGGCCCAAAACCTTCCGTCAGCGTCCATCAAGCCAAACATCTTACCCGCCGGACACGGCGGCATACCGGGAGGCGCCGGTGCATCTATAACCCCTTCAATATTAAAGTCTTTCCAGCAATTTAAGACACTTTCATAAGACTCTGCAGAAAAAAAGATTGGGGCTCCTTTTTTCTTTAAACCAATAATTTGTCTTAAGACTTTTCTATATTGGTCATTTGTAGGTTTAATTTCAAAAATAGGTTTGTCTTCAAAAATATTTGAAATTGCCAGTGATATATGGAGTTTTATTCCTAACTTCTTACTTAAATTAACCATATAATTTATGTCACCCAGATTATATTTGTGTACTACCATATTAGCCCGGACATCAATACCTGCCCCAAGGGCAGCTTTTATACCGGCAAGAGCTTTTTCAGCGCTTCCTTCCCCCCGCAGTTTATCATGGTTTTCCGGCCTGCCATCTAAACTCACCGTCAAACAGTTTATATTTTTAATCTCATCGAGCCTTGCCGGAACTAATACCCCATTTGAAGTTAAATCTATACCCAATCCTTGTGATTTTACAAAATCTACTAACTTACCAATATCGGGGCGCAGTAGCGGTTCACCCCCTGCAAAATTAATCCTTAAGCACCCGTTTTTCTTTAAATCCAGGACAAGCTTCTTTATCTGGTCTGCGGTCATCTCGTTTTTTGGACTGCGGTTATAGTAAGAAGCATAGCAGTGTTTGCACCTTAAATTGCAGCGGTTAGTAACATTAAAAATTACAGTTAGGGGAGATGTTTTTCCTGTGGTCTTCAGCAAAATAAGTTTATAGAAAAATAATAAATTCTGAAGCATCAGACATTTAAGTAATCTTTTATATAACCTAAGAAGAATTTCGGGTGCTTTAAGAAGTTCATGTCACTAGCTAATGCAAAATAAAATTTAGGCCTTTTGACAACATCTAATACCAAGCTGTGCTTGTTGATTTTTACAAATTCCCCAACTGCCCACTCAATTACCTTCTTTCTGTCCCGTGGATTCATCTTATCTGCCAAAGTAGCGGAAGTATCCATATGGTTACGATCACGATACTCAGCTAAACCCTCCGGATTTTTTTCCTTAACAATATTTGCAAGCTCTGTCCCCGCAGCCGGAGTCGGAAAATACGGATAAACTATATAAGGCTTTATCTCCTTTACTAAATTTACAGTATCTGTAATCTCTTTTTCCCCTTCTCCCGGTAATCCTATTATACAAAATGCCACCATCCTAAGCCCTGTTTTGTGTAGCAGCTTAGCACAACGCCTCACATCATCAACAGTGTTCCCTTTTTTGATCAGTTGTCTGATCTGAGGATTACCAACTTCAACCCCTACTGCAACATGTTGGCATCCGGCTTTTTTAGCTAACCTTAAAGTAGTCTCATCAACCATCTCGGCCCTTGTTTGGGCTGACCAAAAAATAGGCAGTTTCTTTTTCATTAAAAGCCGGCAAAACTTTTGGGCCCTATTTTTATCAATGAAAAATATATCATCGCAAACATAATAGTAACGGGTTTTATATTTTTTATATGTGTCTTCAATTTCGGCAACCATATTTTCTGCAGACCTAATCCTCGGCTTATATCCCATGCTTGTATGGCATCCACAGAAAATACACTGAAACGGGCAACCTCTTGAACCATAAATTCCCTGGAAAGTATGTGGCGGCATATTCCCATAACCATCCAAAAGGTGGCGGGCAGGGAAAGAAAGTTTATCTAAATCCGCAATCGGAAGTCTGTCTTCGTTATGTACAACCTTCCCTTTCTCGTTTCTCCAACTTAAGCCTTTAATTTTAGAAAAATCTTTTTTACCTTTTGTAATTTCCTTAACTAATTCCGTTACCGTAAATTCAGGTTCACGCCTTAAAGCAAAATCCATCACTGAAAAATCACCAATTGCCGAAGGGTCAATAGCACAATGCAAGCCACGATTAGTACTCCCCTCAAAAATAGTCAACACTTCAGGATTTAAATTTTTAGCCATCTTAGCAATTTTATTCCCTGCAGTGATGGTTGTATTAAAAACACTGACTATTAAAATATCTGGGATAAAATTTCTTAAATATTGCTTAATTTCTTTCCATAGGGGATCGTTATCATTATTTAAGCGCTTTGTGTAACTATTATATTGCTTTGTGAGAGCCATAACATTTATATGATCAGTATTACCCAATATAGTTCTTTTATTGGGATCATAATCTGCGTTATAGATTAAAGATTTAAAACCTGCTTTCTCTAAAGCCGCAGCAACATTGCAGCATCCGGGTGGGTAATGGACTAAAGACGCATTTTGTAATCTATAAAAAGGGGGATTAATAATTAAAATTCTTTTCTCGGACACTTTTGTAATCTTCGTTTGAGAAGAAGGATTATTTTTCATTTTCGACATTTTAAGATTTTAAAGTTTTCTCTCATTAATGTAAAGAGCCAATCCGAAAAAAAATGATACAGCTGCCACAACATCCCTGGTATATGAAACAAGATAAGCCCGTACTAAATTTAATTTGCTAAATCCGCTTTTCTTAAGATAAAAAACAAACTTTAGATAAACAAAGATATGAAGCATTAGAAAAAAAATAGAAGTCATAAAAAATACCGGCTGCAGAGAAAAATAATAGAGAATTAAAAAAGCCAGTGAAAAAACAGATGAGATAATTGCAACATGAAGTTCTCGCCCCTGATGGTTTCCTTCTTTTAAAATAGAGGGGTTATAAAGGAAAAAGCGGGTTGACTCTCTGCCGAAAAAATATTGATGTCTTAGAAAACTTATTAAACTTGTTTTAAAGTGATGTTTAACACCATTATTTTTTAACCAAATTATCTTATGATTTCGGGACACTTGGTATGTAAAAAACATATCTTCACAGACAGGAAACTCTTTGGGAAACCCTCCCGCCTCCCAAAATAAACTTTTTCTGCAAGCCAGGTTATTTGATAAGGCAGTACTAACATTTTTTTTAATTTTTCGTCTCCTAAATTTGAGTTCTTCGCAAGAGAATTTCTGCCAAAAGCTGTTATCTATTCCTGAGCAATATCCTCCTCCGACAGCCCCGATCTTAGGATCAGAGAGTGCATCGGTAATATTTGCAAGCCACTTACTATTAGGAACACAATCACTGTCAATAAAAGCTAAAACACTACCCGTAGCTTTTCTGGCTCCCAAATTTCGTGCAGCTCCGGGCCCTAAGTGCTTTTGTTTAAAAATCTTTATCTTAAGTTTTGTTTGTTTTTGAAAATTTGACAATTCTTTAAGCGTATTATCGCTTGAACCATCATCTACAACGATAACTTCTGCAGGTTTTGATATCTGACTCTCTAAAGACTTCAAGCATTTAATTATTGTTCCGGACGCATTAAATACGGGGATAACAACACTAGTCATTTTCCATTTTTAAGGCCAATTTTTTCATCTATAATATATGGAGGCCTATCCTTACTTTGAGAATAGATACGGCTGACATACTCCCCTAAAATCCCCAGGAAAATAAACTGCAAACCCATCAAAAGGCTAATACCCACAACCGGTGTGGTCCAACCAGGAATGATATCAGCTTTTAAAACTCCAAAAAAGATTAATGCTCTGTTTGTTGAAATATACAATGCATATCCTATACTTAAAACTGATATCATAAGCCCGACAACAATTGTCATTCTCAAGGCAAGTGTCGAAAAAGATAACAACCCGTCAAAAGCAAGCCGAAAAAGCCTGACAAAATCATATTTCGACTTTCCGGCCAGCCTACCTGGCCTATGGTATTCAACACCGGTTTGTTTAAACCCAACCCAGGTTCGAAGACCTCTGATAAACGGCCTGTCCTCTTTAAACTTACGCATTTCAAGCACTACCCTCTTATCCATTAGACAAAAATCTCCTGCATCCAGCGGGATATTCTTCAAAGGGGATATCTTCAAAAGTAACCGATAAAATGCCTTGTAGCAAATTTTTTTTAACCAACTCTCCTCACGCTCTTCTCTAACTCCGTAAATTACTTTGTAACCACCACGCCATTTTTCGATCATCTCCGGAATAAGTTCAGGAGGATCCTGTAAATCAGCATCCATAACAATTACCACATCTCCAAAGGCATATTTTAAACCTGCAACTATAGCAATCTGGTGTCCAAAGTTTCGGGCAAAAGAAATTACTTTTACGCGGGGATCTTTCTTATGGATTTTTTTTAATATTGGCAGTGTTCGGTCAAAACTCCCGTCATTAACAGCAATCAATTCAAATTTAGCTTTTAATCCGTTACAGACTTTTAAGATTCTTGAGTAAAGTACCTCCGCGCACTCCTCCTCATTAAACATCGGGATCACGAAAGAGATAAAAGGTTTTTTAATTGTTGCACCGGAAACACGAGAACGATTCATGTGGAGATAATATTCTAAGCAGGTTATTTAGTCAACCTGAAATATCAGAAAGTAACTGAAGGCTTAATTTTAAAGATTTATCCCATGTAAAATTCCGGCTCCATAAAAGGGCACCTTTTTGCAAATGGCTGTATTTTTCTCTATTTTCAGATAATTCACTTATAATTTTTGCCAGATTTTCCGGAGTATTTTTATTACACAAAATTCCACTAACTCCGTTTTTAACCGAATCTACCAAGCCGGCTGAGTTATATGCTAATACCGGAACTCCCATACTGTTTGCTTCGATATTAACAAGTCCCCACCCTTCCCGGACAGAGGGGTTAATTAAAAGATGTGCTTTTGTAAGAAGTTCAAACTTTTCTTTCTGGGAAACAAACCCAAAAAATTTTACTTTTCCTTCAAGATGCAGTTTCTTTACCAATTTTTTTATTTTCTCCCCATACTTACTTGTTTCCGGTTTCCCGATTACCCAATATTGGAATTTACCCGTTAGTTTTGAAAAACAATGCAGGGCATCTTCTATCCCTTTATCTTTTGAAAATACGCCTAAAAATATTAAAGTAAAAACCTTTTCCTTTGATGGGACACTTTTAAGTTTTTCCAAAACTACACCGTGTGGCACAACAGTTATATTTTTTCCGGGGATCCCCATCCTTTCGACTTCTATTTTTGCAGAAGCTGAACCGGTCATAAACTTAGTGCCCTTATATATAAGGAAGATAAACGGTTCCCCTACATATCCTATTAACCCGATTATCCAGTTTAATGGTTTAGGCAGGGGGTTTAGAAACCATACCTGTTTGGCAACCTCCTGAATAACTGCCAGCTTCGGCTTGCGTACATATAAGGGAGTAAAAAATGGTAAACCATGGAACTGGTCCACTATAAAATCAAAATTATCTTTATTTTTAAGATAATAAAAAAAGCCGGCAAGTTGTACTCCTAGATACTGGTAACCCTTTCGGATAATATCTATGCCGTCCATACTCTCCTCTTGTGGTAAACCTTTCATACCTGAAGAAAAAAGAGTCACTTTATGACCTGCTTTTACCCACCCCTTCATATGCTCATGCATTACCTGCTCTGCACCGCCGGCCAAAGGGTGTTTAGGATCCCGCCATGAAAAAACCAATATTCTCATACCAGTATGATACCTTAACCTAAAAAGAACCTACAATGGTTGAAAAATTAACCTCCCAGAAGACCTTTGAAAAGAATCTTAGGGTTTGCTCTCACAGCTTTTATAAAGTAGGGAGCTGCCCTCTTGATCTTTCCTTCTTTCCAATAAGCAGCAGCTATACCACCGAGTGCATCAGCTGTATCTTTTGGGTATATGCCCTTACCTCCTCCTCTTATCTCTACCGCTTTCTGAAAATTTCCCCTGGCCCTCAGATAATCCTCCCACCATAAATAAGCCTCCCCTATAAGCATGTGATAATGAGCCATAATCTGCGCTTGTGGAAATTGATCATGATGTCTAAAGAAATGATCTAACGCTTTCTGAATTGCATCCTTAGCAAGCCCTGTTTCTCTTGATCTTAAATAGCATCTCCCCTCCCAAGCATAGCCATGGCCAACCTTCTCGTTAATAGTCGGCACATCTAACTCTTCATCCAAATGCCTTGCGTTAATAAAACACTCTTTGGCAAGATTAATATTTGCTTCTCTATCAACCCCTGCATCAGCCAAACCTACCCTTGCTCGGCCTGAAAAATGGTAACTGGTTGAATAGAGCTCCTTTTCCTTTGCGCCCCATGACTCTTCAGGTATCTCTTCTAAAATATCTCTTGACCGCTTGAATCTTACCAGTTCTTCACTAAAACCTAATTCATAATCAGCAATCCAACCAAGTTTTCCTTCAGCCTGAGCCTGCAGTAAGGTCCTATCCCTAGGAGTCAGTTCCAAAGCCAGGGCTTTTGATCTTTTTAAAAATTCACGTGCCTGCCGGAAAGAGCCGGCATTTATTAACTCCTGGGATAAGCATATTACCGCTTCTGCCTTTTTTTTCGGGCTCATTGAAGTCTCATAAACCGTAAAGTAATGGCGGGCAGATTCATTAAATTCTCTTGTGTTTCTGTCTAAATCCTGGGCGCTTTGCAGGGTGGCCCCGGGTTTTTGTTCCAGGTGTGTGGATTTTGCAATTTTTGGGGAGTATTCGGCCAGACCCCGGACGAGAAGATGGACTGCTTCAACTTTAGCTTCAGCTAACATATTTATGGTTTCCAGTAGATTTTCGATCTGTAACCGACTAAAGAACCGAGGCAACAGCCATAATCAGTCAATATATTCTCGCTATTAATATCATCCATACAATATTTGCCAATTGGTCTTCCCTCAATTGGCCCTCTAGTTGGATTAAAATGATTCAAAGAAATTATATCCGGAGATAACACAGTTAAAGATTCTGCAAGAGCTTCTCCACCAATAGAAGGGTAACCCAGTTGAGTCGCCTCAGGATAATGAATCATCCTTAGAAAAACTGTCTGTCCCTCCTTTATTTCAGAAGAGTGCACCCTCAAACGCCCAAAGATATAATGCCGCCGCTCAACAGTCATATTAAGAAGGAATTATAGGATACAACAGATGAAAACGCAAATTTTTTTTAGTTTTCTATCAGCCTACATTAATCCTAAACTGCAAGTCGGGGTCGTATTTCCATTTCCGTTCGTTACCATCTTTATAGTAACGTCTTATTTTAAGTCTATAATAAACAGCCATGGTGTCTAAAAGCATCCTGAGCATTGTCCTGAAAACCCGCTTTGAAATTTTACTGGTCCTTTTATCGAAAGTAACCTCAATTGGCGCTTCATAAATTCTTTTAAATCCTAAGCTTTTAGCTACAGCCAGCATTTCAATATCCATAGCATATTTTTTTACCAAAAGGCGGGGCAGCACTTTTTCTAAAACCTGCCTTTTAAAAATCTTAATTCCGCTTTGGGTATCCCTAAGAGGCAAACCAAATAAGATTTTCACCCCAAGGTGATATCCGATACTTAACAGATGGCGGAGCGGAGGATAGTTAACCCGGGAGACGGGGTGGCGTTTTGAGCCGACAATAATATCTGCGTTATACCATTGCATATGGGACATAAGCATCATAATCGATGCCGGGCTAATATCCATTCCTGCATCCAGGAAAGATACAAGTTCCCCTTTTGCCCTTACCATCCCAAAGCGTACTGCATACCCCTTACCTTTATTCTGTTCATAACCCACCACGCTTACCCGAGGAGACTTTACCTGTTTGGCTTCCTTAAAAGTCGAATCCAGATTTCCATCCACCACACAAATAATTTCATGGTCAAAACCGACAAGCCCTTCGCTTAATATTTTATCAATATTTTCCAGGTCTTTATAAATTGTGGACGCTTGCTTATAGGCCGGGACAATTACTGAGAGAAGTTTTTTTGACATTTAAATGATATTACGGTATTTGCTGTCTTGTTTCAACAATTAAAGGCCCCACCTTTTCAGACCTAAGAAGCGGTAAATGTTTAAAGCTATTTTCCCATAAATGCCGTTGGTTGATATCATCAGGCTGCTTTATCAAAAAGGTAAGTCCTGAATCCTCAGGATTACTGCCGGATGTTAGTTTTGCCTTATCTTTTATATATTCGGGTTTATCAGGGAGATAGGCATAATCTATAGGCAGAAAGCCATATTTCCTTTGGCCATACCACCAGAATAAATATTGGTAAGGGTAGTCAATAACTGAAGGAAGATATACATAAACCCTGAAGTTTCTTCCCTTTGCCTCTTTGTAAACATAATCAATGGCGCTTGTCTCATTTATAAAAAACGATACATCTTGCGAATTTTTCTCTCTAAATAAATTTCCCGGAAGGTCAAGGTTATAAACCCCGTAAACTACGATAACTGCCGATAAAACTATGGAAATTATCTTCCTCAAACCCCCTAAGTTGCCTAACTTCCAGAGTAAAACGGCGATAAAAATTATTACAGCAGCCATTGTTCCGCCAAGATGCCAGGGCATAACCTTAATAGGAAGCAGAATATGAAATACAGGCGGAATGATTAAAAAAAGCATGATAACTACAATGAGCATATCCTTTCGGAAGGTTCGGTCTTTAATAAATTTTAAAACTGCCACAATCCAGACAATCATAGTAACCCTACTTAAAAGCTCCCAGTTCATCATAGTGCCGGATAACACACTTAGATAAGTTTTCCTGACATTTTCCAGTTTAGATAAAAGGGGAATCCCCGAACTGGTTCCTTTATTTAAGTAGTCAAGTACTGATTTTGTCATAAAAAAGTCGTGTCTTAACTCGAAAATAATCTGGGGTAGGAGCAGCAGCACAAAAAAAGAAAATCCTAACCAAAAATTCCGGGTTCTAAAATAATCTTTCTTTCCGGAAATAAGTATTGAGGCAAAAATAATTACCGGAATAAAGACACCAAAAGCCATCTCAAAATTAAAGAAAAGGCCCGCTAAGACCCAAACTAAAGCTCCGTAAAGTAATGCATTTTTGGTTAGATACTTCTCTAAGAGGAATATAAGTAGGGGAGTTAAAAGTACTACCGGGTTCGGATTATAAGAATAAAGGGTCGCCAGCATTACATAATTTGAAGACACCCAAACTACCCCGCCCAACAAAACAATCCAAAACCCATACCTGCTTAAAAGCTTCATTAGGAAAAATCCGCCGATTGCCCAAAGAGCTATCATTAAAATCACTGCACCGTATGGATTACCTGAAGATAATATAAAAGGGATTGCCAGAAGATAATACCACCCCGGACCGTTAAAAAACCCCTCAATCCCGGAGGTAGGGCCAATAAGGCGCGCCTTTCCCAAAACCACCATCTCCCTGACATCAACCATATCCCGTGCGTTGTCCATATTAAAAATAAAATTTCCACCAGAGGTCCAGTCCAGTTTGTAAAAAATACCAAAAATTAAGATTAAAATTATTAAAATAAATGTCTTCTTTTTTATCTCTTTCATTTTTTAAACTTTAACATACTTACCAAAAGACTTACAAAAAGTAAGCCCGATACTATAACTGAAACTAAAATTACAGACTTTAAATCGGGGTGGTAAAACCATATCCCTATTACCTGAGTCAGTGACGCTAAAAGTGGCAATATTACAATCTTTGTCCTTTTTAAAGACAGAGCGAAGTTTATCAAAAAAACAGAAAGGGTAAAAAATACCATAAAAATTCCAAAACCCAGAAGTAAATCTACCGCCTCAAGATAAGATTTACCATATAAATTTGATATAACCAAATCCGGAATTAATTTAAAAATAATTAAGACCGCCGAAGCTATAAAAGCAGTTGCAAAGAGACTGGCAGCAAACACTTTTCCGTAACTTAATCCCTGCGCTACCCTTTTTGACACCAGGGGAAACATTACTAAACTGATCGGACTTGCCCCGAAAAAAATAATTTTCCCAAGGGTGGATGTTGCTGCATAAATACCTGCATCATGCGGATTAAAAAAATGCTTCACTAATATTAAATCCATTGAATAAAGGGATGTTACTGCTATTGATTGTAAAAAAACCGGCATAAAGTAATTGATTACCGATTTGGTATCAGGTTTTGCTTCTTCCTTGCCGCTTATATCCTTCTTTATAAAATGCTTTGAGAGAAGCCATCCTAAAATTGCACCTATCGTCAAACCAGCCATTGCTCCGCCTACAGAAAACCCTAAAACCACAAATAAAACTCCTAAAATAAGCTTTAAGCCGTTTTCAGTAAAAATAATCGCAACTGTTTCATTAAACCGTAACATCCCCTGCAAAACAGCTTTATTTACTATCATAAGGAGGGAAAATACCGCCACAACCCCTACAAACAAGACCAGGAATATATTTTCAATTTTTAGAAAGGTTGCTATGAATGGGGAAAAAATAGCTACTAATATAAACAAAACTGCAGATAATATTAGAATTTTTCTTGTGAACCAGAGAACTAACCCTTTTGTTTCCGAGCCGCTTCCTGCCGATGAAATATATTTTACAATGACCGTATTTAAAGCAAGAGTTACTATTCCTAAAATACCAACCAGAGAAAAAAGCGCAGCTAGTTCCCCATAAAATACTGGCCCAAGCATCCGACCCATTATCAAATGGTATAGGTAATTTAATATATTGACGAAGTTTGTCCCAAATATCATTACAGCGCTGCCGGACAAAAGCGGATGGGAAAGTAAAACAAGTCCTTTTTTAATCATGCTACCCAGTACCCCCTAAAAAAAAGTGATGCCTCAATTACAAGCCAGATAAAAGATATTAATAGAAAAGCCACCCTGATAATTTTTTTTTGTTTAGATAAAATTATTCCCATCACAATAAAACTGGGAAAAAGCACAAGGACATAACGAGGGACTGAGGAGAAGCTGCCTGTAAATGTCGGCAGTAAAAAACCTGCTGCTGCAAAAAATAAATATGAAAGCCTCACTTTTTTTAAATATCCTATTATTGGCAATACAAAAAACAGTATACCGATCATAAATTCTAAAACTAATGTCAAATACATTATGTTTGTTACGTCAAAAGATATTAACATCTTTATGTACCTTACAAAAACCTGAGGGAGTAAAACTATTCCCTGCTGATGCTGCTGGCCGACAATAGTCTGTAAATTATAGAAAGCCAAAGGGTCTCCAACTGTTTGCAACTGGTACAGCATGTACCCTAAAAGGCCAAGCGGAATAAGCATTAATCCTAATATTTTCTTAGGGTGGGCTCTTTGCAAATAGGCCTCAATTATCAGTGCCGGTAAAATCAATATACCGAACACCCTTGTTGCGGATGCGATCATACCAAAAATTCCGGCCCACCCCCATTTACCTTTGCGGGCACTATAAAAAGAAGCCAAAGTTAGTACCAAAAAGAGTGATTCATTATAAAGGGATGAAAAGAAAAAGGCTGTCGGGAAAGTAAGTAAGGCCAACATTGCCAGAAAAGCCACATCTTTTTTGTAATCCAGTAAAATTAAATCCCAAAAAATAATTAAAGCCAGGATAAAAGCTATTGTTGATATAAAAAGCCCCGACAAAACCGATGCAGTAAATGCTGAATATAGATCTCCCGAAAAAGGTGCCGACAATAAAGAGATTAATTTAGGATAAACCGGGAAAAATGCTTGCTCTAAGCTTTTGTAACCAAATATTGCTATGGATAAATAGTGCTCACCGTCAAAATTCGCCCAGGCAAAAACCTCCGGTGAAGGACTATACCTTTCTATTCCGCCCCCTAAAAACCTATCAGTTGCACCAAGGGGCAAAAACATTACTGATAATAACAAAGTTAAAACCAGCAAAAATTTCCATCCCAGGAAAATTAGAAGGATATGAAAAATATCTTTTCGGACATTTTTATTAAGATAAAGTAAAACTTCTTTCATTTATTAATAACTTGTTTGTAAACCTCAATCGTTTGCTTAGCCGTTTTTTCCCAGGAAAATTTATTTACATTCTCAAATCCAAAATTTATCAGACGTAATTTTAAATTCCTGTCACTTGTGATTTTTCTTATTGCCAACCGGATACTTTCAGTACTGTTTGGATCCACAAATAAAGCTCCTCTTCCGGCCACTTCCGGCATAGCAGAAAGATTGCTGGTAATAACCGGTGTTCCGCATATTTGAGATTCTAATATCGTCAGCCCAAACCCTTCATAAAATGAAGGCAGCACAGTCGCTTCTGCCAAATTAACTATTGCCGCCATATCCTCATCGAGGACAAACCCCAATATATGTATATATTCATTGAAAGAAAATTTCTCCAAAAAAATTTTATAGCTTTTCCTCTCTGGATGGTCTAAATTTTCCCGATTCTCAAAGTCTTTGCCGGCTAAAACCAAATTAACACCATCTTTAATACAAGCTTCTGCTATATTAAGAAGATTCTTATTCCAGTTAACACCGCCCATATACAAAAGAAACTTTTCGGGAAGGTGATATTTACCCGCAGTCTTCTCCAACTTTCCTTTATCTTTTATAACCTTAAAGTGAGGCGCCGGTGCAAGGTGAATAGGAAAAATTTTCTCCTTTTTAATTCCGAGATATTTCACAATATCTTTTTTCGATACTTCGGAAATGGTAATAATAGCGTCCATTTTTTGGAGTGCTCTTTTTTGAAAAAAATTATTTAATTTTCCCCGGATACCCGAAGGATAATGTTCCGGAAAAATGATAGGGGTGGTATCAAAAACAGTTACAATAGTCGGAAGAATTTTTTTGAGTGGGAGAGTTTTTTGAAAAAGATCAAAAAAAGGGTAATGGATTAAGTCAGCCTCCTTAATCTCACTTAAAATTGAAAACTCAAAAATTTCTATATCCTCTCTTTTTTTCAGAGACTTAATAAGATTTCTTGTGTAAGTTCCGATGCCTCTGGTTTTATGCCCCTGCTGCAAAGGTAAAGAATTTATGGCTACCTTAATCATTTAGACAGATACCTCCAGTATGCACGGGGGAATCTAAGGGCAGAAAATAATGAAAAAATTATTCCCTGAAATCCATCAAGTATTCCTTTATGCCTGATTTGGGTTAGTAAAAACCAATTTAATGGTTTTATAAAAAAATAGTTAATAAATTGCCGTGGATTTTTGCCTGCATTATTTTCAAGTAACTCTGTAGCAAGTAAGTTTATATACCTATTATTTCTTTCCAGATACCTTTTGAAGGTTGGGTCGGAATAATGCAGCAGATCATATTGGAGCCAGCCTACTTTGCCTAAAACCGTCATCTGTTCGTGAACATCCTTGCAGGGAAGATAAGCCTTATCCTTTTTAAATAAACGGATCACACCATCCGGGTACACCCCTCCAAAACGCAAGTATTTCCCTAAAAAGTAATTGCTCCGGGGGAAGAAAAATGCAACGTATTCCCCATCTTTAGTTCCGATTTGCCCATCCCTTCGGTCTAAAATTTTCTGATGTCTTAAAAATAGGTCTTTTCCTTTAAGATTTCGCTGGTAATCCTGGATTTGATCATCATCCATCCCTGTCACTAATTTAATCTCAGCACTTAATTTTCCGGATACCCTCTCATCCGCATCCAAATACAATATCCAGTCACCTTCTGCCTGGTCAAAAGCCTTTTGTTTCATATTATGAAACATCGGATCATTTGTGACTTGAGTAACTTTTGCCCCAAAACTTCTGGCAATCTCAACCGTCTTATCTGACGAGTTCCCATCAACAATCACTATCTCATCAACTAGCCCCTGTACCGACTTTAAACAGCCGGCAATGTTTTTTTCCTCGTTGTAGGTGGCTAGTGCTGCGGAAATTTTTGGCATTATGGGTAGCTTACCAAAAAGAAGGCGTCCGTTCCATCAGGATAACGGATTCTTTTTTTAACATCAAATATTTCCTTGTGAGCTAAACCGTCGTATTGGCTGGCAGAAACTATATATAGTACCCCGGGATTGGGCATACTCTCAATAGGATCCCAATCCCCAAAGTGATATTTATCAAAAACCGATACAAGATTAAAGCTTCTCGTTTTTGTATCGTTAAAATACATAGTATCCAGATATTTTGGCAACGGCTCCTTAAGGTAGTACAGGAAGAAAATATACGGTTGTGACCGGACATCTGTAGTAAAAACCTGGAAATAACCGTTTCTGTCTTTGATATATTCAACAGACTCTTTCATCCCATACTGCCATTGGTTTGCAGACCGCAAACTGTAATTTGTGTAGTAGTCATCTATATAACCCCGGAAAAACCAGCCATATGAAAAAATAGCTACAACGATAAACCCAACCTGCAAATATCTGGATCTTAAAAGTAGCCATAACTTATACATTCCATAGGCAATTACCAAATGCCAGCTCCCCAACATAAACATAGCCCTGGCTGCATGAGGTGATTCTGCTACCAGCGCTGCAGGAATCGGGGCTAAAAGAGCCCAAGCTAAAAGAACCAATGCAGCTTTTGACCTGCTCCAAACCAATAAAATCAACCCTAAAATTAAAAAGAGTGCATCTACCCAATAAAACTCCCCTACTGCCTGTGTTGAGTGCCTGGCGTTAGCGTCACCGGAAATAAACAGATATTTTGGGGTAAGATGCTGTAAATATTGGCCGTAGGTAAACTGCACTCTTCCTAATATTTCACTCCCTGTATTTTTATACAGCTCAGTCTTTTTAATTTCATCTATTGCAACTGAGGTCTGGTTAATTCTGGCAATTCCCAAAAGTGCAGGATTAAGTAAAATTAAGGCAACAAAAAAAGATAAGACAGTAATTTGTGCTGCAAAAATCTTTTTTATTTTCCAAAGCTGTTTAATATGGAGAAAAACAAGCAGTAAAATAACCGGCGGCACTACTACCTTAGCACTATGGTAGGACAACAGACTTACTCCAAAAGCCAATGAGGAAAAAACTAAAAGCCTTCTTTTCTTCTCCAGCCCTTTAAAAAATAACAAGACACCTAACATAAAGAAGAAAACCGCAAAGTTTAATTCATGATTAAACCTGGAAAACTGTAGTGAATAAGGCGAGATTGCAAGGACGAAAGCAGCCATCAGCCCTACCGTATCATTCTTCCAGAAGGTACGTGCCAGAAAAAATACCAAAACGACATTTAAAATTCCAAATAAAGCGGCAGGAAATCTGGTAACAAAATCTGATGAGCCAAGAAGCTTAACCCAAAAAGAGGTTATATAAATATGTACCGGATGCTTGTCATCTTCAAAAGATTTAAAAACTAGGGGAAAGCTGTTCCCCCATTCATCTTTGCCCCAGTTAGCTATCGAATAAGCGTTATAGCCAACAGCAGCCTCATCCCACGACAAAGAAGGAGGGATCTGATCCAGTTTATTCAACCTCAAGAAACCGGCGCCTAAAATAATCAGCGCCAGTAAAGTTAAAGTTAACTTGTTATTGTTTAACATTGTAAACATAGAAAGCAACACTCCCATCCAAATTTTTAACTACAGATTTTTCAGGTATTTCTAGTTTCTCTAAAGGGGAAGCAAATATCAAGCTACTTCCTTCTGGCATACTATCCGGATCAATTTTTCTAAACTGGAAGTTATTAAAGCTTGACACAGTAGAAAACCCCCATCTATCAACCGAGTTATATTCAACTTCAGATAAAAATCTGACAGGGTCAATTTTAAGATAAAAAAGCGCAAAAATATAAGGTTGTGCCATATAGTCTGAAACAACTACTTTGTCGTATTTCTCAAATTCGTCCTTATATTCAATAAATAATTTCTTATAACCATATTGCCAGTCCGGGGAAGAAACAGTGGGATAAACGGAAACAAAGCTTTTAAAATAAACAGAGAACATTGTTAAACACCCGACAATTAGAGCGATAAATAATAATTTTTTAAATTTAAACTTATTTATAATAAAACCTGCCCCCATAGCTGAAATTATTGCAATAAAAGGTGCTGCAGAAATCGCCCTCAATGCATGGGGAGATTCTCTTGTTAGGGCTGCAGGAATAAACGAGAATAGAAGTAAAATTATAGGGATAAACATTTCCCTGCTTCTTTTTTTAAAAATAAATACTAAACCGGCAACCAGGAACGGAAAATTTAATAAATATAACTGTCCGAAACCAGGCTGTTGGCTGCGCATATTTTTATCCCCTCCAAATAAAAATTCAAAACCCAAATGCGAAAAATAATTCCTAGCAAATAATAACGGGAGTTCAGATTTGTTCTCGGTAGAAATTCCAATTGTCTGAAATCTTGCCATTCCAGCGTTATCCCCCATTAAACGAAAGATAGGTATCGCTCCCAAAACCAACAGAATTATAAAACTGGCTAGAGATAATCTAAAAGACCACGAATTTTTCAAGTGGCGAACAAGAAAGCCTTTGTTCAGAATGAGAAAAATTACTGTAAGCGGCACTGTTATTCTGAAACTGTTATAACTGTAAATACTGAGTATAAAACTGAATGCAGCAAGAATAAGCAGCCAAGGTCTTTCTTTACTCAATAAAAATAAATAAATCCCGGATAAATAAAACATTAACCCCGCAGTTGCCTCGTATCCCGTCCTACTGAAAATGAAAAACCAGGGTAAGATTGCAAGGATTAGGGCACTGAAGACAGCGGTTGTTTTATGGTTAAAAATCTTAAGAGTCAGCAGGTAAGTTAAGAAAATTACACCAAGGGAAAATAAAACTGCAGGCAACCTGACAGCCATCTCGCTTAAACCGGTCAATTTTTCAAAAACTGCTACGGAGTATATATAGACAGGCAGCTTAAATTCGCCGAAGGCACGAAAATGAAGAGGTAAAAAATCTCCCCACTCATCCTTGCCGGTTGAAGCTATCGAGTATGCGTTGTAAGCAATAGATGCTTCGTCCCAATACAGGGACGCCGGTATTTTATCTATTTGGTACAGCCGTGTGATTAAAAATAACAGGAGTACACAAAACAGCCAAAAATTTAGGCGAAAAAAATTCGAAAATTTAAATTTATAATCTGTAAATTTCACTTTGATTCAACAATTTCAAATGCCAGATCACCGTTTAAGAAATTAATTCTCTCAAGACGTGGCCAGTCGTTAGAAAAATCCCCATCTTTACCGATAAAAAGCAGCCTCTTACCGGGGTTTTGGGCAATAATATCGTCAAATCTGGTACCTGAATCCCCTAAGTCAGGAAAATAATATTTATCAAACTTTAAAACCCTTACCCAATCGAAGGTTTCAAACCTGACCAAGTTTGTATCAGCCTGGTACTTATAAGGGTCATAACTTAAGTAAAACAGCGTAAACATATGTGGCTCCCCGAAATGACGCGTAAAAACTATCTGGTCATAATTTGCCTGGTTATTTTTTATATACTCAACTACCTCTTTGTTGCCATATTGCCAATCCCGTGAATAAAGGTTGGGATAATTATTATAATAATTATTCAGATAAGGAATCATACTAATTACCACCACCGCTGCTAATATAACTTTGGCAGGCAATGTTAGATGTGTTTTTCTCTCCTTAATCCATTTAAACGCAAGATATATACCGTACGCTGTTACCAATTGATAAAAAGGTGCCGCGATCAAGGTCCTTAAAGCATGCGGAATACTATCGTTGGTTATAGCCACTGGGATAAATGCGATCATCAACCAGCCCGCCAGGAACCAACGGAATTTTTGTTTACTCTTAAACAACCAATAAAAACCAAGCAGCAAAAAAGGAGCCTGAAAAAGATACAGCTGCCCTACTCCCTGGACATGGTGTTGTTTATGAGGAGCTCCGGAGATAAAAAGAAAGTCGGGGCTAAAATGGGCCAGGTAATGTTCCGCAAAATAAAAGGAAGTGTAGGTGATCTTATTATGTATTAACCGGGGCAGTGGCTCCGGCAGAGGCGAGCTGCCCCGGTTTTCATTTATTCTTGGCAGAAGGCCGGGGTCATCGGTAATACTTACAAGCTTAAATCGGGCATCCCTATCCCCTGAGAAGAAATAAGGCAAAAGCGGAAGCATAAGACCTGCAAAAACCAGTACTGAAAGAAGTATTGCTTTTCGAAACTTAAAGAGAGTCTTTCTATAAATCAATAAAACAGCAACAAGGAAAAGGGGTGTAAAAACCCTGGCACTATTATAAGTGTACACGGATAGTGCAAAAGGAACCATCGAAAAAGCTAACCATTTACGGTCAGCAAACCCTTTCACCAATAACCACATTCCAAGGACAATCCAAAACACTGCAAACGATGATTCAAAAGAGCCGCGGGTTAGATGGATGTGCCAAGGGGATATCGAGAGAAGAAATGCTGATAATACGCCTATAAATCGGCTTTGAAAGATAGCACGTCCAAGAAAAAACATTAAAAGGACGGTCATTGTCCCGTATATTACCGGGGTAATCCTTACCCCCAACTCATTTAAGCCAAAGATGGCAATGCCCGGAATAGACGCATAAACCTGCGCTGGCAGCTTATATTCCCCATAGGATTTAAAATGTACCGGTAGAAAGACATTCCATTCATCTCGTCCGGTTTTTAGAACAGAATAGGCGTTATAAGCAATCGATATCTCGTCCCAATTTAATGCAGGCGGGACTTCTGTTACCTTATTAAAGCGCAAAGAAAAAGCCAGGAATAAAATCAAAGCTAAAATTATTGTTAATTTTTTCCCCATTGTTAAATGCTAACAAGTAACAGGGCGGAAGTAAATGAATAGGTGCTGCAATCTTCAGGCAAAAAGGCGGCTTTTCAAAAGACCTGCCTTATGGAACCTAAAAAGTAGCACCTGGGCAAAAGTATCTATCAAAAACTTGGATCCTTTAAAAAAGCGGATAGAGGAAGCTTTTTCATGATATCTGGTGGGTATTGCGATTTCCCCGGTTTCAAAACCATAGCTTATGGCAGAGATACTTATCTGCTGGTCAAAAACAAAATCATTCGAGAAACGCTGGAAAGGGACGGTTTTTAAAAGTTTTACCGAATATGCCCTAAAACCGGAAAAATGCTCTGTATAGTTTACTCCCAGTAAAATATTCTCCAGAAGGCAAACAAACCGGTTTATGTAATATTTCAAAGGCGGCATACCCCCTAAAAGTGCCGCTTTTTTATTTTTAATCCTGCTGCCAAAAACATAATCACACCTTCCTTGTAAAATCGGCCTGATCATTTCTTCGATCATAGAAGCATCATATTGATAATCCGGATGTAACATCACCACTACATCAGGGTTAAGCTTCAATGCTTCCCAATAACATGTCTTTTGGTTTCCTCCGTATCCTAAATTCTGTGGGTGCGAAAAAACTTTAATTCCCAATTTCTCTGCAACTTCAACCGTATTATCAGTACTATGGTCATCAACCAATATGATATGTTTACGGAAATCTTTAGGAATTTCGTTAAAGGTATCTTTAACCGTTTTCGCGGCGTTATAAGCGGGCATGACAATAACTACTCTTGGATTATTACTGCTCATCTGGTTTTATAGCATAAAATGCCGGTTGTCCGTCATAAAAATAAAAGGTTTTGATTATTTTATCACGGTTTTTATCTAAAATCTTCGGGTCTATACTCCATGGACTTAATATCAATAGTATATTATTTAAGTCCCGGTCCTCATTCCATTCAATCTTTCTTATAGAAAATTTATCAAAAATAACCTCTCTCTCTTTTGCCCCCAACCGGTATTCTTGTTGTAACTTTATGGGCGGGTAATTGCCGTAATAGGCAAGATAGTAATGGGCTCCGGTCCCTACAACAGGCGCTGCTTGCCCAAACACGGGATCAAATACAATCTGGTCAAAATTTTCATGTTGTGACCAGGCATACCTTGACACCTCCTTAAAAGGATACTGTATATTTTGCGATTTTTCAAACGGGTAATTTACAAAGTAGACATGGGTAAAATACACAAGTTGAAAAATTAGTAATCCTACTATACCTACAGCAGTTCCTGACTTGGTTAACAACGGTAATCTTTTAAATTTTTTAAAATATATGACTGATTGGTAAACCCCTACAGCAGTTATAATATTTAACATTGTAAATACCATCATGCTCCGATGAGGGCTAAAGGGCTCAAATGTTGTGCCACTTGGGATAATACCTACTAAAATCCAAGCTGCCATAAATTTCTTTTCATTTACCAAACCAGGAGTTTTTATCATCCACAATATCCCTACTATCAGAAAAATCAGCTGGGTAGATAGTAGCGGCCCACTCCCGAGCGGCCCCTGGTTGGTAAGGTCTAAACCATTCCCGAATAAATACACAGGATTAAGCTGGCTCAGATACCGGTTAAATGAATAGTCTGCAATTGCTTTCACCCGAAATACATCTGAGAAAGTAGGGTTATCTGTTTTACTGTTTTCAATTTGCCGCCCCAAATTAATATCCTGGGTTATAAAAACAGTTTGCGAGCGGTATCTGCTGCCAGAATTTGAAAAAACAATTAGCAGAAGTGGTACTGCTAATATTAAAACTATTAAAATACTAAAAAGATACTCCTTTTTTATCTTTAAAGCTTGTCCTGTCACTTTTGAAAAATCATTCCTGAAAATTACCACAAAAGATAGCAAAAGTATGGGGATTATCACGGCTTGAGAAAAATATGTATACATACCAAAAACAAGAACAATGCTGCCGAGATACAAAAACACCTTAGAAGATTTTTTTTGCAGGTAATGTATTAGAAGTGAAAAACCAAGCAGCATGAAAAAAATTCCTGCACCGTTTTCGAAACTTTTTCTTGAGAAAAAAATCTCAAACGGGGAAATAGCAGTAATAAATGCGGAAATTATAGCAATATTAACATTTCTTAAAAATTTTAAAGTAAATAGGAAAACACCTAACACCGTAAGCACCCCAAAAAAAGCTGCAGGGACCCTGATAGTTGCCTCTCCCGTTCCCAAAATAAAATATAACCCAGCAGTTATGTATGTATAAAACGGCGGCTTAAAATCATGGACCGATTCAAATACGGTAGGAAGGAAATTTCCATAGATATCTTTACCGGTCTCTGCAATAGATATTGCATCATAGAGCTGGGTTACTTCATCATGATTTAACTGAACAGGGAATTCCGATATTTTGTAAAACCTAAAGAAAACCGCAATTAGAATTGCAAGAAATAATAATATTGGTTTTGATAGATTAAATAATTTCATTTCAGACAAACTTCATATGGCAAGTAATAAACAACAGGACCCCCCAGGTTATCAAAGTAATCGGCCTTCAAATTTTTAATATTAACTTTTTCCGACATGAGCTTGACAGTTTTCCGGCTTAAGAAAAATGTTCTTTCCTTTCTTGTTCCGCATAAGTTTATTTCTTCATCGTAGCCTTGTAAAATTATATTTTCGGGATTTCTTTCGGTAAACCTGTAGGGAAAATCGTTTGCGGCGCTCTCGCTGCTTGGCATATAATCAGAGTACCAGCCTATATAAGGGAATATATCCGACACTAAATCATCCGATAATAAAACTTCATGTGTTTTTGACTCATTGAATACATCAACTACTATTTCTTCCACCCAAGCCGGTCGGATATTGTTAGTATTTTTAATATCTGTGGATTTATAAACAAAATTTACTAAAACTTCTAAAATCATAAGCGTCATAAACAACATCATCCACCCTTTCTTAATTTTTGAAAGACCAAGCGCTATAACAAACACCATAAAGGGTAAGGTTAAAACAACCAGTTGGGGAGAAAGTAATGGGTAAATAAGAAATGAAGGTATTGTTAGTAGTGGAATATATAAAAGTACCGGGAGTATCTTCTCCTGCCCTCTCCTGATTAAAATGAACAAACCATAAAGAAACGGAATTATTAAAATTTTAGCCCAAGCCCCCATACCTAAAATTGAAAACTTTCCGCTTGGATCAATCTGTCCAAAATATACATTAGGTGAGATATTGGAAAGCCAGTGCAAAAATCCAACCGGGATAATACTTAATTTATTAAAAAATATCTTACCGGAAATTTCCGGCCAACCGGATTCTATCCCCTGCCCGCGCAGCCTGTTTACTCCGTTTTGGATTGTGATATCGTTAAACAATGTAAAATTATTTTCCATCAAACTTCTGCTGGATTGCGGAATCTGCAGGAAAACTGTGATTACAACTAAAGAAAAAATCAATGTTAATAAAAAAACCTTTATTCTGTCTTTAAACTTTACCGACTCCCCGTAAAACAAAAGTGTGACAAGTACAACAGGTGCAATTAAAAATAAGGCAAATTTAGAGGTAAGTAATGCTGCTACGGCAGTTAAACCAACTAAAAATAAATTAATTTTTTCCCGGGTTAAAGAAAAAAAGAGTAATGAAATTAGCGTTGTTAAAATTATTGTCTCATTGGGAACTTTTGACAAAAAAACAAGAGGAGGAGAAAAGGCAACCAGTAAAGATGCCAGGTAACCAAATTTTTTATCACCTGTTAAAAACAGCGCATTTTTATACGTTAAAAATACAAGTACAACACCTATTAAAACAAATGGCAACCTTGCCCCCAAATCTGACTTGCCAAATACCAAAACCCCTAGCGATGTAATATAGGAAACAAGCGGAAATTGAAAATCTTCCGCACCGTTAAAAATCAAAGGAAATCTTCTGCCCAGTTCATCTTCCCCTGTTGAAGCAAGTGTAAAACCCCGATAAGCAATCCTTGCCTCATCCGGTGTGAAGACGGGGTATGAAATATCAAAAGACCTAAGGAGTAAAGCCGCTACTATTAAAATCAATAAATTATATTTTTTTAAAATTGACATATTTAATTTCCGCATTTAATTTGCTCAGAGGAACTTAGGCATTTCTCCTTAGGACTCGTCCGGTATGCTTTTAGGGATACTTTTCCGGTCATATCGGTAACTTCAAACAAAGGCTGTAATTTATGTTCCCTAACCTGGTTTTCTGAAACAGCCAAATTATCCCCCACCAAAATATAATCTTTATAAACATCCTCCTCCCAAACAATCGGCCTCGCCTCAATCCGTCCCAGTGTATACGGCTCGTCAAATTCAACACTCCCATAATAACGGCCGGATACCTGAGGGCCAAGCTTTTGTTGTAATGCCTTAGGATCAAAATGTAGTAGATAAGCATACCTGACACCTATGCCCAAATCTCTTGATGAATCCACCACAAACTTATCATCCTTGAATTCATTTATTTTATCCAAAAGCTTAACATAAGAATAACCATAACTCTCTCCCCGTTCATACCTTCCCATGATAAAGTACGACAGATATAGAGATGAAACAGAAAAAAGTAAAAGACCAATTATCACAGCTTGCTTAAAAACAAAGCTCATACTTTGATTTTTTATCCTTTTTGCAAGTATACCCAATCCTTCATGAAATCCTAAAGTAATTATCAAAGTAACTGCCCAAAGGAATATAAGAGCCCGAAGTGTATAAAAAGGATCCCTTGAGAGCGCAGCCGGTATTGGTCCGATTATAAGGAGAATTAAAATTAATTTTATAAGCGGCGAGCGGAAATTCCTGATTATATATTTAATACCAAAAGCAAATGGTATAACCATCCAGCTATAAAAAACGCTTAGATTCGGAATAGCGCGGGCACCCTGGGGATCTGGGTCAAAAAATAAATTCTTTGGTGAAAAATAAGCCATATACTGGCTGAAAAACTCCCTTAGATAATAGATCCACTTTCCAATGAAAGGGATATTCCTAAGATCCCCGCCGTTTTGCAGGAAAAAGCTCTCATTTAAGTAATAAACCTGCTCCACCCTTCTTGTTAAAGCGCCTGTACCTGCTACAAAAAGATGAGGGATTTGTGTTAGAAGAAATAACCCGACTCCTGCTATAACCCATTTTTTCTCTTTCAAAAAATAGCTTCTGAAGATATAAGTAAAAACAGCTAGAAACACCATTGAAGTTAGTCTCTCACTGTAATATGCATGTGTTGTTAAACCCAGGAGAAAACACCCTAACACAAAAAACCAAGGGCGCTTAAAAGCAAGAACTAACGAAAGAGTAGCCAGTGTAAATAAACCAAAAGCTAAATTCGCTTCAGTCGCAATCCTGCTGAAAAAAACCGCCCATGGTGCAATAACCAAAAAAGCAGCTGCCAGCAGCGCTATTAAAACTTTTTTCTCTTCTTTAAAATTTAAAACTATCAGAAAGGTTGAAGCTATTGCCAAGACCCCAAAGAAAGCTGATACAAAGCGGATAGAAAAAATATTCGGGCCGAAGACGGAGATGGGCATTACCGAAAGGTAGGTATAAAGAGGCGCCTGAAAAGAACCAAATGAACGGAATAATACCGGTAACTCTTTACCGTATCGGTCCCGTCCTGTTTCCGATAAAGATAGAGCATTCATCCCCATAGACGACTCATCAATATTTAAACCGGGAGGTATCCCCCCTAAATCGTAAAAACGAAGCAGGCCTCCGGCAATAATAATTATTAAACTAAATAGCAAAATTTTAATTTTCATGTTTTTCTGATTAAGCTTAAGGCGTTAAGGACTCCTAAAGAAATAAACGTATTTATCAAAGGGAAAAATAAGACTGGGCCGAAAATATAATCAGGTCTTATTAGAGCTCCAATTGCGGCAGCGGCAATAAAATATCCTGCTATAACCTTAAGCTTTTTTTGCAGCGCAATTACAATTCCGGCAATAAAAAAAGGAAGGGATAAAAACAAATATTTTTCAAAATCTCCAAAACCTGCCCGCTCTCTTGGATGGCCGGCAAAAAAATACAGATTTGGGTCCAAATTGGAGAAAAAATTACTTTGTAATTTATAAAAAGGCAGGTCTAAATTCTGGTGAAAATATAAGCCTGCTTTATTTAGATACATTTTCCCTAAATTATGGGAAAAATACATGTGTTTGCTATCCTGCCTTAATATCTCCTCAGATGAAGGAATAAACAGATTCCGGTCATAGGCACTTAAAAAAACAAGCGCACTAACTGGTATCACTAAAACAGCCGTCAGTAAGAAATAGCGACGATTACTTTCTTTCAGAGAAATAGCCAGGTACAAAGATAAACTTAAAAATATTAGCAGCAAAGCTAGAAGTAAGTTTCCTGAGATAATTTTCCAAATCCAGGGATTTATGAAAGTAACAGCTGATATTATTAATAAACTTTTTCTATCCATGAATTTTTCTGCCAATTCGGATAATAATTTGAATTAGAAAATATTCCAGAGGGTTATGATAACGTTTAGCGGACTGAACAAGTAAATTGTTTGTTTTTTGCCCTTTTCCTGAAATACCTTCGAAATGCTTTATTCTAACCTTCGAATAAAAACCCACTTTCAAACCTAATCTTCTGACTGATTTACAAAGCTCAAGATCCTCATAATATAAAAAATATTTTTCGTTAAATTTGCCCGCTTTATCAAAAGTTTCTTTTCTGATTACCATACATGCTCCAACCAGACTCTCTACCTCACTTAACCCCTCACCTTCAGGTAAATAAAAGCCGTAGCAACCTTTTTCCCCTAAAATATATTCCTTAAACGCTAAAAAAACTGTTGGCAGGTTACGTACTGACTTTTGCACATTACCGTTTGGATAAACAAGCTTTGGCCCGATTAACCCAAAAATAGAATTTTCAACTAATACATTCCGCAACCTTTCTAAACTTGTTCTTTCTAAAATTTCAGTATCAGGATTTAAAAAAACAAGAAAATTGCCTTTAGCAAAAGAGGCTCCTAAATTATTGGATTTTGAAAAACCTAAATTATCACCTGCTTCTACCAGCACAACTTTTTCCTTGAAGCTTTTTATAATTTCTACTGTGTTATCCGATGAGTTATTATCTACTACAATAATTTCTGTACCTGGGGAATTTTCAAGGACTGAAGAGAGGCATTTTTTGATAGTTTCTCCGCTATTAAAAGTTACAATAATAACGCTGATATCATTCATCACTTATTTACTAAATCTTTAATCTTCGATTCAAAATGTCCTTTTGAAAATAAACGGCTTCTCTCAATAGCTTTTTTTGACATCTTTTTCATAAGTTCTTTATCCTCAATTAGATTTAATGTTTTTTTACTAAGTTCACTCAAATCATTCCATAAAAATCCGGAGGTTTTATCCTCTACAATTTCAGGCTGCCCTCCTTTATTAATAACAACAGGCACACATCCCCCGGCCATTGCTTCAACAGTAGTAATACCGAAATGCTCCATTTTAGACGGGTTATCTTCACCAAATCCGGCAGCATGCCAATAGATTGATGATTCCCCGTAAAGAACTAATAAGTCCTCAAAGGAGCAATTCGGATAAAATTTAACCGGCAAATCGGAAGCTTTATCTTCAAGTTCTTTGACATAACTTTCATCTCCTTCGACTGAACCGGCCAAATGTAAGCTCCACCCTTCAACTAAATCGTCTTTGTATAAATTTCTAAAAGTTTCTATCATCTCTTCGTGTTTTTTCGATTTTGAAAAGCTTACAAACCGGCCGACAGAAAGTATCTGTTTTTTCTTTATAAGCGGTTTTATTTTTGTAACATCAACCGGTGGATAAACCACTTCACCCTTGATCGGCCAACCCTTCTCTATAACATTTTTTGTAAATTCTGAATTATAAATTGCATTGTCCCAACTGGAAAGCTTGAATTTCCCCCAAAGCCCTTTTGCCCCGATATTCTCAAAAGGGACCTGAAAATGGATGATATTTTTTTTAGCGGTAGCATAAAAGACGCTTCCGTCAGTCAAATAAAATAAAACATCGTAAATTTTCCAAAAGAAAAGTCTGGAAAAAAAATTACCCGCCTTTAAGGGTGCTTTCTTTAAGTTTACTTTTGAAAGATCTAAATCTAAACGTTCTCCTAAATCTGCTATCAGCTTTTCCGGCTCTAAAGAAAGCTGGTGTTCGTCCAAAAGAAGGTCTACGTCACAGTTTTTGGATAATGTTTCAGCGATAGTCAGCATATACCTTTCCCCGCCGCCGAAACTATCTAAATAAGGAGTGTAAATTCCGATCTTCATGCTTTGAAGTTATCCGAGATCAGTTTCTCATCCAGATCTTTATAGACTTGTTCCCGCGGTTTATCCTGCTGTATTTCCCAAAGCCTGATATAAGTTATTATCATACTAAAGACCTGGAGCAGAGAATCCATTACTCCTACAGTTCCGGCAAAAAAACCTTTTCTTTTTATACCCTGGTTAAAAATTTCCGAAATTAAAATCCTTAGAAACCTCCAGCCGGTCATTTTCGGATGCCCGGAATCCAACCTTAACTTGGCATCTATATTGGACCAATCCAGACTTTTCAGGACTATCTGGTCAATATTCCTATGTGTTAAGTGCAGGAACGAATTTTTGGTATATCCCAGCTCACCCTTAAATTTTCCATACTCATGGACCTTTCCGGTCCAGCCCTCAAATTCTGTTTTTTTAAACAACCTGATTACCCAATCCAGCCAAAACGGCCCGTATTTTTGCTCAGTCCCAAAAATTATATTCCGTCGGGAAATTGCAAAAGCCGACTTATTAGTATTTTCGACAAGTTCTTTAACTTCTTCTTTTAGAGGCAACAAAACTCTTTCGTCTGCATCAACATAAAGTACCCAGTCTCCTTTTGCTTTTTGCATCGCCTCATTTCTAAGTGCGGCAAAGTCCTGGCCTACAAAAACAAAAACTTTATCAGTATATTTTCCTGCGATCTCTAATGTTTTATCCGTTGACCCGTTATCGGCAACAATTATTTCATCAGCCCACTTTACTGACTCAAGACAAGTTTTTATTCTTTCTTCCTCGTTTTTTGCTATTACTATGACAGAAAGCATTTATAT
>ORJL010903293.1_pt1 | contig 37549 bp, 32 predicted proteins | sample 1779941 | NCBI WGS metagenome assembly ORJL01 (sample SAMEA104232317, study PRJEB22302) | groundwater metagenome | biome: forest; feature: aquifer; material: groundwater | place: USA | collected 2011-08-07 | depth 5.8 m | reverse complement strand
GAAGACCCGATGGTCGAGTACTCCGGCAAGTGGCGAATGAAATGAATAATAGCAATTATTCATTTCTGAAACACGCCGCCGGAGACGAAGACCCGATGGTCGAGTACTCCGGCACAAAACAACTAACAAGCCACTTGTAATAAAATAGCTCGCGAGACCCCATAATGCAAACCCTTGCAAAAAAGACGCAATGGGTATAGAGAGAAACTAGAGACACTCACCCACCCCCAACAGGAGGCGAAGATGGGAAGGCCCAATCGGATCGCCCTCGTGATTCTCGTCGCGGCACTGGCAGTATTCCTTGCGGCGCCCCAGCCCGCCACTGCTTTCAGCGGTTTGGAGATCGCCTCAATCGTGATCGCTGGAATCTCGGCCATCCCACTTGTGGTAACTGCCGCCGTCAAGTTTTTCAAGACCGACAAGACCGATGAGAAGGCGAAGGACAAACCAGCCGACGAGACGGCAGCGAAACCGCCCATCACGGTCTTGCCGGAGCAGATCTTCACAGAATAACGGCAAGCATCGCCCTATCGCCTCGCGCCCCGCGCGAGGCGATTATTTTATGAATTATGAAAAAGTCCAGCATATTGCCAAGAACAGCATACTTTGTGTGCCGTAAAACGTACTCATCCTAAAGAACATCCTCCCCGCACCCCGCGGCTACAATCCATTCCAGCACGCCGCTCCGTGCGGGGCTGTCTGCAAGGAAAGAGTACACATTCATTAACCTATAGGTTAATGAATGTGTATTTGAAAATTCCTGGAATTGGAAGTGTGGGAAGCAGGCTCTTCGCAAGTAGAGATTTTTTCTCCTGTCCCCAGTGAGCCCGCCCAATTTTTTCGTTGCCCCCGGTGAAACAAAAAGCTATCAAGCGATTTTATTTTTTCAGCACCCGCTCGGTATAGGTATTAGTCGGATTCCATAAGAGCCAACCATGGGCGCCGGCGGCCTCGGCCGCGTCAATCTGCGCACGCACTGCCGCCGCGTCATATTGGATGCCGCGACGAGTGTCAGCGTCTAAATCGAAATCCTGCAACCACGGGCGCAGTTTGGCTGGCGGAGGATACGGAGATTCACTTATGGCTGCGGTTGAGGTTGCGGCAACGCTATTTAACCCCGCCAGAATATCCGACGCCGCGTAGAGCGCTCGAAGCACCACGGGGCCGGGATTAGCTGACGTAATTTCTGTTTTTACTTTCGAGTCATATGGCAAGGAAATTGCCGAAAGATTCCGCAATGCGTCAGCGGGAACATAAAAGCCGCTGTAGAAATGGCTGGGGTAGAGCATCAGTGAGATGTAGTCGAAGTAATCGCCGATATCTTCTAAACGCTGGCCGATACCAAGATCCTCGCGCTGGATCGCCGCGTATCCGAAAAGATCCGCCGAAAGAATAATCTCGGGTTTATATTCTTTAAGTCCCCGATGCAAAAATGAAAAGAAGTCCGCAAGCGCCGCGTGCTTTAGCGTGGTGCTGGCCTGGTAAAAAGGATAAATAATGTTTGCCGTGTCGCCATCGGACGGGAAACGGATGTAGTCGAACTGCAGTTCATCAAAACCCAGATCCGCGACCTCCTTCGAAAAATTCATTATGTAGTCGCGCGCGCCGGGGCTCATGGGATCCATCCATGCGTTCCCCTTGCGATCTCTCCAGATTTTTCCATCCGGACGCTTCAGGTAATAATCGGGATGCGCCGCAATTTGCGAATTGTCGCGAAACGTCGCGATCCGCGCGATCGTCCAAATTCCCTTGGCTTCTAAGCGCTGAATCAGCGGGTTCAAATTTTTGGTAATCTCGCGGCCTTCGGTTTCTTTGACGTCAATCACGATGCCGTTTAATTCCGTTTCGTCAATGAGTTTCAGAATATTCTCGCGCAAGAAAATCGCAGCCTGCCCTTGGTCGTTCGCCACCGCCGCCGTCATATAGACGCCTTTTACATTCAGCGAACGCTCCTTGGCCTCACGAATGCGCTCCTCAAGTGATTTTTGGTTTATGCCGGAGGCTGGCCGCGAAATCGCTTCGGAAACTCCGCCAAGAATTATTTCCTGCGAAGGCCGAATAAATTCAAAACCGCCGTATAAAGCGGCAGTAATAAAAATCGCAATAATAGAGTATGAATAGCGGCGCTTCATTCCATCAACCTATAAATCATGAATGTTGTGCAAGCTAGCATGCGGTGAGCTATGTCGATTAGAATCTGTTTTGTAATTGCTATCTCTTCTTAACTGCTCTTTTTTTAAATTCAGCGAGAGTCATTAAAGTTTTCATGTCCGTCATTCTGTCAACATACACTATTCCATTGAGATGATCTATTTCATGCTGAAAAATTTTTGCCCACAAGCCTTCAGCTTTTTCAGTTATTTTCTCCCATTTCTCGTTAGTGTACTGAACGGTAATTGCTTTAGACCTCGGCACATTGCCTCTTACGTTTTTTAAACTTAAACACCCCTCCCAATCTGCAATGGTAGCTTTTGAATATCGCACAATTCTGGGATTTATGATCGCTATCGGCCCCTTCTTTTTAAGATTGGGGTGGGTTGGAGTAGGCCTTATCTCCACGACCGCCAGATTTAAAGATTTCCCGATCTGGGGAGCGGCAAGCCCTACACCGCCGACACGGCGCATGGTATAAATCATCTGTTTTATCAATCGCTTAAATTGCGGCGTTTTTAGAAAACTTGCAGGAACGTTTTTTGATTTTGACCTCAATATGGGATTCCCGAATTGAGTTCGTTGGAGAATTTTCATTTTTTGTTGCACTAAGCTTATCAAGAGAGAGTCAAAGAGGGACAGTCTGCAAGAATCCTCCTTCTCTGCCGGCTGGCGGACTCGGACGAACAAGTCGAACTCGCGCCTATTGCTTGGCCAAGAATAAATCTTGCTAGACCTAACGCAGTATTCTTGAGATAGTTCGAACGGTTTTCGCCCCCTGCGGCGGCGAGCCTGCCTGCGCAGGCAGGGAAGTCCCCCCACGAAATTCCGAAATCGCGGCTCCGCCGCGTCGATGACAACCTGCCCGCAATGCTATGCATGGCGTTGCAAGCAGGTTTCCAGTTTTTCTTCTTGACCTGAGCGAAGTCGAAGGTTGGCGGCAAATTATCTTTAAAAAATTAAGGTCGAATAATTTTAGAAAACACAAGATGTATTTTCCGCCAGTTGGGAAAAATATCTTATGGCCCTTGGGGGAATATGACCAAAACAGCCCCCTTATCAGACATTAATGCTGCCCAACTACCTACACTTAATCAGCATCAGCACTCTTAATTATTTTTTAAAAGCACATTTAAAGTCATTACTAAGAAAGAAGCGATTTTTTCAGTTTCACAATTTCGTGTTTATCACTCCATCAAATCGCGAACTTTTTTCTCAAGTTTCTTAATCTCAGATTTATGCCATTCAAGCAGTCTCATTTCCTCACTCTCGTTTAGCGCCTTGCCTTCTTGCTGCATAAGAAAAAGAGCCGTAACATCCTCTGGTTCTGGCGAATCTTCACCATAAAGTAATTTGAAACTATATCTATCACCTTTCAAGTGCTCCGCTACTGACTCAGCCACAGATAGCCCCTCTGCCGCCTTCTTCTTAACAAATCCCCTTCGACGTTGGTGAACTTATCCTGTTCTTCTACGGGCAGGTTCTCGACCCGCTTATATTCAGGATTCGATGGGTTAAATGTTTCTTTTGGAGATTTAGATTCGTTCATATTTTTATGTAATAAACTAATTATTTATGCTTAACGACCTTTAATAGCTAATGATTAAAAATTTTCTTTTCCCACTTCGACTTCGCTCAGTGCAAGCAAAATTAAAATATGGTTCGAGTCCCGATAGCAAGCTATCGAGGATCCTCGACAAAGTCGGGACCGATGTTTTTCTCTGGGTTCTTTCACACTTTATTATAACACATTGGTGCCCTCAACAGGAGACCGCCGGAATTATTGTTCATAAATATCGTGTGTTCCGATTGAATGAAACCTGACCCAATCTCTGTCAAGAAAAGTAAAACCGATACGGTATGAATACGAAATGGAAAAAGCCCAATATTCCCTCATGGTTCCGTGTAACTTGTGCGTTTTCAGTTTATGGTCAAAAGGATTTTTGCGAAACAATTTCTCACAAATAACAGCATTCTCCTTTGCCTCTCTGGATAATTTCTTGAATTGTCTGGAAAATCTCGGGGAATATTCAATCTCCATAAATCTACATCAAATCTTTCAATGAACGAAGCTTCTTGCCCTTGCCAGCGGCAAATTCCATTTCGCTTTCCATAATACTTTTTATTAACGTAGCGTCTTCAAGTGAACGCACCGCGTCACGAAAAAGCTCGCTAACTGAAGCGTATTTATTTTCTTTCATTATGCTATCCACGTTCCTTTTTACTGAAGCGGGAACAGATATCGTTATGATATTTCTCATACCCCCATTGTATTACACTATAATACAGATGTCAACAAAGAATCTCTTAAACCTAATGCGCAATTCTAAACTTTGCACGAACCCATTTTGAGCGAAATGACTGAACTGCCCCGCCGCCACTCGCTAACGCTCGCCACCCCGCAAAAAAGTTTTCTTCGCATTTTCTGATTTGCGCGCGACCAATTCTTTCTTCTAAAAGGAAAACAAAACTTTTCTTTGGTGTTCTGCTCTGAACGAGCAGGCGACGGGGCTTCAGACGGCTCGGGCTGGCGAATTTTTTGGCGACGACGATTATGTTTTAGTTATTATATAATGGTGGGCTGAATACTGCTCCCTGACAAGAGTTTTTCAAAACAGAAAGGTGGCATCAATACTCATTTGAATTGCCAATTTGTTTAGGGTTGAACCGAGCCGACTTTACACTCAGAAGTGAGAGAGAATTTCTGTCCGCTGTTCTTTGTTATATCGTCACCGTTTTGACCATTACGCGCGTTGAATTCAGCGACAGTAATGGGGGAGACATTCTGGTAGTGGAGCTCACGATAAATTATCGTTTTATCCGTATCCGGACTATAGATGGAATTATTTGTATATTTTTGTGCGCCAGATATGTTGCCATATTTGAGTCCTTTTTCTGCAATGTACAACCCGATATTGTATAAAGAAGCCAGACTACCTCTATATTGCCCAGCTCTATAAATGAAGTTGTTGTAAATTTCATTCCCTTTGTCACTCGTGTTGGCGTTGATTCCTGGCCCATCAGTATATGCAATGATATTATTGTAAATTTTGTTGTTCGCGGAATAAATATAATCGTTGAGACTTATCCCTGCGGCTTGGAATACTTCGTCATCCGGCTTCTGAGGGGATTTATAAACACCCACAATAGTATTCTCATACACTTCGTTATAGTCACCTTGTATTTGGATGCTGACATTTACATCGTGAATATAGTTATTATAGAATTTGTTCTTTGAAGCATATCCCGGACCATTTCCTTGTGTTGAAAATGCCCGCCCGTATCCTAGCTTAGTAAAAAACTCATTATGGTGTATGTCATTTTTGGTGACATGCGCTTCGACATCATGCCATTTTGGAATTCTACCAACAAGATTAATTCCATCATGACCGAAATTTGCAATAAGATTATGATGGATATTCCAATTGCTTCCGTCCATGAGGCGTATCATATCGCGCTCATCTTGAACTTCTGTGCCACCATTGATTTCGCTATACTGAATAATGCCGCGATCGCTCCCCTTATCAATGTCTATTCCAGAACCCTCGGCATTAAGCCCCACATTCATATACTCCAGAGTTATTGAATCCGAGTTGAGAATTTGAATACAATACTTACAGTTGCGAATGTCGAGGTTATTGAGGGTAATAAAATTTTTGTTGTTTATTACTACTGCATACGCATCGCTGTTTTTTAAAATCGGTCGCGAACCATCTTTGCCATAGGCTCCAAAAATAATAGGCTTAGTGAGAGTGCCCGATGAAGAAGGAGAAATCTCTTCGTTCCAGGTGTCACCTCGCTTAAAAAGTATGGCGTCTCCGGGTAGAAGTGCTGTAGCATTTACTTTTTGTATGGTTTTCCAGGGAGTGTCGGGTGATCTGCCGTCATTGCTATCGTTGCCTTTGCTACTTGATAGGTAGTAAACGGCGGTCGCGTTTTTTGCTACTGTTGTATCACCTGGCTCGCTCCATTTCGAATTCCAAGGGCTCGGACATACGATAGTTCTTTTTAATTCGGGCACTGCCGCTTCTTGGCCGTTTTTTGCTATAAAATATAAAGAAATACTTGTAATCCCCAAAACACAGATGATAATAAATATTCTTTTCATAGATATAAAACCAGAACAATTTTTGCAAAACCTTTCTGGTTCAGATTTTTGATTATAGCAAAATTAACAATTAATTTCAACTTTCGGATTTATTTTTTTCTTTGTCTGCAAAAATCCAAGCAAGAATGCGTTGAGAGAATCTTATACGGGGTATATGGGTTTTACTGAACAATTAGCTTTTACCCAATTAATATCAAACTCTGAAAGTTCTCTCCGCACACCTTTATATATGAAATATTCTCTTGCTTTTGGAGTACCGTTCAATCCCACATTCCATTTCACAACAGTTATGGGCATACGATTAACAATCCATTGTTCCGGACAAACTCGTAAAAGACTTTCAGGCGGGGTTGGCGTGGGAGTTTCCGAACGATTATTCAAAACAAAATATCCTGCGGCACTAAGAACAATCACTAACACAATGCCGATGACTATGAAATTTGCAAAACCTTTTTGATTCATATTCATAAGATTATTAGTTATTGATTTATGATTAAGAAAATTTTCTTCCCCCAAAATGCGAAACCGTCAATTCTTTTTTACCCCCAAAATTGAATACAAATTAGTCGCCGAGTCCGCCGAAAGGGCGGATAAACTCCGCGAGGCGAACCCCTCTTGCTTGCCTTTTTCTAAAGTGTGCGCCCATGAGGAATCGAACCTGCCTACCGGCAGGCAGACTCGCGTCGCTTGCTTGCCCGTCCTCCGCAGTAGCAGATTATGCGAGATACGAGAATCGAACTCGTGCCTTTTGCTTGGGAAGCAAACATACTGCCACTATACGAATCTCGCGTGTACTGCTACGGAGGATGGAGGAAGCAGAAGTTCTACCACTGAACCATACTCGCAAAATTTTGATGGGATCCTCGATCTCTAAATAAAATTTTATCGCTTCTGCTCAAAATTTTGAAGAAATCGGGAGAAGCTAATGTACTGCCACTATACTATTCTCGCAGAAAGCGCGGTGGAAATGTCGTGCGAGGTTGGGAAAACATAAGACCTCCGACCGAAACTAACTAAAATCGGCCTATTTAGCAACCTCCATGAGCTTTTTCTTCGTCATCGGCCCCACTAAACCAACTTGCGGAATGCCGTATTTTTTCTGAAAAAGCTTGACGGCCGATCGCGTGAGCGCGTAGAAATTTCCGGTGACGGGACCCGAATAAACGCCGTCGTCTCGCATGATTTCCTGCAGTCTGCGAACTCCGGCATGGTTCTTTAAGCCATAAGTGATCGGCGGCAGAAAAAGCGCGGTGAGTTCCGATTTATTTGAAGCGGCGGATGACGCTCCGGCTGGCGTTGAGGGCGCGGCTGGCGGCGAAGCAGGAGCGGCCGGCGGCGGAACGCCCACTGGGTCCCCAAGTACGATGATTCTCAATGTTCGTGCGCGCACGCCGTCGAATTCCGTTGTTGTGACAGCCGGAATCAGCGTGAATAAGACCTCCTGCGGCACATTTGTGGGATTTTTGAGTGAGATATTGAAAGTCCCTGACTCGCCCAAGATGTTGCTAAAAATCATCTGATCGCATTTTAGCGTCGAGGTCGCTGTGAGCGAGGAGGTCGCGGTTACGCCATTGGGGCAGGTAATTTTAAAATTCGCGCCGACGCTATCCTGGATAGTCCAAGAAACCTTGGTCTCCTTATTGGGCTTCAGAGTTTGTTCACTGAACTGAAAAGAAGTGATTATGGGATTTCGGGTGTCCGGCCTTGGTTTTACCGTGACTTGAATGGATTTAGAATGCGTGCCGTCAAAAGCGCCCGAACCGGTTTTAGGCATAATGCGGAAAGTCACCAGCGACGGCTCGAGAGAGGAGGTTAGGAGCTGGAATGTCTGCGATCCCGAGCCCGCCAGATCATAAATAAAAACCGGCTGCTGATTGCATGGCACGCGCGGGCGCGAATCGCCGACAATCGTCGGCATAATGTCATCGAGGCAATAAAGAGTCATGTTCAATTTATCGACCTCGGGCGCAACCCAGCTTAAGGTAAGCTTGTCACCGGAGACCACCGTGGTGCTGGAAACGGAAAAATCGGAGATAGGATTGGGATCGGCCCGCACTACAAAACTGGCCGCGGATTGGCCGATACTTTCACTGCCGTCGGAATTTAGCGGGATCAGCTTCGGCGAAAGAGTGACCGGACTGCCGCTGGTATTCGTCGCGCCGATTATGACGCTGTCTATGGTGCCGAAACCCGTGAGTTTGGTATCACAGGCAATCAGGCCGCCACTCTGGTTTTTATAGTGGATCCCACTACCGGAACCGACGCAAGGCAAAAGCACCGAGGCGCCGCTTGAATTAGTAACTTTCCACGAAAGCGCGACTGTTTGCCCGGAATTTATTGACGAAGGAGACACCTCAAAAAATTGGGTTACCGTTTGCGCCGATACTATCGCCGGCAAGCCGAACGCCAGTGACACAATCAACAGCGAGAAATTCCTAAGAAAATATAGCTTCATCATCACAAATATTATTCTCCTTTAAGCTCTTTTTCAATCAAGGCGCGAAGCATCGCCGGATTCCCCTTCCCCCGCGAGGCCTGCATGGCCGCGCCAACCAACGCCTGAATGGCGTTGGTTTTGCCATTTTTGATCTCGGCCACTATCGCGAGATTTTCGGCGAAAACCCGCTTGACGATCTCCCCCAACGCTTCTCCGGAACTCTCCTGGCCAAGATTTTTCTCGCGGATGATCTCTGACGGATCGCCGCCCGTACGAAACATAATCTCCAAAACTTGCTTGGCGGCGGCCGACGAAATCTTGTCTTCATAAACGAGCGCCGCGAGCTCGGCAAAGTTCTCCGGCGTTATCAGCGTATCATGCACCGCGCTTTCGGTCGCTTTCCGCAACTTTTGGAAATCGGAGACGAGATAATTCGAAGCGAGCTTGACGGCTTTTGCGCGATCTATCCTATCTCCCATTGATGAGATCCATTCTGCCATTTCAGAAATTACTCTCTCAAAATATTCCGCCAACTCCGGATCGTTGATGAAAAGTTCTATAGTTTTTACATCTAGCTTGTATTCTTCCGCGAACCGTCTGCGCTTCGCATCCGGCAACTCGGTGAGCTTCGCGCGAATTGATTGCAACCACGCCTGATCAAGCACGAGCGGCGGAATGTCCGGCTCGGGGAAATAACGGTAATCTGTGGCGCCCTCTTTCACGCGCTGTGAAAACGTAATCCCTTTGGTTTCATCCCAGCCACGCGTCTCCTGAATCACTTTTTCGCCGCGTGAAAGCGCTTCGGCTTGGCGCTTGATTTCGTATTCAATCGCTTTTTCGACAAACTTAAAAGAATTAATGTTTTTCACTTCTACTTTCGTGCCGAATTCTTTTGTCCCTTTTGGTCTAATTGAAACATTGGCCTCCACGCGCATCTGACCTTTTTCCATATCCGCATCCGACGCGCCGACGTAACGCAAAACTAGCTGTAACTCCTCGCCAAACCTCCTCGCTTCTTCGGCACTTCTGATATCGGGCTCGGTTACAAGTTCCATCAACGGCACGCCCGCGCGGTTGAAGTCAACCGCGCTTGATTGCGCTTTTGGATCATGCGCCAATCTTCCCGTGTCTTCTTCTAAATGCACTCGCGTGATTCGAATATGCCGCTCCGTGCCGTCAGAGAGCTTAAATTCCAAATGCCCTCCCTTAACTAATGGATTCTCGTACTGCGAAATCTGATATCCCTTAGGAAGATCGGGATAAAAATAATTCTTGCGGTCAAAGTGCGACTTCTCGGGAATCTCGGCGTGCAAGGCCATGCCAACCAGAATCACTTTTTCAATAGCGTCTTTATTCGGCACGGGCAGTGTCCCGGGATGTGCCAAACAAACCGGACAAATATTCACATTCGGATGCTTCTCATCCGGATCGTTTTTGCAATCGCAGAACATCTTGGTCTGCGTTTTAAGCTCCGTATGCACCTCTAGGCCGATCACCACTTCGTATTCCATAATCTTGCTGAAATCTTAAATCCTAAGCACGAAATCCGAAATAATATCGAAATTCAAATCGACAAAATTAGACTACCACAAGCTGTACAAAAGAAAACGCCCCGCCGCGAGTTCGGTTGAACTCGCGTCGGGGCGGGGGGACTACCCAACCAAGTTCCGATTCGATGCGGCATCCCCACCGCGACTCTTGGCGATCAGCTGGGCGTAATGGCGGTCGCGGGCTTGCGCACGAAGCTCCTCGGCGCGCGCAAGGAGTGCAACCAGCGCGGTCTCCTCCGCACTGAAATAGCCAGGGAACTCTCCAACAAGCTTTCGTAGGTCTTTCGACTTCTCGGGGTCAACCACCCAAACTGCGAAAGTGTACATCAGAGCGCGCTTCACGAACCCGTGATCGTGCATGCGTTCCTGGCGCATGATGTCGAGGAGCGGTTCGGGATTGTTCTTGTGACTTGCAAGGAGGTCTTCGCTGTAGTGCACCGCCGCCTCCAGCGCAAGATCCGGCAAGTGGTGCTCACGAGCGACCTTGAGCGCTTCCCAAGGCATCTCCTTCTCCATCGCAACACGGCACTGCTTCCGACGAATCTCCTGGAGCTGTATGGGCGAAAGCAGGCGATGCTTCTCGCCGTATTCGACCGCCCAGTTCCACGAGCCTTCAGCCAGCCGACGCGCGAGAATGCTTGTCCGCTCGGCGCGCTCCTTGTCCGGCTGATCTGTAACAGCGTAGAACTCGGCCAGAACTTCGTGACCGGGTTCGTACTGCTTGAGCAGGGCTTCCAACTCAATGTAGGTCGTCATACGCCACCTCCTTAATGGACGCTTGGGCCTAGTGCTTCTGGTTTACACGATCATGCTCGTTTTGTCTACAGGAACTCAAAGCCCCGCAAGAACATTCTCACATTCTGCAGAATGTGAGAATGTTCTTGCGGGATCTAATGATGAATCTAAACTTGCGTCTCGCGTCCGTCAGTTGTCGCGCGACCGCCTTGCCACTGCCCGCGATACGCCGCGGCTTCCCCTTTAATTTCGAAGAACATCAAATTGATGTAACGCGCGCCCAGTTCGATTTCAACGGGTACGCCTCCCGCGTTATAGATCGCGGGGTGTAGCGTGCCGGAATATCCCGGGTCAGCCACCGAAACGCGGGTGATAATACCAGAACGGTGCAAAGTTGTGCGCGGCTTAGCAATCCCCAAAAGATCCAAGGGCACGTTCAAACGTTCAATGGTTTCGGTCAGATAATATTCTCCGGGCTGAATTGTGACAGACCATCTTTCCACCGGATTATATTCTGCCGTCAATTCCACTTCCGGCGTCTCGCGCTCTGTAACCCCAAGAAATCCTTTTCCTTTCAAACGGAAAAGTTTGCCGAGCCGCAAATCAAATCCCGCGCCCTCGGGATTTTTCAATTCCCTTTCCGAGAGATTTTCAACAAGTTTAATTTCTTTTACCAATCGTAAAAGCTCCGAAACTCCAAGAATCATAATAAAAGTAGAGTAACACAATCGCTTTTAAAGAAAAACGCCCCGCCGACGTCGCAATGCGCGACACCGACGGGGTGAGAATTACTCGGAGGCGTCCAGCTTCGCCTCTTTCTGACGTTGCCGAGCCTCTGAGTCAGCACGCGGCCAGTCGTATTGACCGTAGTCAACGAACTGCAGCACCTGCCCTGTCCACCAAGGACCCATTTGACACATCCTGCGAGCAATTTCCTGACAAACCAGACGATAGCTCTTGTGCCCCTGCGGACCGGTGCGAAGCTCGAGCAGGTGTCCGGCTGCGCGATCATTGATACCGATGAAGGAACGAATCTTGAATCCGAAAAGGACAGCGTACTGCGCGATCTCCCTCCCTAAATCCCCGCGTATGGCCTCATAGAGCTCGGCGGACCGGTCCACACACTGACGCACAACATCCGCATGACCGGCCTCGACAATCTCTTCTGGGACATCGACGAAACCGAGACGTGTCGTCAGCGACTGACGCTCCTGCGTGCACATGCGATGACGATGGAGGTCTCGGAAGATCCCGAAGTCAATCACCATGTCAATGTTCCATTTGTAACCGAATTCCAGTGCCCGGCCGGGACGATCACGGCGGCTGGTGCGATTACCAATATAGGTCTTGGCGATGCGCCCGGTAACACTCGGCGGGAGCTTACGCACAATCTCCGCCAACTGGGCCAATGAGAACTCCGAGTAGGAGTAAAGCATCGCGGCGTACTCCAGCACCGTAGCCGACCTCCTCTGCGGCTCGAAAACCTCAACTTCCGGACTTGGATTGACTTGATAGCCAAACAGTACTTGATCGGCCAGGGCTTGCATGTTGCGACGGGTCTCAACAAGGTACGCTAGACCCTGTTCTGCGCGCTGGACGTAGCGCGGAACCACGTGGTTGAGAGCGCGATGTGCCTTCTCGGCGAGTTCCTTGAACTCGGGAAGTTCACTCGAGAAGAGACGCTTCAGCATCAGCTCGAAGGTCCGGCCGTTGGCATGCATCCCGAGATTGGTGAGCGTCGCGGCCGGTAGTAGCACGCGAATCGTGTCGCAGGTCTTGGCGCGAATGTCAGCACGATAGGTGACCTCGAAAGCCTTGCGCTCGGAATCGTCCGCGCAATCAGCGTAATGAATCTTTCCATGATCCTGACGGATCGCGTACTCCGCAGCCAAAAGAGGCTTCCGTCGCCGGAAGTATTCCTGCATCGGCTCGATCAGCCAGCAGTAGGGGGTGAAAACAAAATCCATGTCCTCCTCGTATGCGCGAGCATGACGCGAAGCCATGATGGTCGGCTCACGAAGATAGCGGAACCGACCAGCTTCGTCGCGCTGGTCGTAGAAAACGTAGCGCGACGACTGCTCGATGTACGCACCAAGTCGGCGGTCCTCGATCGCCTTCGTGGCGAGATTGGAAATCTCCTCGAGACCAAGATGCGCGCTCTCGAACTCTTGGACAGAATCGTCGCCGAATCCAGCAAGAATCCGGTCGATCAGCTTGTCGGCATGCAACGGATCAAGCTGACCCTCCTTGATGAACTCACGAAGTAGTGTCTCGCGAAATCCACCACGCGCACGGCTGTAGCGGGCAAAAGCTGCACCCACCATACCCGGCATTGCGTTTGGCAGAACCACGAAGACATTTCCTTCAGGATCAGAAACGAACCTACGAAGTAGTTCAACCTCCTTGGGAGTAAACTTCGCCATCGCGATTCTCCTTACTTGCGACTTGGAAGCCGCAGTGAGAGTTGCTGAAAGATCGTGGCTACGATTGAATCTAGGGCAACAGCGGCATCAACTATGACACAGTCCATATTGACGGTATGACAAAGAGCGAGATAATTCTTGCGTATTGATGAAAGTTTATCAACCTGTTCAAAATAGTCTTTTCCTTTTGAAATATTTTTCAGTCTTTCAAGCGCCGTATCCGCCGGCAGATCAAAAATAAACGTCATATCCGGCTTAAGAAAGTCACCCTGAAAAATTTCCTCGTGAAGTTGAATGAGATTTTCTGCGGGGCCGGAAAGCATGCCATAGGCCAGTGTTGAAAGCCAGTAGCGATCCCCTATGACAATCCGTCCTCGCAGAAGCGCTGGACGAATAACAGTTTCAACATGCTCTTTGCGATCAAGCACATACAATCGCTGAAGTTCAAATGGAGTGACTGTTGAATCTTTGCCTGAAAGAATTTCATAAATATGCCGGCCAAATTTTTCTCTGGTCGGCTCGTGGGTAACTAGAACATCGTAGCCCTCGCGGCGCAGTCGCCCGGCAATAAGTTCCGCGACAGTTGATTTGCCGCTCCCATCAATTCCCTCAAAGGCGATGAAATACCCCTTTCGCTGCACAATCTGACAAATAACAATTAACCCGCTAAGATATTTCTTTTACTTCATAATCAAGATGCATACGCGGGGTCATCATGTAAGGCGACCATGACTTCTTGATCTCTGTGAGAACTGTTTCTGATTGATACTTCCCATCCTTGGCATAATCCTGATCATTGACCGGAGGTTCTACTTCATAAAACACCATTTGCGCTACACGACGTCCCACAACTAAGGGAATAGAAAAATACTTAGAATTATTTGTAATCTCCATTGTCCAGCGATTAATATACCCAACATCGCCCCAACCTGCGTCTTTACACACCTCTATAAAATTACGCCCCAGAGAGGAGCGCGCATACATCTTCGCCACGCAGATATTTCTTCCACCTATAAATTCCTCCGTGTGGCCGAGAATTGTTTCGCCAGGAGCCAAAATAATTAATTTCTCGCTGGGTTTTATATTTTTTAGTTGTATCTCTATACGCTTAGCAACATCCTCCGAGAGTTCGGCCTGAAACGGTCCCCGCCATACATCTTTTACAGAGTCCTCATCATAAACGTTATGCATCGTTGCTCTACCGCGTGGATTTTCTTCCCGCCAAAACCATTCACCCAACCGAATATCATAGCTGGTAGTTTTTAAATCCCGACGGCGAAAAGGGTCGATGACAATATTTCCCTTTTTAATATTACGCAGGATAGCAGTATTGGACAAAAGCATATTCAGATTTCTACTATACCAAAAAACTAGATCAATAAAACAGAAGCTCTGGGGATATCCATCCCCAGAGCCATCTCCCCCCTATGCGACCCACCTCACGAAGGAGCCGGCAGAAAGCTTGTTTGTCCCTGAAACCGAGGCTCTAACAGCTCGCCGTAAGAAGTCTCGCAGTTCTCGCCAAGCTCCACGAATTGCAGATAAACGATCCCCTGATTACCGTAGACCCGGATAGGGATTGGCGTTGGATTGGCGATATGAAGGTGCAATCGACCCTTCCAGCCCGGATTGATGCTCGAGATCAGCATCTGCAGACCGGTTCTGGTGTAGACGTTCTTTGCCTTACCATCGGCAGTGATGTTCGGCGGGAAGCGCAGATACTCGAGACTCATCCCCGCCACAAACCCGCGCGGCGGGACATCGAAGTGTGGATCGGCCGACTTCTGGAAATAGAAGTCTGGATCAGGCGGGACCAGCGGATCAATGGTCCTCCCTTGCGCCTTGGTCCAATCGAAGATCAAGATCTCGGGAGCAAGCCGAAGGTCGTATCCACAAGGTTGAAGCCCGTAGGATGCGACCCCTTCCCCGCTAACACGAGCCGAGAACGGTTCGATCAGCGGTTGGTCGGACATACAGAGCGCACGAATCTGACGGTCCGTCAAAATTCCAGCCATGATCTTTTCTCCCTAGGATAGATGGTGGAAAAACTAAAACTCCGTGCTACTGGTATAGCACGGAGTTTTTCCGAAGTCTATTGCGTCACGGTCTATCACGGCATCAGATATCCTATAACACGCTATAGCGTATTACAGGATAAATTGGCGTATTGCGCTTTCAAACAGAAAATCCTTACTAGAGAATTTTTGCTATTATAAAACGCTATAGCGTGAAATGATAGCAAAAATGTTTTTCAGAAATTAGAAAGCCATCGAGCTACTCGACTTCAATCCCCATCGAGCGGATCCCGATTTTATATTCCGACATGATTTTATCATGTCGAGAATCCTCGATGCATCAAATTTAGCGAATTGATGCATCGAGACAAAGTCGAGGATCCTCAACCCGCGACTTCAGTCGGGGTCGGGACGGTGTCACTCTATCTCAATGCCCATACTTCTCGCCGTTCCCGCGACAATCTTCGCGGCTTGATCCACGTCGTTTGCGTTTAGGTCGGGCATCTTGCGCTCGGCAATCTCGCGGACTTTCGCCATCGTCACTTTCCCGACTTTATTCTTGTTCGGCTCGCCAGAACCTTTTTCCACGCCCGCGGCTTTCCGCAATAGATCCGACGCCGGCGGAGTTTTTAATACAAAATCAAAAGTTCGGTCCACATAAACCGTGATTTCCACCGGAATGATGTCGCCGCCCTTGTCGGCAGTCGCGTCATTGAACTTTTTGACGAAGTCGCCAATGTTTAAGCCATGCTGACCCAAAGCAGGGCCGACGGGCTGGGCCGGCGTGGCTTTGCCCGCGGGAAGTTGGAGCTTGACGATGGTTTTTACTTCCTTCGGCATAATGGTTTTTGGTTATAAGTTCTTGGTTTTAGTTTCTAGTTCTTGGTTTTAGTTCTACTAAGTTCTAAGAATCTGCGAAATGCATTAAGCCCTTTTAGTAAAATAGTGTAACGTTCAACAAGAGGGGTGCCTTCAGATAGAGTGACAAACCCTTTTCTAAGAGATTTCATGATATTTCTCTTAGTCTCTTCAGCTTCCCCCATTGCTATATCAACAAAACGAATCTTTTCCTTTGGGGTCGTCTTATGGTACGACTCTGCTATGTTATTTGCAACAGCCGCCGAGGAACGCCGCAATTGATCCACACTACGATAAAACTCGTCTCTGGGGAACTTTTTAGTCAGTTGATGAACCTCAATTTCAAGATCTTCCGCTAACTGATACACCCAAAGATTTTCCAGTCCAGTAGCCACAATTGACTATAACCAAAAACTAATAACTATAACTAATAACCATCAACTAAGAACTAAATTATAGCTTCCGTATCTGCAACGAATCCAGCTCAACCGGCGTCGATCTCCCGAACATATTGACAAGTACTTTGATTTTGCCTTTTTCTTCGTCCACTTCCGAGACCTTGCCGTCGAAATCCTTAAACGGGCCGTCGGTGATTTTGACCGCATCTCCCACGCTAACATCAATCTTAAACCTCGGTTCATTCACACCTATGCGCTTTTGCAGAATTTCCATCTCCTCCTGCGAGAGCGGTGTCGGCGTCGTGCCCGAGCCGACGAAGCCGGTAACGCGCGGGGTGTTCCGCACCACATACCATGAATCGTCGGTTACGATCATTTCAACCAGCACGTAGCCGGGATAAATCTTCTCCTCAACGGTCTTTCGTTTGCCGTTTTTGATTTTAATTTTCTTTTCAGTCGGCACCAGCACGTTGAAAATCCTGTCCCCCATCGCCATGGATTCCATGCGCTGTTTCAAATTGCGCGCCACCGCGTCCTCATACCCCGCATAGGTATGAATCGCGTACCAGTTTCTGCCGAATTCTCCGGTTTGTTTTGGCATAATGCGATGCGAATATACTAATTCATGCTAATTATGCGAATTTCCGCTGCGCGTCCGTCTCGATTCGAATAATTCGTAAAGGCTTTAAATACCTATTACTGAAGTTAACCAATAATCCTAATTTCAAGCCTGACTGCTGCAAGTACCGTTGCGCTTGGTAATAGTCATCCTTTATCAAAGTTTTTCTCGCTTTGACTTCTAAAACAATCCTACGGTCAATCAGAAAATCGAAAATATTACCAGAATCGCCTAACCGTAACTCTCGTCTATACGGCACATTGAGTTCACGAAACTTCTTTTCAAGATAGTCAGCATATTGTCGTTCGCGGGCAAACCGTCCAAGTGTATTATGTGTGTCAAAGCAGATGCCAGTAATGAGATAAGAAAGCTCTGGATATATTAATTTGCTTTCTTTGTTATTAGTATGCATTCGTATATTGGCATCGCACTATAATACAAAACGATTAAGAAGAAACGCGAACACAAAATCGAACCCGCCGAGGAAAAATGCTACGGCAAGCGAAACAAAAACTACGGCAACGGTGAACTTGATGGTTTCCCGCCGCGTCGGCCAGGTAACTTTAAGAAGCTCGATCCGGGCCTCTTTGATGTAGTTGATGAAGCGATTAAACATGGTTATTGGTTTATAGTTTTTAGTTCTAGTTCATCAGTTTCTAGTTTAAGTTTGTGAGCGTAGTCGCGGCATAAACTAAGACCAATAACAAAAAACTGAAACCGAAAACTAATAACTAAGAACTATTTCGGTTTTTTAAAAGGCCTCGCGGCCCTTCAGATTACTAATACTATCTTAGACTCAAGGGCTTGGTGTGTCAAGAAAACATTCCACCTTGAATAATTATCGTTGATTCAGCCAAATTTTATGGCGCTTCTCTAGCGCTGCCGGCTCCTCCTGGACCATCGCCTTCTCCTGTACCTCCCCTATCGCCCCGATACGTCCGGTTCATAAACCTTGGAGCGGATGAAGCGGTTGAAGGATTTATAGTACAGCGCGTCGAGCACGTCGCCGGAGAGGTTTAAGCCGGTGAACTCTGTTCTACCGTTTGTATCCACATCCGGCGATTGGTAGATTGACTGTTCAACCATGTTGCGATACCACCGGATCATGGATTCTACATACTTCTCGCGCTGCATCATTTTGACCTTGGTAATGACAAGGTCGGTGCCCCACATAACGCGCCCGGCATATTTGATCAGAAAGTCGTTGAAAATCTTTGTGTGCTTAGTGATCCTGTCGCAGAAAGGTCGGAGGTATATTTCGTGGCCCATAGAGAGATCCAAAAAAATGTTCGAGAAGCGATCCATAACGGCTTCGTTAACGCGCATTCTATGAGACGAGGCGGTGGATACCATAAGATGCGGGAAACAAACCTTGATCTTTGGGTACTTAACCAAGAACCTAAGCTGCTCCTCCATAAATGGCACCCGATTGACGTGGAAGATGATAGGAATGTCCAGATCTTGGCATAGCTCAAAGACGGGGTGCATTCCTTCGTAGTCCAGCGGAACGGTGTGCCACGGACCCCTGTCGTGATGCGAGCCAAGTCCATAGTAGAGCTTAAGGCCGCGCGCCCCAGCCTTAAGGTAGCCGTTTACCCTTTTGACGTTGTCCGTATCAAGTGGATCAAGACATGGAAAGATCGACACCTCCTTAGAGTGAGTCATAGCGAGCTCTAGAATATCGTCATTTCTCTTTTTGAAGTTGTCGAAGGCGCCTTTTCCGTAGATGGTGCCGTCTCCGCTACCGACGAAAATCACGTGGTCAAGCCCAGTACGCTTCATGATACCGCTATAGATATCCCACTGGGCCGAGGATTCCAGATGCTCGTGTGCGTTGACTATCATTTGGAACCCAGGCGGATACCGAACTTCTCTAGAAGTATGGCATCTCTTTTGTATTCACTGGAAACCGCATACTCTTCCTCGCACATCTCTGAAGCACCGCTTGGGCCGTCGGATCCACCGCTAGTACCGCCGCTTGTTCCTCCCCCACCGCCAGAATCAGGCGCAGGACCAGGATCAGTTTGACTTGGATCGGAGGTGGTAGGCGCTGGACTTGGATCAGTTTGACTTGGGTCTGCTGTTGTTGGTGCTGGTGCGGGGTCTGTTTGTGATGGGTCTGCTGTTGTTGGTGCTGGTGCGGGGTCTGTTTGTGATGGGTCTGCTGTTGTTGGTGCTGGTGCGGTCACAGTTCCTGCAATTTCGCCTAGGGTTGCTACTGGGTCTGGTGCTGGAGGCGCTACATTAGACATTGCTAGTCCTAGACCTTCATCTTCAGCATCCTCTGGCGTTTGCGGCGTAACTTCTGGGTCAACAGCAGCCATTTTCGGCGCATCGGTGACTTGCCCACGCAATCTCCCAGCTTGTTGCGGAGAAATATCCAGGTTAGCTTCCAGTGCGTTAATAACTGCTGTCTGCGTAATCCCAAGCGTGTTCGCAACTGACGCAATCGTTCCTGAATAACCAATCGAGCCCGCCCCGCCGATTCCAATGCCACTGCTAAGCGCCGAAGCGGCAACCGCGTTAGCTCCTTGCAGACCCGAACCAGTCACACCAATATTTGCTAGATTACCAAGAGGATTAGTTATCCCGCTGTAAGTTGGATTAGGAGTGGTCTGTGAGATATCTTCAACATTACGCGCTATAGTGTTCTGGATTTCATTAGCAATGGCTGCGATATTGCTGTTAGTTATTGTGTTCGCAATGCTATCCGCTATGGTGCCAATAGCTTGCGCGGCAGTAAATCCTATACCCACGCCCGGAATTGCTCCTAAGGCTATACCAACAACAGCTTGACCCGTCGGACTAAGGCCAGTCGCGCCCTGAATGGCGCTCGAGACTGGTCCTTGAGATTGTCCAGCCGCTCCAAGATTGCCTCCTAAAGCAATACCCGTATTACCAATCGCGATGCCACCAGAATAAGTAGTGGCCGGTCCGGTTCCCACATCAGGACTTGAGCCAACTCCCGAGGGAGCGCTCTCGCCCCCACCGCCGCTTATTTGGTCATTCAAAAATATTTGCTGCATTTCAGCGGGGTTTACCGATTGAAGCGCAACAATCGCTCTTGCGGCCGATTCGCTGGAATTTGCGGCGACCTGGCTATTTGGCGCAACAACGTTTGTCGCGATTGCGGCTTCAGTTGCTATAATTGTTTGAATCAGTACTTGCTCGGTTTGATGAGTCGCGACGGCCTCTTCCGCGCGGTTCGCAGATGTTGCGGCAAGTTCGGCAGAGTTCTCCGCTGAAATAAACGCTGGTAATGTCACATTATTATCGCGGGCACGGTCTATAATAGCTGTCGCAACCGCCCCAATCCGTGCCACGGCATCCGATGTGATCGTGGTACTAACTCTTGCTGTCGCAACTTGCTCTCCGACTGTCTGACTAAGCGCGGAGGTTTGCATGGCAACAATTGCCGCTGGCGCTATAACAATCGGAGCAGCAGCTGCTGATGTGACGCCCGAAGTTTGCCCCGCGGCATTTACCGCAACAGCAGAAGCTACAGTAACCGACGCGACCGCCGAAGCGCTTGCGGCAGTTGTTTGTGTTCCTGTTTGCGCTTGTACCGTTGTCTGCGCCTGTGCTGTTGTCTGCGCTTGTGCCAATGGGGCTGATGTTTGTACTCCCGTGTTTGTTGCCATCGGCGCGCCGGTTGAGGTTTGATACACTCCGCCCGGATACCCGGTCATCGTTGTAGCAGACCGATCAACTTGGGCGATCTGACTAACGGTAGTGGTTGTGTCTCGGGCTACGTCAAGCAAATTCACGACAGCGTCAATAGTTGTGGTTTGGGAAGAAGCGGCGGCAATTGCGGTTGTGAGTTTTTTAGCCTCGGCGGCATACGAGGTGATGTGTTTCAAATTCTCCGCTGAAACTTTTTTGGCCTTCTCTGTTTTGGCGTACTGATCAACGGAAGCTTTCAGTCGGTCAAGCGATTGCGCCAGCGCGTCAACTTGCGGCTGGATTTTATTCTTGAGAGTTTGGGTCTCTAGTGCCGCTTTGGCGGTTTTTGAGGTTTCGGATTTTGATTCTTGCGAAGCTTGTAGCGACTGTTTGGCTCCCACCACCCGCATCAAGGGCGTTACGTCTTTCACCGAAACACCGGGACGGGCGCCTGACTCGCGATGCAGTTCAACGTCGGGAAGCAGAAACTCCTGGCCGGGATAGATGAGGTTGGTTTCGGCGATCTTGACGCGGTTGAATCGCCAGATATCAATCCAGCGCTCGCCGCGTCCGTAGGCCTCTTTGGCGATCTTCCAAAGCGAGTCGCCTCTAACCACGGTATGAGTCCTTGAGGCGATAACTTCGGGAGCGGCGATAACTTCGTTCTCTGTCGCCCGCATCGGTTGAGAGGTCGCGGCGGCAACCGCCTCCTTCATGCGGACGCGGTAATAAAGAGGTCTTATGAATTGGGGAAGCTGTGTTACCCCGACAGCTCGGGCGCCGCCAAAGATTGTCAAAACATTAAAAAACCCAAGAAGGATGCGGCGCCACAAGGGCTGCGGGGTTTTCTCTTCGGCTTCTTTCCAATGGGGGCGAGGAATCGGAGGCATGGTAGCTAATTCCTAATTTCTAATAGCGATGTTAATACAATGCGATGCTAATATACTAATTCATACTAATAATACGAATGGCGAGAACCGTATTAGTATAATTAGCATGCATTCGTATATTAGAATCGCATTAGATTAGCTTAAGTATAGCCCGAAGCGCGGTAAGGGCAAAATCGCGGCGCATATCATGGAACATCCGGTCGGCTGTCGAGGCGAATATAATGTAAGGATCGCGCCCGGCGACGGAGGTCATCGAAATCCAATCCATAAGCCAATGAACGCTTTCGAGATACCCCTCCCAGCGCGAATCAAGGGTCCCAAGAATAATCATTTTTGCTTCGGCGTATGGCTGTGGATAATCCGCCCGCGAACGCCGCGGCTCGAGCGATTTATGCGAGAAAAGAAAATTGGAGAGTTTTTTCTGGGTCTTTACATCCAGCGAATCCCAGTAGAGAATTTTTTTTAAGTCGCGCGGCCGAACCGCCGAATATTCTTCTATTATAAGAACGCGGCGAATAACGTCCGCGATAAGCTTGAAAAAATCTTCCGTCTCCAGAATTAGCTGGCGCAGCCGATAGGTCGCCTCGCGATGTGCGTCAATCATGAGATCAAACCGCGCAAGGGAAGAGCGCGATTCACCCTCGATCCGCTCCGACTCGTCTTGAGCGCGGAGAACTCCGGCTTGTAAAACTTCATTGGTAATCCCCTCGGCCGGCCAAGACATCTTCTCGGCTTGGTCCCAGAAATCATCATCGGCATAGGCTTGGAATAGTTCATCTTCCAATGAAGCGATAATGATCGTCTCCCCCATCTGACCTTGCCTGCCAGCCCTACCGCGCAGTTGCTCGTCCACCCGGCGCGAGAGATTATGTTCAAGCCCCAAGACGCGAAGGCCGTTATTGTATCGAAGCGTTTCGTCAATCACGATGTCAGCGCCGCGTCCCGCCATATTTGTCGCCACCGTGACCATGCCGGGTTTGCCGGCCGCCTGAATTATCGCCGACTCCTCTTCGCCGACTTCGGCGTGAAGCAATTGGTGCGAGATACCTTCGCGCTCCAGCAAATTACTCGCCTGTTTAGCCGCCGCGATAGACCGCCCCACGATAAGAAGCGGCACTTCTTTGGCTTTAGCGCGAAGTGATTCCCAAATCACGCGATTCAACTTTTCTTTTTCGGTGCGGAAGAAAATCGTGGGTTTGTCTTTGCGAAGCACCCCGCGGTGCGGCGAAAGCGGAGAAACTTCCAGCCCATATAAGTTATAAAACTCCTCTCTCGCAACATAGGCTGTGCCTGTCATGCCGGAAACTTTTTTGAACCGCTGGAAAAAATTGCGATACGTAATCGAGGCGATGATTGAATGGTCGCGCGATGGAGGAATCCCCGCTTTGGCCTCAACCGCGCGCTGCAGACCTTCCAAAAGCACCCGATCCGGCATGGCATGCCCCGTGAATTCGTTAATCAGAATCGCTTTGTCGCCGCGAACGATGTAGTCTTTTTCGGGCACGAGAAACACCGAGGCATAAAGCGCGTACCACAAAGCGTCCACTTCATCGACATCCCGCTCTTTGAAAAAATCACGGCCGAGAAGATGCACCAGCCGGTCGGCTCCGGCGTCTGTCAGCGCTACCGTGCGCATGCGGTAATCAATCGCGTAATCCGAGCCGGGCGATAACTGTTTAATGGCCAGAATCAGCTTTTTTAATTCTTGATATTCTTTGCCCGCCTCTTCTCTGAATTCGCGCGGCTTCGTAATAATGAGCGACGTCCGCGCTTCGTCAATTAAAATCGAATCTACCTCATCGATAATCGCAAAATCAAAAGCACCCGACACCTGGCTGGCGGTATCCGTCTCGAGATGATCCCGAAGATAATCAAATCCCAGTTCCTGATTCGCGACATACGTAACATCTTTCCGGTATTCAGATTTGCGCTGCGGCCGAGGCGTCACTGATACGACAAGCCCCACCGAGGCTCCCAGGAAACCGAAAACCAGACCCATCCAGCGCTGGTCGCGCATGGCAAGATAATCGTTGGTGGTCGCGATATCCGTGTGATTCCCCAGCAAGAATTGCCAATATGCGGCGAGTGTCGCCACCGCGGTCTTCCCCTCCCCCGCGTGCATCTCGATGATATTCCCGTCAATCATCAAGAGCGCTCCGATAATCTGCGTGGCATTCGGCGCGAATCCAAGCACGCGCTGTACCGCCAGTCCGGCAATCGCGAGAGCCCTCGGCTGCAATTCGGCGGCATCCCCCGGATAAGTTCGCAGGCGCTCCCTCAAGCGGCGGCTCTCCTCGGCAATCGCCTCCGGCCCCAGATAGCCGAAGCTCCGCGTATATTCTTTTACGGCGTCTGCGATTTTTTGCAGTCGCTGAATTTTTCTCGTTTGCGTTCGAGAATCAATCCAGTCGTCAAGTTTAAGAAGCAGCTTCAGCATGCAAAAGTCTTATGCTTTCCATTATAACAAGAAACCACCAGCGCGCCTCATCTAAAAAAGGGAGTTAAAGAAAATATCATCTTAACAAACTAGGGACGATCGTTCCTAGTTTGTTAAGATAAACTTTCATATCTTTCTGGGCGCACCATGCATATCAATATATTTGTCCCCGTACAAAAGCTGGCGAGAAATTCTGGTTTCTGGATTATGGTTATTTGCTATTATTTCACGCTATAGCGTTTTATAATAGCAAAGCGATGTGCTTTCTTCGCTGTAGCAAGCCAAATCAAATATCCAAGTTTTTACCGATTTGGCCTAAGTCCGCCGAAACGAGGCGGACAAAGGGATTTGCTTTGAGCTTATAAGAAATTAAGAATGTTTTGTTTAAATATCCAGATTTTTCACAGCTTTGGCGTGAGTCTGGATGAACTTTTTTCTGGGAGCAACTTCATCCCCCATCAGAATATCGAAGATGCGGTTTGCCGCTTCGGCGTCGGCAATCATCACCCTTTGCATCACGCGGTTTTCCGGATTCATGGTGGTCTCCCATAACTGATCCGGGTTCATCTCACCAAGACCCTTATAGCGCTGAATGTTGATACCCTTCTGTTTTCCGTCGCCATCCGCGGATTCTTCTTCAGCCTCCTCGTTTTCGTCTTCAAGCTCTTGGTTTTCATCTTTCGTTTTTGGGCTTTCGTCTTTTAGCTTCTCGCTTTTGGCTTTCAGTTTTTGATTTTTGGTTTTTTGGAATTCTGAAACAATCTCTTCACGGTCCGCCTCATTATAAGCGTAGTGCGCCTCCTTCCCCATCTGAATGCGATAAAGCGGGGGTTGCGCGATATACAAATATCCAAGTTCAATCAAACGCTGGAAATAGCGATAAAAAAGCGTCAAAAGCAGCGTCCGAATATGCGCCCCATCCACATCCGCGTCTGTCATAATCATAATCCGGTGATACCGCACCTTGGTTTCATCAAAGTCATCCCCGATGGCGGCCCCGATGGCGATAATCAGCGCCCGGATTTCTTTGGATTGCAGCATCTTGTCGAGCCGCGATTTCTCGACGTTCAAAATTTTGCCGCGAAGCGGAAGAATCGCTTGAAACTTTCGGTCCCTCCCCTGCTTGGCGCTGCCCCCGGCGCTATCGCCTTCGACAATATATAATTCCGACTCTTCGGGATTTTTCGAACTGCAATCCGCGAGTTTCCCCGGCAGCATCAGGCCCTCTAACGCCCCCTTGCGAAGAACCGTCTCGCGCGCGGCTTTGGCGGCTAATCGCGCCTTTGAAGCAAGCAGGGCTTGGCCTATAATCTGGCGCGCTTCATCGGGATTTTTTTCCAGAAACTCATCGAGCGCTTCGCCCACAACCAGCTCGACCGCCGTACGAGCTTCGGGCGTCCCGAGTTTCGCCTTCGTCTGCCCTTCGAATTGCGGCTCCGGAAGCTTTACCGAAATCACGACCGTTAGCCCCTCCCGCACGTCTTCGCCGGTTAGATTCTCGTCGTCTTTTTTAAAGTATGCATTCTTCTTGGCATAACTGTTGAGACTCCGAGTGAGCGCAGTGCGAAAACCGGTGAGATGCATCCCGCCTTCGCCCGTATAAATGTTGTTGGCGAACGAGAGCTCCTGCGCCGTCATGTCATCGGTGTACTGAAATGCCACTTCGACTTGGATTTTTTTGCCGCCGTTGACCTCGATCTCCTTATTGACGTAAAAAATAGTTTCGTGCTTCGGCGTCTCATCGGCATTCAGAAACCGCACGTAGGAAACTATGCCGCCATCAAAATAAAACGAGTGCGAGAGCGCCAGAGACGAACCGTCTTTAGCCTTACCTTCGCTGCGTTTATCATGAATGACAATTTCTAGCGCCTTCGTGAGATAGGCCTGGCGGCGCATATGATCCAGTATGGAGGGTAAATTAAACTCCGGCATTTCACCGCCGCCGGCCGGTTGGAAAATTTCCGTATCCGGTTCAAATGAGACGGCTGTTCCGGTTTGGTTGCACTTCCCGATTTTTTTTACCGCTCCTTGCGCCTTCCCGCGTTTATACTCCTGCGCCCACAAAACTCCTTCGCGGCAAACCTCGGCGCGAAGCCACGAAGACAGCGCATTGACAACGGAAACTCCGACGCCGTGAAGCCCGCCGGAAACTTTGTAGGACTCGCCGCCGAATTTACCGCCGGCGTGCAATGTAGTCATCACCGTTTCCAAAGCAGACTTCCCTGTTTGCTTATGCCGCTCCACCGGAATCCCGCGCCCGTCGTCTTTTACGGATACGCGATTATCGGGGAGCAGTGCGATTTCAATCTTCTTAGCGAACCCAGCCATCGCCTCGTCGATACTATTGTCTGCAACTTCCCATACCAAGTGATGCAAACCATCGGCACCAGTTGTACCAATATACATTCCCGGGCGTTTGCGCACCGGTTCCAAGCCTTCGAGAACGTAAATATCCTTGGCCGAATATGAGTTGCCGTTTGCTGATGCCGCGATATTCTTGGTTTCTTTAATCTTTTTCTTTTTTGCCATAATAAAACACGAATCCCGCCCTGGAACGACCAGGACGGATATCAAAAATCTTTTGTATTTAAGCCATTTTTTCTTGTTCTCTCACCCTTTTAGTTTACCAAATTTCTGGATTCCGCGCAACTCAACGTCAACCAAGAATCCACAGCTAAAAGTCACTCGCGCACCTCCCAGCCCTTTGCCTTTACGGCCTTTGCGACTTTGGCAAATTCCCGGCTGACTTCCCCGTCAGTCAGCGTTCGCTCCTTCGACTGGAACACTAAATGAAATGCCGCGCTCTTTGCCCCATCGGGTAATCCCCCGCCTTCGTAATAATCAAAGAGATCCGTATCCGCGAGAAACTTGGGCGCTGTGCTCCACAAAACATTTTCTATTTCTTGGATGCGCGTTTCTTCGGGAACTACCAGCGCGATATCGCGGACGATTGCTGGGAATTTAGCAATGGGACGGAACTCCTGCTCGGCTTCGATCGCGCCGAGGAATGTCTTGACATCGAATTCAGCCATGACAATCCGCGCTTTGGATTTAAGCGCTTCTTGGATTGAGTGCGAAAGTTCTCCGATTATGCCTATATTCTTATCGCCGACTTTAATCGAAGCCGCGCGATACGGATGCGCCCACTTCATATCTTCCGCCGAAGCGTCATCGTACAAGTGATCGCTGATGCCAAACGATTCCAAGAGCGCATCAATTGCGCCCTTTAGGACATAAAACTCTTCGCGTCCGTCCTTGCCTTGCTCCGCAAGCCCGATGAAAAGACTTTTCCATTCCTTCGGGCCCTTGGGTGTTTTCAAGAACCCGCGGCTGACGCCAAAAATTTTGACCTGATCGAAATTCCGCAGATTTTCGGCGATCGAAGAGAGATACGGCAACGCCGGCAGGTGCACGAGATACGCCGTTTCGGGGCTGGTCGGATTTTCCAGCGCGTAAAGTCCGTCGGTTTTAATGCCAAAAAGCGCCAAGGTCTTTGCGCCGATAAATGACGATAGATGCGATTCGGTGAACCCAAATCCAACCAGACGATCTTTCAGCACGTCTTCAAATATCTGCCGATCGCTCTTTTTAGGCACGCCGCCGCGGAGCACCGGCATTGATGGCGCGATCTTCTCATAGCCAAGAATCCTGCCGACCTCTTCGATTAAATCTTCTTCGATTAAAAGATCACGGCGATACGGCGGCGGGATTACTTGGAAAAGTTCTTTGCCGCGCCTTTTCGCCGTGCAACCAAGACGCTTAAGAATCTCAAGTGCGGGCGCCTCCGAAACCCTCACGCCCAAAAGCGCAGAAGCGCGCGAAACATTAAATGGAATTGTGGCTAGAGGTTCTTTTTGCGGATATGCGTCAACAACTCCTTTGGCGACAACCGCGCCCGCTAATTTCTGCAAGAGCGCGGCAGCCCGATGAAGCGCGTCAATCGCAAGTTCCGGACTAATCCCATGCTCAAACCTAACCGAGGCATCGGTTCGCAATCCGATGCGCTTCGACGTTCTCCTGATAGAAACACGGCTGAAATTTGCTGATTCTAAAACGATCCGCGTTGTTCCAGCATGAATCTCCGATCCCCTGCCGCCCTTGATTCCCGCGAGTGCAATCGCGCCTTTCGCGTCCGCGATCACGATATCGGACGGTTCGAGCTTTATTTTTTGCGAGTCGTCGCCAAGCGTTTCAACAACCTCTCCAATTTTTGCGGCGCGGACGATAATTTCCTTTTTATTTTTCGCGCCTCCGCGCAGCCGATCATAATCGAAAGCGTGCAGGGGTTGGCCAGTTTCAAGCATAACGTAGTTGGTAACATCCACGACAACGTTTATGGGACGAAGGCCGCAAACCTTCAAACGCTCCTGCATCCAGACGGGCGACTGACCAATCTTTACATTCGCGAGAACCCTTGCGCTGTAACGCGCGGAGGCGTTTTTTGTCTTAATGTTTACTGCAAGTAAATCCTTAGCGGCGATTTTGGCGTCTTCGCGAAATACCGCAAGCGGCATCTTAAATTCTTCTCCGTTGATTACCGCAAGCTCCCGCGCCACACCGATATGCCCGGACGCGTCAGCGATGCGGTTCGGCAAAATAGCGATATCGAGCTTGGCGTCATCCCCTATTTTTTCAACCGACTCCACTTGAAAAGCATGGAACGTAAGAAGCTCGGCCGCTTTTTCGGGCGATTTTATTTTGGGATATAGCGATTTCAGCCAGTTGTAGGAGAATTTCATGTTTGTTTTTTCTCTCGCATCGCGCGCCGTATGATCACAAGCGTGGCGCGATTGTTGAAAAGTGAAATCATGCCGGATAGGGTCAAGCGAGAAGCTTCTTCATCAGTCATCTCAGCACCTTCAGCGATTTTTTTAATTTCCGAACTGGCTCGCGCGGTGAAATCTCCGAGTTCTTCTCTGCTAATCGTCCCCGCTTTAATTTTCCCCCAAATCTCCACCATCGCTTTTTTATCTTCATCGGTAGTTAAATCAAAGTTTGGGGTTTCCTTAAAATGCCCGGTAGGGTCAACCGTTTTGGGATCTCGTTCGGTTTCCGCAATACTTTGCATTTCTTCCTCGAAGCGCGAAAAACGCTCGCCAAAATTATCGGAATCTGATTCTTTTCGACCTTCTTCTTGTTGGTTTCCAGACGTCCATTCCATAACTAAAATTGAGTGAGGAAGCGTAAATCTCCCGAGCGCATCAGCCGAATATCGGGAATCTTGTATTTCATCATCGCGATCCGATCGAGCCCCATGCCAAAAGCAAATCCCTGCACTCCGCCAGCCGGCGGACTCGGATTGTAACCAACGGCTTTAAAGACATTGGGATGAACCATGCCGGCGCCCATCATCTCAAGCCAGCCGGATTGCCCGCAAACCGAACATCCTTTTCCTTTGCATTGCACGCACGAAACATCAACTTCAAACCCAGGCTCTACAAACGGGAAATAGGAAGGACGCAAACGAATTTTGACTTTTCCGCCGAAAAGCTCCGAAAAGAATTTTTCAATCACCGCTTTAAAATTGGCAACCGTAACGTCGCGATCCACCATCAACCCTTCTAACTGCCAGAACTCAATATCGTGCGAGGCGTCGGTGGCTTCGTAGCGGTAGGCCATACCCGGCACAATAATCCGCACCGGCGGCTCGTGCGTTTCCATATAGCGAATCTGCACCGGACTCGTGTGAGTACGAAGTAGTAATTTTTGAAATTTGGATTTTGAATTTTGGGATTTGTTTGAAATTTGGGATTTGGGATTTGGGATTTCCTCTTGGTTGCCGCGCAACCAGAATGTATCCCACATATCCCGCGCGGGGTGATCGGCGGGAATATTCAAAGCATCGAAATTATAATGCTCGGTTTCAATTTCCGGCCCTTCGGCAACCATAAACCCTAACCGCAGAAAAATATCTTCTACTTGCCGCAGAACCTGCGTAATCGGATGCAAATGCCCGCGCGGCGCGCGCATCCCCGGCCGCGTTACATCCAGCCGCTCTTTTGAAAATCGAGAATGTTTTTCATTGGCTTTTGAATTTTTCAATGCTTCCTCGATTTTCGACTCGAGTGATGCGCGAAACGTGTTCGCCTCCGCCCCGAGCGTCCGACGTTCAGCGTCCGGCAAATCTTTCAATCCGCGCAAAATTAAATTAAGCGCCCCCTTGCGGCCTAAATAATTCAGGCGCAATTTTTCGACATCCTCTGCCGTTTTTGCGCCCTCCAGCGCTTCGATAGCGCTCTTTTTGATCCGCTCGAATTCGTTTCTCACATTGGTCATTCTAGCTTATCGGAAACGCACCAGACAAACAACCGCGAACCATGCCACTAGGACTCCGCGACCCTACCTACTGACGGGTAGGCTCCCAACAAAACTGAGCTTAGCGAAGCGGTACCTCAAGACGCCTCGCTGTAGGCAAGGAGCAAAATCATTCCTAAGTTTTAGCGGAGGAGGATACCCACGGTACCCGCAACAGCGGATAAAAATATCATTAAAAACATCCCTGCCACTATAATACGCTATAGCGTATTATAGTGGCATTTATGGCAATAATGAGACGTGGGATGTATCAGGCATGGACTTAAATTTGACGAGTTTGCTAGTATGAGAGTACGTCTTTTTTTATCAACGATCATTGGCTCTTTGGGGTCATAAAGATCCGGAAAGGCATACATCATGCGAGACGCCGAAACGAAAATCAAATGGCACCTTAACAAGGAGACTCGCTTCCCTTTCGGGAACGCATCGCCGCTTCAGGAATACTTCGAGCCGATCGGTTTTCCGCCGCCGCACGAAAACCGGCCATGGATCTTCGCCAACATGGTGGCATCAAAGAACGGCGTGGTGGCGTGGAAGCGCAAGGATGCTAGCGATGATCCGGTAGCCGTGATTCTCGGCGAACCCAATCGCCCCGAACGCGCGGCTGATCTTTTCTTCATGCGTTACCTGCGCACCTTCGGCGACATGTCGGTGGGAGCTCAAACCAACCGCGAACAGCCGAATCTCATCCAGACGCCGCGGGAGGATTGGGAACGGGGCAAGTACCCGCAGGAAATCTATGATGCGCTTTACCGCGCGCGCCGCGAGCGGGGTCTCTCGCATCATCCCCGAAACATAATCTACTCCCCCAGCGGACGCCTAAACCTCGATAACGCGGTATTCAATCGCGACGACGTTGAGGTGATCGTTGTGACTACGGCGGCCGGCGCGACCATGCTTAAATCTGTCGGCGCGAGGGAACGGGGCGTGAAGCTGCTTGCTGAAGGAGAGACGGAATTCGGCGCGGCAGAGCTTGTCCGAGTTCACGAAAGACTCTACGCCGAACACGGTGTCAGGTACCTCAATTGTGAGGGCGGCGAGACGATTCTCCATGCGCTTCACGAAGCTGGTATTCTTGATGAGGTGTTTGTCACCGTTACCGATGTCGAGATTGATGAACTGGCGCACGAAGGCGTGCAGAAGATCTTCGACTTCGAGAAGGAGAGCGCGAAACTCGTCGCCGAGGGTAAGATCAGCCCTGAAAACGGATTTGTTTTCCAGCGCTGGCGCTTCAACGAACACTAACCGCCCGAGCTTGGAACTTTGCTAGAGCGCGCCCGTCACGACCAAGTCGTGACGGGCACTTTTTTAACCATAAATAAATCGCCGCGGCCCAAAATCTATGGGCCGCGGCGGAAAGATGCGCGACATCAAGACATGATGCGAGCAAAAAGCGGCTTGCCATCCGGCAGACAGATTACGACTAGCTCTGTCCCCTGCCGCAAGCGCGAGCGGTCTCCCTCGAACTGTATGTCCTCGAAATTCTCTCTCATGGGCTCGTCCCCGCGCTGGATTCTAACCCTGTACTTGTTGTGAGTGAGAACTTCTTCAACAACGCCGTAGTAGTCCATGCGCTCCCCCTGAAGTTAACAGCGTTTTAGCTGCACACGCTCATCACTCTTGCTAGACATCTATCTCTAAGGAACTCTGGCGCGGCCAAGGGGATTCGAACCCCTGATCTCTTCCGTGACAGGGAAGCGCTTTGGACCAGCTAAGCTATGGCCGCTAGTGGATTACTGTGTCGAGAGACGAGCGAAATGAAAGCATGCTTTCATTTCCGAGACTCAAGAGCACTGACGAGGCTGCTAAGCAGCCGAGTACAAAATGAATGTACCACGTTCATTTCTTTCTAAGATACGACGCGGCCGATGAGGGCTGAAGGCCCGATTATGGCCGCAATTACCTTTGTGCGTTATGCGAAATGAGTGTAACAAAATTATACCTGAAAAAGAAGCGCCTGCCGCGAGATCAGATGATCTCGCGGCAGGCGCGCTGACACCGGCGACGCTATCCCCGGCCGCCGGACGTCGGCGGCAGGCGAACGACGCCGACGAGCTCGACTTGCAAGAGCAAGTCAACAAGGCCCTGGCTCGACCGATCGAACCCAACGATGAAAACGTTCGGATTGACGAGGAATGTAATACGATAGCAGGAGCTATCGTCCCCGAACAGTCGCACTACCTCGGAGAGATCGCTCATCGCCTCCCCGACCGATTCCCGGATCGGTACTGTCTCGATCTTGAGTCGGCGTAAGTTGATCGAGGCGTTGTGCACTTCCCGCAAGAAGACACCCTCAAACTGCCAGTCGGCGAGCTGCCAGATCAACTGGATCTGGCCGGACGCTGTCCCGATTCGCACGACCGCCTCGCAGACGTCGGTACTCACGAGGGGACTCCCATCGAGCGGTTGAACCGCGATCGAGATTCCTCCATCGCTCAATAGGATGCGCTCGAAGACCAAAGCATTGATGACATCGAAAACGCTAACCTCCCTGGGGATCAATGACTCGAAGTCCTGCCCCGTGGCCATCATGGGCGTCGCCACGAGAACCGCTGCCAATAGCACTGCGATCAGCGCGTACCAAGTCATCCCGCACCTCCATGTAAGAGTGAGTAGCAAGCCGCCATACGGTGACAATGTATCATCAGAAGAACGCCGATATATTAAAATATTTCATTTGTGAAGTCAAGCGCGGCGACGAGAGCGGTCTCGGCCAACATGTTTAAAAAATTCAACTTGCTGGGGCCGCCGCTTGGCCTCGGCCAGTGTTTTATATGTGCCAAATTTGCGCCCAGTCTTCTCCGACAGCGCAACGTATTTACCTTTAACTTTCTTGACCATATTGTCTGTTTGTCTGTGGCTCCGGGTGGAGTCGCCGCCCACTTTGGTGGGCGAGCCTCGCCCAACTCCATTGGGCGGGAACCATCTTTTGAGCGTTACCTGCCCGCCCACCTTTGCCCTAGTGTCAGGGGTGGGATTCGAACCCACGACCTTGGCGTTATGAGTGCCACGCTCTTACCAACTGAGCTACCCTGACGTATAAAAGGTGGGCGGGTGAAAGTGTTCCATTCGTTTAGTCCCCCGCAGACCAGCTAAATCATTAGCAGTGTACCGAAAAACCCAGATTTTCTCAAGCTGAATAGAGTATTAGCACATGCGCGCCATGGGCCCAACACCGCACGCAAACTACTTTTCTTTCGGATTATCAAGTTTTTCGAGTCAGAGTTTTTTGAGAACGATGTAGATAACACCCGCGACGATAATAAAATAAATTGAGTTGAAATCGACTATACCATATTCTCGCGGTCGCGGATATATGGTATAGTCTGTTTTGTGATGGTTTAAAGCGGCAAAAAGCGAGATTTTCCGAACTTAATGAAATTCAATTTTTCTGCTCTACACCAACTCTTAATCTCCGCCTCTCGTTTTAGTGCTTCACTTCTTGTCTTAAACTTTTCCGAATATAAAATCTTCACAGGCTTATGCGAACGCGTGTAACGGCCGCCCTTGCCCGCTTTATGCGCCTTAAATCTATTGTTTACATCATTGGTAATACCAGTATAAATAGAATTGCCCCGGCAGAGCATCAGATACACAAACCACATACTTTCACTATAAACTGTTAGCTCACCGAGTAAATACACATATCATACACGATCGTGTATGATATGTGTATTTACTCCCACGCCCAGACTAGCGTGTGTTTTGAAAAAGATTTTTTGAGTTTTCTAGAGTATAAAAAATCTGGCCCACTGTTCGCGTACTTCGCTACTAGGCGGGCCTACTGTTCCTGATAGCTACGAGGTTTAGTTCTTCTCGACATGCTTTGCGGAGATACCCGAGATCTTACCTCGACCCGGAACCTCACACGTCAAGGTGAAATCCTTTTCACTGATCGAGACGACGACTACTGATTGATCTGACCAGATAACCGTATCGTCTGGCCGAATCTTCTTCTCCTCAACCGCCACCAATGAAGATGTTCTCTCCCGTAGTATGTCGATGAAGAGCACCAACTGGCTGAACGATTTGCGATATTCGTTGGGAACATGAAGCTGATCGGCAACGTTCCGAAAAAGCTGAGTCCTCTCTTTCCTTGTTCCGCGGAACTTACCGATTCGCTTCAGCGCTACAATCCCCTCCTTGGTCTTCAGTTCGGGGTGAGACTTGATGAAGTCAGTCGCATCAGTATAAATAGACAAGAATTCCTCCTTGAGGAAAGATGAAAAAGGCTTAAAACAACAAATACCACATCTCTGTGGCATTTGTCAAACGTGTCTGCATTGAGCTTGTCAAAATGTTGCGGGACCAGGATTTGCACCTGGGATCTCAAGGTTATGCATACCACTATAGCTTTCGCTACTCCGTCCGCCAGTTGGCAGACGATTTTGTGGTCTGGACTTTCTCTTCATCCCTTGATTCTACTCGGGATGCTCGCCATTAAGTCTCTACACCTGCCTTCGCTAAAGCTTCGGCAAGGCAAGCCTTCCAAAAACTTTAACCAGGGATTGGCTCGGGATTACCACCGCCGGCGGCTTCCCCGAATTTGACGAGTGTCACAAAGAGATTGCTCTCTTTGCAGCCCATTGCGAGATTAAATTCCACGCGTCGCGGTATGTGGCGGACTTTGGTTTTCGCTGACGTGCTTCGGCTTCGGCAAGATACACTGAACTGCCATAGCTAATGAATACATTTACCGGAAAGACATAGAAGATATCTGGCTTCGGCACATAAACTAGCGCGAAGTCAAAATCTGTCGGTTGATACAATGCACGAATCATCTTGCGACGATTCGTTTTTGTCTGGCGAATATCAACGACATAATTTTGAGAAGCTTTATCAAACCAAGCGTGCTTGACTTGGATTTTGGCGAGAGCCCCATCGACATCAAAAACTAAGTCGTAGGACAAACGATCGCCAACTGGGGCTAAGACTTCCCATCCTCTACGCAGTGCATGCAGGGTCGCCGTTTGCTCTGCGATGTCTCCCTTCTGCTTTGTATTCATTTTTTAATCACCTACTCGAGCCTTGCGAGATACTACTTCTCCATCCCGCGCTGTTAGTATACTCGTTTTCGATTAATTTTCAAGTGAAGATCGCTTTTCTGGAAACGCTCATTACACTGCCCTTTACAATTCTGCAAAAGATGCAATCCCTAGCTTTACGAAATACGGAACTTTACGAAATACGAATTAATACGAATATACGAATAATATCGGCGGCGCGGATTCGTAAAAATTAGATATAGTTCAGCTCGCGAAACGCTTTTTCGAAGCCGCGGATGGCTTCTTCGGCTTCCGCGCGCGCGAGCGCCTCGCCGGTGCCATGCGCCAGACGATTGCGGATTTTGTGCGATCTCCAAACGTCGTCAATTGCTTCGAGCTCGGCGGAATTTACCTGGCGTAGCCGATCTCCCATGGTGTCGCCGATGTAACCCGAGGCTTTCAGAATTTTATCAAGAATCGCGTCCGCTTGGATAATCGCGAGTGTCCAATCCGCGGAATTGGTTGAGGCCATCTTGGCCTCGACCTCGAGCCAAGGCTTGGCGACAATCTCTTGTAATGCGGCGGCTTTGTCGGGCGCTATAATAATCTTTTCGGCAACACCCAAAGCACTGATCTTCATGAACGTTGAAAGATACCAGTAAAGCGCCGCCGCGCTCACCACAATCGAAAGTATTTTCAGCGGAAACAGCGCTCCGGACCACGGCATGCCGGCAAGAAAATCTACAAATTGGAAGTAGTAATACAGGGGATCCATAAAAGCTAGAATTTCTAAGTCCTAATTTCTAATTTCTAAACAATCTTACCGAGAGCTGATTCGCAGGATTTCGCGGCCCCTAAAAGCTTTGTCTCGTCAAACCACGGACCTATAATCTGCAAACCCACAGGTAATTTTTTTCCGTCTTCTTCAACATTCCCACAGGGAATAGAAATTGCCGGCACGCCCGAAAGATTGATCGCAACCGTATAAATATCTTCAAGATACATCGACAGTGGGTCTTTGGTTTTAGCACCGAACTTAAACGCTACGCCCGGCGTTGTCGGCCCCATGATAATATCAACCTCGTGAAAAGCATTTTCGAAATCCTGGCGGATAAGCCGGCGAACCTTCTGTGCCTTAACATAATAAGCGTCGTAATACCCGTGCGACAAAACGTAGGTGCCGATCATAATGCGGCGTTTCGGCTCGCTGCCAAAACCTTGATCGCGCGTGTCTTTATAAAGCTGGAGGATATTGCCAGAGCCGGAGGCCGAGAAGCCGTAGCGCAAACCGTCGAATCTGGCGAGATTCGCCGAAACTTCGGCCGGCATAATAATATAATAAGTCGGCAAAGCGAACGACGCGTGCGGCAGTGAAATTTCTGCAACAACCGCGCCGGCCGCTTCGAATTTTTTAAGCGAGGCGCGAACAGCTTCGGCGACTCGCGGGTCAAGACCGGCTCCGAAATATTCGCGCGGCACGCCGATGCGAAGACCCACAAGCGAAATTTCTTTAGCCGGCTCAACCGGAATATTCGCGCTGGTGGCGTCGTATCGGTCATAACCGGCAATCGCTTGATAAATAACAGCCGCGTCATCAACGGTTTTCGTAATTGGCCCGATCTGGTCAAGCGAAGACGCCATAGCAATTAAGCCGTGGCGCGAAACGCGTCCGTAAGTGGTTTTTAATCCTACGGCGCCGCAAAATGCCGCCGGCTGGCGGATTGACCCTCCTGTATCAGAACCAAGCGCGGCGGCCGCCAAGTCCCCCGCGACAGCCGCCGCCGAGCCGCCGGAGGACCCTCCGGGAACGCGCGAAATATCACGAGGATTTTTAGTCGGGCCGAAACCGGAATTTTCGGTCGAGGAGCCCATGGCAAACTCATCTAAGTTGGTTTTGCCGAGTATCACGACGCCGGCCGCTTTCAGTTTTGCCGTGCCCGTAGCGTCATATGAAGCGATGTAAGG
>ORJL011745646.1_pt1 | contig 37556 bp, 26 predicted proteins | sample 1779941 | NCBI WGS metagenome assembly ORJL01 (sample SAMEA104232317, study PRJEB22302) | groundwater metagenome | biome: forest; feature: aquifer; material: groundwater | place: USA | collected 2011-08-07 | depth 5.8 m | reverse complement strand
CAGCAACGTTGTAATTGGCACGACGACACCAGATAGCCTACTCGTCCTTAGTAAGGATTCATCGTCGGGGAGCGGAACGGGTAATGGGCTTATGATAAATTCAGCAACGACACCAACAAAACGTCTTAATTTTGGTGTCGTACCTGCATCAAACTTTGCTTACATTGATGCCATTAATTACAGTATAAGCAATACAAGTCAGGCACTCGTGCTTCAACCAAACGGTGGACTCGTTGGAATTGGGACGACGACGCCAGCTTCCAAGCTCGCCGTGTCTGGTGGCGTATCAATCGGGGCAAATTATAATATTGCAGCTCCAACAAATGGACTTATTGTAGAGGGTAATGTGGGGATTGGGACGACGACGCCTGCTTTGTATAGCGGAAGTTCCAACCGCATTTTGAGCATCAGCGGTTCAAGTAATCCTGGACTGCTTTTGGAGAACTCTTCGGTTGGAGGCCGTCAGTTTTTCATTTACTCAGATACTTCAAATCCGGGCAGCTTGCGGATATACGATACTATCGCTGCCGCTGTTAGATTCGTTCTCTATTCTACAGGCAACGTCGGCATCGGGACGACGAGTCCGGCAAGTAAACTCGCAGTTTCGGGCGGCGCATCCATCGGTGCAAATTATAATATTGCAGCTCCAACCAACGGACTTATCGTAGAAGGTAACGTTGGTATTGGGACAAACTCACCGAGCGCTCCACTGCACGTGAATGTAAATTCTGACGCCACCAATGCTTTAGGGTTATTGATTAGCCGAACTGCAACAGGTTTTACCCCCGAGCCGAGAAGTATTGATATGGCTTTTAGGGATAGTCCTAACACAGGGTTTATTGCTGGCTTGAGCGCTACAAGAATCAACGCTTCGGGTACTTGGAATTCGGCGTTGTCTTTCTACACTAGTAACAGCAGTACCCCTTCTGCTTCGACTGTGCAGACCTTGAACGAGAGAATGAGAATTGATTATCAAGGTAATGTCGGTGTCGGCACATTTAATGGTGCGCTTTCGTCAAAGTTCACGATTAATGCGGATAATGGAGACACAAACACGTCTATATTTACAGTCGCTTCCTCTACGGCATCGGCTACGACAACATTGTTTGTAATAAACAATTCCGGCAACGTTGGAATCGGGACAACAACGCCAGCTTCTAAGCTCGCCGTTTCGGGTGGTGCGTCAATCGGTGCAAATTATAATATTGCAGCTCCAACTAATGGACTTATTGTAGAAGGGAATGTTGGCATTGGGACGGCGAGTCCTACCCGCGCACTTCAAGTTAACGGAACAGTTGGAGTCTCGGGGATCATAGAAAACACCACTGCCCCAACTACCAATTTTATAAACACATATGCCTCCGGGTCTATGCAGCTTTCTGGTGCAAGCGGGATTGTGTTGGACATAAATGGAAGTAATTTTGTAGTACGAAGTAATCCCTCACAAACCACCAGACTTCTAATGAATGCTAACGGGAATCTTGGCCTCGGCACCACCTCGCCGACAGTTCTTCTCACCGTCGGTTCATCAACACCAGACAGCATAGCTTCAACAAACTACTACAACTCTGCATATATATCAGGTGACCTAGAAGTAGACGGCACAATCTATGGAACAACAGCTCCTGTTTACTCATCACTAGGGAAGCACATGGTTATCACCACAGATGGTTCAGGTACTCTTGTTGCATCATCAACTCCACAAGTTTCTGCAATCTTTGCTACTTCTACTACTGCGACGAGTACGTTTGCTGGGGGAATGATAGTCGATACAAACTCATTAGTTGTTGATTATTCAACCGGCCGTGTTGGCTTAGGGACACTTTCTCCGTCAAACAAACTTGATCTTGCTTCCTCTGGTTCAATTGTTAATTTCGGCGCATCTTTGACCGTTCTAAGTAACACCCAACTAACATTAAATGCTTCTGGTGGAGTGTGGGTTCAAAATCTTGCAAGTCAGGATAGTTCTCCTCTTACAATTCAAACCGGGAATTCTGCTGCGAATAATAACGACATAATTTTTAAACCAGGAGCTGTTGAAGTTGCTCGCGTGACAGAAACTGGTTTCGTTGGTATTGGAACAACGACACCGACGTCGCTACTCGATGTTTATGGAGCACGAAGTGCTGGAGCAAATGTTGATTTCATTAGAATAAACTCTGCTGGTCACGGTGGTTCGGTGGCCGACGGTGCATCACTTGCATTTACTAGCGGAGTTGGTGGTACTACCGTTGGACGTGTTCAGTCTGTCGTCTCCGCAGGTTCATATGACCTAGCATTTCATACTGGTGGCACTATTGGAGAGAAGATGAGAATAATGGCTAACGGCAATGTTGGTATTGGTACAACGAGTCCGAGTGCTCTTCTTACTCTTGATGCTGGGGTAGTGTCTCAGGCGTTTTACAGTGTCTTATCGGGATCTCGGAATGGTATCGCGGGAATAAAAATTGCGAACATTAGCACCGGCACGGGCGCACAGAGTATTTTGACATTTGGAGAGGATACGGGACAGTCCGCGACACCCGCTTATCTTATTCGATACAATTCGACTCACTCTACGCGAGCAAACGATTTGGATATACACGCGTCAGGGGATTTGGTGTTGCAACCGAACGGGGGCAACGTCGGCATCGGGACGACGAGTCCGGCAGATAAACTTCACGTAGAAGGTGGAGGCGTTACTGCTCAATCTGTCCAGGCTGTTGGTTCGCCTTCGTACTGGGGCACAGGACAAGGGTTAGGAATTAGTTACGCATCAAATGTTGGTTCTATTCGTGCGTATAATAATACTTCAGGAACGGGCTCAGCAGACATTAATTTAATTACAGGTGGTACTGAGAAGATGAGAATAACAAGCGCGGGCCTCGTCGGTATCGGCACAACCTCACCATTCGCAAAGCTATCAGTCGCAGGTGATGCATACATCGGAGGAAACCTCACAGCAACAGGTACAGTATCATTCTTGGGTGGACTCACATCACTCTCCAATCTACTAGTCACCGGTTCATCAACTCTCCAAAACTTCACATTCGTAAACGCAACAGGCACAAGTGCAACCACAACAAACTTTTACTCAACCACAGCATCATCAACAAATCTATTTTCTTCAGTATTAAATGTTGGTTCAAATGCCCTTGTTGTTACGTCGGGTGGTAATGTTGGGGTGGGAACGGCGGCACCATCAATCGTAAATCCTTACGCTTCTGTGTTTGATATAAGGGGAACTACTATAGATCAAAATTATGGTGGAGCTATCAGACTAGCCTCAAACAATGGTGCTACCACAAACTCTTATATGGCGGTTAGTACAAATGGTTTCGATTTAATGAACACACTTGCACATCCGCTTCGTTTTGGAACAAGCAACGCAATTAGAATGGTTATAACAAGCACCGGCAACGTCGGTATCGGCACAACCTCTCCATTTGCAAAACTTTCAGTTGCAGGCGATGCATACATCGGAGGTAATCTCACAGCAACAGGCACAATTTTTGCTGGCACAACAACACTCACAAATCTTATCGTTACAAACACAAGTACTTCAACCTTTGCTGGAAGCTTGAATGTAAATAACGGGGATTTGGCGTATGACTACACAAGTGGAGTTACTTCAATTTCAAACTTAAATCTTGGAGCAACAAACTTTGACCCAGATGCAGGTCTTGTCACGTGGACAGATATGCTCGTGAGTTCAAATGTCGCACAGGGAACAGTCGAGGGATATGTTGCTCAACTAAACGGTGACCCCGTCCTCACAATCTACGGCCAAGCAGACGGCACAGGTAGTATGGCAAACACACGTGTTGGTATAGGCACAAGCACTCCATACGCAAAACTCACAGTATGGTCAGCAACAACAACAGCAGAAAATGTATTTCAAGCCGTTAACTCAGCTTCTTCAACATTGTTTGTAATAAACAACTCTGGATACGTTGGAATCGGTACCACATCTCCATTCGCACAACTTTCTGTAAATGGTTCAGGATACTTTGCTGGCACTCTAACAGCAACAAACATCACTGCCACAGGCACACTTTCATTTGGCACAACCACACTTACAAACCTTACCGTCACAAATACTTCAACTTCATCATTCGCTGGTGGCCTCACTGTTGGTGGTGCATCTGGTTTGGTCTATCAGCAAGCAACTGGAAATGTGGGAATTGGGATAGCGAATCCAGGATATAAATTACAGGTACAAGGAGTTGTCTATGCAAACAGTATTGTTGCTGATCCAAATTCTGGCAACGGTGGTTTGTTGCTTAGAGATGTCGGAGGATATGCCAACGACACAATGATTGGTGCTGATAGTAATGGAAGTATGTGGTTTAACGTCTTAACCAGTACTGGTGATTACGATTTTTATAACGGGAGCGGTGGTACCAGACTGTTAACCATTAAGAATACCGGCAACGTCGGCATTGGTGACACCACTCCATCGTACAAATTAGACGTTGCAGGGTTCATCAACACCGACCAGTCCGGCGGATACAAGCAAGCGGGGAACACGGTGTTGTACGCAAGCACGACCAATAATACGCTCGCAGTCGGTGCTAGCTCGGCTGCTTCTTGGATGGGTGCATCATCAACCCCTTGGTATTCTGTCGCAATAGGTCAAGGCGCCCTTGCAACGACACCTACTAATGCCACAGCACAATACAATACAGCTGTTGGGTATAACGCCCTTACTTCTAACACTACCAGCAAGAAAAACACCGCCATCGGTGTGGATGCCCTTTACTCCAACACCACCGGCTCTTTCAACACTGCTAACGGTATGAGCACCCTCTACTTCAACACCACCGGTTCCTCCAACACAGCTAATGGCTTGAATGCTCTCTACTCCAACACCACCGGCGCCTCCAACACCGCTATTGGTGCGAATGCCCTCTACTCCAATACCACCGGTAATACTAACATCGCCATCGGTCGCAGTGCTCTCCACAACAACGCTTCCGCTACCTCCTCCATAGCGATTGGATATTCGGCCGCAGAAGGCAACGCTTCCTACTCAAATCAAGGTGGCGTGTATCTTGGTTATTCAGCTGGCTTTAGCGCCGCCACTGGCTCCGACTACAACACATTCGTCGGTTATAACTCCGGCTACGGTGTCACCACTGGTGCAAGGAATGTCTTCCTTGGTAACTCAACTATCTCCGCTTCATACAACCAAGTCACCACAGGTTCAAACAACATTTCTATCGGTAATGATGTCGCAGTCGCATCAGCAACAGCTTCAAATCAGCTCAATATTGGAAATTTAATTTATGGTGTTAATCTCAACGGCACAGGCTCGACTCTTTCAACAGGAAATATTGGCATCGGCGACGCAACTCCATCATACAAACTAGACGTCGCTGGGTTCATCAACACCGATCAGTTCGGCGGATACAAGCAAGATGGAAATACCGTCCTTTATGCAAGCACCACCAACAATGCCCTCGCCGTCGGAGCATCAAGTGCCGCAGGATGGATGAGCGCATCATCAACACCTTGGTATTCTGTCGCCGTTGGTCAAGGCGCTCTCGCAACGACACCGACAATTTCTACGGCACAATATAATACAGCTGTTGGGTATAACGCCCTTACAGCAAATACAGTAGGTTATTACAACACCGCAAATGGTTATCAAGCTCTTTACGCCAACACCACCGGTGTTAACAATACTGCAGTCGGTGGAAAAGCACTTACAGCCAACACCACTGGCTATTACAACACTGCAATCGGCATGAATTCTCTTTTAGCTAACACTACTGGTTATTACAACACCGTAAGTGGTACAGCAGCTCTTGTAGCGAATACTACTGGTTATAACAACACCGCTAGTGGTGTTAATTCTCTCTATTTTAACACCACCGGTTATAACAATGTCGCAAGCGGAGTACAGGCTCTATTCTCCAACACCACTGGTTATCGGAATACTGTGAGTGGTTACCAAGCTCTTTACACCAACAAAACCGGTTACCAGAACACCGCGAGTGGTATGAATGCTCTTTATAATAATCTCTCTGCAACTTCTACAACCGCAATTGGAATGAGCACCGCTCAGGGAACCACCGGATATTCAAATCAAGGAGGTGTTTATCTTGGTTATTCGGCTGGCTTTAGCGCCAACACTGGCTCCGACTACAACACTATGGTCGGCTATCAATCTGGCTACGGTGTCACTACCGGCGCTCGCAACGTTTTGATTGGCAATTCAACAATCGCCGGTTCATACAACCAAGTAACCACCGGCTCAAACAACATCGCTATCGGTAATGATGTTGCTGTTGCATCTGCTACAGCTTCCAATCAGCTCAATATTGGAAACTTAATTTATGGCATCAATCTTAACGGTACAGGCTCAACTCTCTCAACAGGTAGTATCGGTATCGGCACCACGACGCCATGGGGTCAACTTTCTGTAAACCCAAACGGTATCACTGGCCCAGCGTTTGTAATTGGTTCGTCAACTGCTACTAAATTTATCGTGACGAATGGGGGTAAGGTTGGAATTGGCACAAGTAACCCAACCGCAGCACTTACTATTGGGAGTGGACAAATAATAATACCTGATGGAAGTACGGCGGCACCTTCTATTGCATTTGCCGATTCAACAAACACTGGTATTGCGAGGGTCGCAGGCAACACCGTAGGGTTAGTTGCTAATGGCATCGAAGTAGCTAGAGTGAACCCCACGCAATTAACCATTCAGATTTCAGGGTCGGCTAGTATTCCGACACTTACGGTCGGAAATGATACCACCACTGGTTTCTTTAGACCTTCTGCAAATGCTATCGGAATAACTATTTCTGGCACAGAACGTATACGTATTGACTCAACTGGCAACGTTGGTATCGGCACAACGACGCCAACATACAAGCTGTCAGTCGAAGGAATATCCTCTCTCGGTAACCAAGCAATTGCTGGATACTTCACTGCAACATCCACTACAGCCACCTCCACATTCGCTGGCTTTATCGATGTGAACGGCACCGGCACAAACGCAACATCAACATTCGCAAGTAATTTGTGGGTGAAGGGAACATTACGCACAGGTACTGGTTCTCTATATATGAATGACACTGCTCTTAGTGCGGCTAATGGGGGATTCCAATTAAACACCACGGGTAATTCTTATGTAAACGGAGTAAGTGGTAACTTTGGAGTTGGAACAACTACAGCATCTTCAAAACTCACTGTATATGGCGACGCTTTTCTTGAAGGAAGCAATAGATATCTCAACTTCGGCACAACAGCAGGAACGAACGGATATGGCCTTCGCGATAACGCCGGCACTCTTGAATTCAAAAATCTAAATGGAACATGGCAGGGGATGACAACCGCGACAACTGGGCCGAGTTTCAGTGTAGATAGAACAAGTGGGGCAGTTCAAACACTAACAAATGGACAAACGTCAGTTATAAATTTCTCAAATGAGATATTTGACACAAATAATAATTTCGATTTAACAACAGATAGGTTCACACCGACAGTTCCGGGAAAGTACATGCTGATGGCTTGTGGAAAATTTGACGCTATGACTGATGGTGGAAATATATTGGTTCGTATAAATAAAAATGGATCTACCTATGCTGAAAGTAGTGTTTTTACCGGTGCTGCTGGTTCTTCAGGTCCTTGTGTTTCGTACCTTTTTGTAGCAAATGGTACTACTGATTATTTTGAAGCGGTTATTGTTCTCTCAAATAATGGTGCTTCAGAAAATGTCTCTGCTTCCTATCAAAGTAGTTTTTCTGGCGCACTCATCGCTCCTGTTAACGCAACAGCAGGTGGTTGGCAAAATGATGGCACCCAATCCTTCCTCGCCGATTCAACTGACTTGGTTGGTATTGGGACAAGTACTCCATGGGCAAAACTTTCGATAAATCCAAACGGAATCACTGGGCCGGCATTTGTAATCGGTTCTTCAACAAAAACTGATTTTATCGTGACGAATGGGGGGAATGTTGGAATTGGTACGACAATTCCACAAGCTCTCTTCCATGTATCTGCGTCAAGTAGTGCAAGTGGTGCAATTGAAAACTTAGATTCAGCGTTTTCAAGTGGTGGTTTCAGTGCATATTCTGATACTGTGGGAGCTAGAACAACCAGGGGTTTTGTTGGATTTGGTGATACTTTATTTACCACAGGTGGTAATTCTACATTTGGACTTCGTTCTCAAGGTGACTTAACATTTTCTACAAATGGAGCAACAAGAAGAATGACTATAGATACAAACGGTAGAACCGGAATTGCAACGGTCCCATCATCAAATCACTCTTTGAATATTTTATCGGGATCTGCTAATACTGGGTTACGTATTGGAGAAGTGGTTATAGGTCATTCGGGCGGTAATTATGGGTCCACAGGATACAATTTCCGCACTACAGATAGTACAGACTCTTACCTTTATGACGTTAGTGATAAAGCCTCGCAAATTAGGTACGGTTTCTCCGCTATAGGAGTGAGGGTTATGACCGCACCATCTGGAACCGCAGGAAATGCAATCACATTTACCGCAGGGCCATATGTTGCAGATCAGGGTGTTGACTGGGTGTCAGGTTCCGATGTTCGTCTTAAGAAAAACATAGAAAGTTTGTCCGTTCTTAATCGTTTAGATAATTATCGTGCCGTAGCATTTGATTGGAAAGGAACAGGTAAACATGATATTGGGGTTATAGCTCAAGAATTGTATCCAATATTTCCAGAGGTTGTAATTAAAGGAAGTGATAATGATGACCCTAACTTAAAAGATACAGACCCTGGTGCTTGGGGTGTGAGTTATAGCAAGTTAGGAGCCCTTGCATTGCAAGGCGTGAAGGAGCTTGGTGTTCGCACAAGCTTTATCTCGAGCGCCACGACAACATCTGTGCTAACCGTTGATGTGAACGGCAACGTCGGCATCGGCACCACTTCGCCAAATCGTGCACTGTCTGTCGCTGGAGATGTCGGCGCTACCGCTTTCGTGAACACATCAACAAAGACTGCGAAAAAAGATATTTCTTACACGACTGCTTCTTCAGCGGAAGACATGTTTAATCAACTCATTAATTTGAAGACTGCGACATATCGTTACAACGCAGAGGAAAATAGTGAACCGCTTCGTCTTGGTTTTATCGCTGAAGATGCGCAAGTTGTTGCCCCTGAAATTCTTTCCCCAGATGGAAAAGGTGTTGATTTGTATAAACTTGCAACTTTCACACTCTCTGGCGTACAAACCTTGGCTTCAAAAGTTGATTCAATGAAAGATTTTGATACTCAGATTAGCGCATCTCTCGCTTTGGCAACTTCAACAATCGCAACTAACGCTTGGGTCATAGACGAAGCAACAGGAGCAACAACACTTTCAACCACAACAACTCTTAATTTGAAAGGGAGCTCTATAGAAGAAGTTGCAAGCATTCTCGGAGTTAATGGGAAGTGGTCTGTTGATAAGAATGGAAAATTTGTTGGGGCAGAAGCAGATGTTAAAAAAATAAATACAGAAGATATTTATGTTGCAAAAGATTTGAACGTCGGCGCGGACGCCGTATTCAGTGGCAACGTCGGCATCGGTCTTGCAACAACCGGCTCAACAACCAGCGCGATAGGAATCGCACCAATCGCAATCGCCCGCCTCACCGTCCAAAATTCTTTTGGAGGCTCAACCTCCAAAATTGGAGAAACGATGACTTTTGTCGCACTTGACGCTGTTGGTAACACTTCGTTTGCAATTACAGGCGATGGTCGTGTTGGTGTGGGTACGTCGGCGCCAAAATCAGCCCTATCAATTTCAGCACCTTCTCCAAGACTCACTTTCACCGACACAGCTTCTGTAATCGATTCAATTAGTGGTGGAAATGTCGGCGTTGGAACAACAACAAAAGATTGGTTCGTCGAATCAAGAAATGGAACATTCTCAATCGGTGAAGTTTCTAGCTCATTGGATAATTCATCAAGCTCTACCGAAAATACCTACCTTTCAATTTCGGCAACAAGCACACCAGTCCTTACTTTTGCCGGCGATATTAAAGCAAATATTATTTCCGCAAAGGCAATTATTTCAGACAGCATCTGTGTCGCATCTTTCTGTGACTCATTTGGTTCACGCACAATCTCGTCAGATAAAGTTGCTCTCGCAGAATCTGGAATCGCAGAACATTTCGCAGACCTTTCCTCAAGTGATGTTGAGGCCGGAGACATTGTCGCGATGAGCGCCACAACAACCCCAAATACAATTGTTTCAGCCGAAGCAACAACAACATCCGCCGTCTTGGTTCGCGCAGACAAAACAAACATGAATTCAGTTGTTGGTATCGCGAATGTTGCCGGACTGACCTTCTCGAGCACCAGCACTTCGCCGTCAGTCGTCTTTTCTGGAAAAACAATTGTTAAGGTTTCAACCGAAGGCGGTGTAATCAAGCCGGGCGATCGCATCACACTATCTTCAGTTCCTGGTGTTGGTATGAAGGCGACAACATCATCACAGACTATAGGTATCGCTCTTGGTTTGTTTGATGGAACCCAGTCGGCAACCTCGACTGTGACCTCAGTGAATGTTGATGGCACATTTGTTTACCAAGGTGCAGTCGCGGTCGCAGTTTCTGTTGGCTGGACTCAACTTGATAGAGCTTTGACAAATGCGACGTCAACTTCTGCGACACTTGCCGTTGATTCAGTATCTGGTCGAGTTTTGTCACAAGGAGTTCTTGATATGGCGGGATTTGCCGTTGAAAATGCTAGCGCAATCACTTCGTCCTCCGGCACATGGAGCATTGACGCAAGTGGTAAATTGTTGGCGGACAACATTGAGGTGCGTGGGGGAATCAAAGTTGGCTCACCGGATCGTCGCGCGGGAATCACAATGTATGACGAAGAGTTTGGCACACCATATTGTCTAACAATTTCCGGTGGCCTACCAAAGACAACGTCAGGGGAGTGCCAGAATGGAAGCACGACAACACAAACTTCGAGATCATCGGTTGTCGGGGCGATTGTTGATGCGATTTCTGGAAGCGTGAATGCCCTCACTGAACCAACTGCGACCTATACCGCACCAACTACAGACGCAACGACTACTCCTGCTGTTGATACAACAACCACAATACCAGTAGAAACAGTTGCACCAACCACAATAGAAACAGCGACAACAACAGATACGGCGACCACGACAGAGGCGATTACCACCCCATAATCATTCACTTGGAGGTGAAACCTCCAAGTGGTAAAATAATTAGTTATATATGACAAATAGAAAAACCCCATTCATAACCGGCGAATACTACCATATTTATAACAGGGGAATAGATAAACGAAATATTTTTTCAGAGCAAAAAGATTTGAACCGCTTTTTTCAAAGTATGATTGAGTTTAATGTTACTGAGCCAATAGGAAGTATTTATGAAAATTCTTTTGTAAAAAATTCTCAACTTGGAGGCGAAACCTCCAAGTTGAGAAAAAATAAGTTGGTTAATATTATTGCGTATTGCTTAAACCCTAATCATTATCATTTTATTGTTGAGCAAGTTGCGGATAAGGGGATTGAGAAATTTATGCATCGTTTAGCTACTGGTTATACTATGTATTTTAATGAAAAAGAAAAAAGGAGTGGCTCGCTTTTCCAGGGTGTTTTTAAATCTATAAATGTTGATAATAATGAGTACTTACTACATTTAAGTGCTTACGTTAATTTAAATGCTAAGGTTCACCAACTTGGAGGTGAAACCTCCAAGTTGGTGAAGAGTGTGAGTAGTTGGGAAGAATATGTTGGGAAAAATAAAAATAATATTTGTGAAAAAGATATTATTCTAGATCAGTTTAGTAATGTAGGAGAGTACAAAAAATTTGCCAGCGAATCTTTAAAGACAATACGCGAGAGAAAAGAAAGTATGAAAGAAATTAATAATATTCTGTTAGAATAATTATTTAAAATGAAGCACTTTAATCAAAAATTATTTAATTTTCATCCACTTGGAGGCTCAACCTCCAAAATAACGGTATCGGTGTTTATTGTTTATTTGTTTTCTGTTTTTATTTTTTTACCGACAACCGTTTTTGGGGCGGCTGTAATCCAAGCTTCTCTTCAGCCAAGTTTTGAGGCTAATCTAACGAATTCTATAATTCTTCAGACAGGTAGAGGAAATCCAGTATTTTCAAGAGCTTCCACGGCGTATGTGCAAGATTGGGAAAATTTGTTTAGGCAAGCGAAAAGCGGGGAAGTGCGTTTTGAGGGAGCGAGAAGGGTTGAGAATTTGTTATCTTCTACCGAAGATTTCAGCACGGTGTGGGTACAGACATCGCTCACAGTTACCGCAAATCAAATAGCATCTCCTATCGGAACGAACACTGCGGATTTGTTTACTACATCTGGGGTTGGTGGACAGCGCGTTACACAAGGTTCAATTGTTGTTAATGGTACAGCAGTAACATATAGCGTGTGGATTAAAGGGGGAACTGCGACAAACGCGAAACTCCTCATTTATGATGGTACGGCTGGCGCCACCCGCATTGGTCAGCAAGTGACACTGTCCACGTCGTGGCAACGTTTTTCTGTAACAGCTACGAACCTTGTTTCTGGTAATAATCATTATTTCTATATCTATATTGATGAGAATGTAGCTAATGGTGCTGGTGCCACGGCGTATGTGTGGGGAGCCCAAGCCGAAAATGTTACCGGGCAATCAAACCAAAATCCATCTGATTATGTTTCTAAAGGAGTGCTTTCCTCGCCATATCATGGAGCAAATGTTGATGGCGTGAAATATTTTGATAGACAAAATGGAAATACAGTTTTGTCTAATGTTGTGACCGCTAATACTGGTGCAAAAATTTCTACAAATACTTTGCGTGGTTATTTAGCAGAAGGTGCGCGAACAAATTTAGCTTTGTATTCTGAACAGTTTGATAACGCGGCGTGGAGCCAGCACGCTGAAGGGTTAACTGTTTCTGCTAATAATGTTGTTGCACCAGATGGAAGTATGACAGCAGAAAAGTTGGTAGAAACAGCAGACACAACACTGCATCGTCGCGGACAAAGTATCGCCTCATCGGCTGGAACCTTACGCCGTTTTTCTGTGTATGTGAAATCTGCCGGCAGAACTAAAGCACGCGGTTGGTCTTGGGCAGGAGGTGACACTAGCCAACAAACATTTAATCTTTCAACTGTTACTGCGACAGGAGGCTTAAACCCGACAATTCAAAGTGTTGGTAATGGTTGGTATAGATGTAGTTTTGATATCCCTTCTGCTAATAGCACCACTGTTGTTTTTGGCCCCGTTGATGATACTCACGTAAGCACGGATGCATATCTTGGAGATGGCTCTTCTGGAATTTATGTATGGGGGGCTCAAATTGAATCTGCTCCATTTGAATCTTCTTATATTCCAACAACATCTGCTTCGGCGACAAGATCCGGAGACCTTCTTGCGTATCCGACGTCAGGAAATATCGGAGAGGGAGCTTTCTCTCTTTATATGGAAATGAATAGAAAAAATAACAATGGGGATTCTTACCCAAGCAAGTCGCCGATTCAAATTGGTTCATATGCTAGCAATTCAATGATAAATTTTGGTGGATATAGCGGAACAAACCTCTCGCTTCTTGTTGATTTTGGGACAGTTTGGGATGTGGCATCAAACCCATTTTCAATTACATACAATACTCCAACAAAAATTGCGTTGCGTCTGGCGAATAATCTTACAACATTTTCTTCTTTTAAAAATGGGGCAAAGAGTGCCGATGCTGTTTCCGGAAATGCTAAAACTTTAAATTGGGCTGGTTCTCCATCTTATATTTATATTGCCAATTCCGGCACAGTAGACGCTAATCAAAGTATTAATGTTAAAAATGTAAAAATATGGCCTAGGGCTTTGACCGACGCACAGCTTACTGGTATGACAAAAAATACAGAATATTTTTCTCTACAATCAATCGCACCGAAGACGACAATAAAAACACCACCTAAATCAGGTCTCGTCGGCTACTGGAATTTCAATGATGGGGCTGGAGCTAAAGCGGGAGATATTTCTGGTAATGGAAATACCGCGACACTTGTAGGAAGCCCTTCGTGGATAACAGGAAAATTAGGAAAGGCGCTAAATTTTAATGGGTCCACTAATTATGCAACAGCAGGATCTAGTTCAAGTTTAAATCTTAGCGACACAATTACTATTTCTGTTTGGGTAAAATCTCCCGATTGGCACCCAACAGCTTCTTGGCGTGCAATCGTGGATAAAAGTTCATATGGGATTTATGTTTGGCCAAGCTCCAATATTTTGAGATTTCAACTTGTTTTAGCCACGACAGGAATTGTTACTGTGGACTCAGGTGTACTTAACACAAATCAGTGGTATCACGTTGTTGGAACTTATGATAAAAATGCTGGGGCAAACAACTTTAAAATTTACGTTAATGGTGTATTACACGACAGCTCTACTCAAAGCAATTCAATAGTGGCTGGCAACGCACTTAATATTGGGCTTTATTCTGGTAGCTATTTTAACGGAATAATGGATGATTTGCGTATCTATAACCGTGCACTTTCTGTAGCTGAAATCCAACAACTGTATAAACAAAATGCAACGCAAGTAAACACGTCTCAAAATAATTTTTTAACAAACGGTCTTGTTGGACTTTGGTCTTTTAATGGCAAAGACATGAATTGGGGTACTAATAAAGCACTTGATAGAAGTGGAAATGGAAATGACGGAAGGCTTATGAATATGAGCACAACATCTAGTCCGACTCCCGGAAAAATCGGTTCGGCGTTAAATTTTAGGGGTATAAGCTCGGGTTCTTATGTTAGCCTTGGGACAAGTGCAATATTGAATCCGTCTAATTTTACTATTTCTGCTTGGATATATCCCGCAACTACAACTGTTAGTTACGGATATATTTACAGTAATGCTAGAGATTGTTGCGGTACTTATAATGGAATAGATTTGCAATATACAAACGGTGTCGTTGTTGGTGGAATATGGAATGGCACTGCCGCATATGTTTACTCAACCAACCAAGGAACAGATATAAAATGGAGGCATATTGTTTTTTCTTATGATGGGGCGGTTTTGCGTGTATATGTAAACGGGGTACTTAGTAATTCGGCAAACAGTACGCTTGGTGTCGGTTCTCCTGCGTCATATTCAACATCGATTGGAGGAATGGGTGTTGCTCCTGGGACATATACTTTTAATGGAAAGATTGATGATGTGCGTTTATACAATCGCGCTTTGTCAGCGACAGAAGCAAAACAGTTGTATAATTTAGGCCGATGAAAATTTTAAATTTTAAAATTTACAAATTACGGAACTTCTTGGTTATTTGTTGTGTGTTATTTTTTGTTGTCGCACCAGTGGTTTCTTCCGCTGCCACTATAAAAAATGTTGGCAAAAGTGGCTTGGTGGGGTATTGGAATTTTAATGATGGTGTAGGGACTAAAACAGGTGATATTTCAGGTAATGGAAATACAGGAACCGTCTCGAACGCAACATGGACACAAGGACGTTTTGGTAAAGCTCTTTATTTTGGCGGTGTAAATAGTTCTGTGTCGGTTCCCAACAAACCAATTTTTGACATTACCAGTAGTATTACACTCTCTGCTTGGTACAAAAAAGATGTTGGTAGTGGAACAAACAAATGGCTGGTTCACAAAGCAACAGTGAACACATCGTACTCTATGTTTATTGAAGGCGGGTTGAAGATGAGAATAGAACATCCTGCTATGCAAGATTGTGCTACAACAGAACCATCTGAGGGTGTATGGCACCATGCTGTGTCGACATATGATGGAACAAATATGAGGGTTTATGTGGACGGTGTTTTGAAACAAACTTGTGCGGCAACAGGAAGCATAAATATTTCTGGCGGTGGTATTGAAATCGGAAGTTTTGCTTCTACTGGATATCCATTTAAAGGGGTGATTGACGAAGTGCGTATTTATAATCGCGCATTATCTCTATCTGAAATTTCAGATTTGTATAAAGCAGGTAGTGCTGTGTTAATTAAATCTGCCGTGTCTGGAAAAAGTGGCTTGGTGGGGTATTGGCCGATGAACGAGGGAACAGGGACCCAAATTGATGATGCTTCTGGAAATAAATATAACGGTACTCTGAATGGACCATCGTGGGTAGTCGGTAAATTAAGGAACGCATTAAGTTTTGACGGAGCAAACGATTATGTTAGGACGGCATCTTTACCGCTTGGTGATTTACAAAAACTCTCCATTGCTTACTGGCTTAAAGTTCCGCAACCAACCGGCGCGCAGACTATTACAATGGAGTTGTCTAGTGACGGAAACGCAAATCCAAACGGGGCTTTTTGGCAACTTATTTACGGGAACGGTTCTATTTTTAGTAGTACTCTTGGTGCTACAGCTTTGTATGGCGCTGGTCCGGTTCATAATTCAAAAACGTATCCAATGCCGTCGGTTGGATGGCATCATTTTGTTTTTGTTTATGACCGCAGTAAGGCTTCAAACCAAATCGAATCTGTTTACATAGATGGCGTTTCTCAAACGCTAGCAGCAACTATAACAAGTTTAGGCGCTGGAACTTATTTCCGAAACGACAATCTCTACCTCATGTCTCGTGGCGGTATATCATTTTTTACTGGAGGATATATGGATGATCTCCGTATTTATAACCGTATTTTATCTCAATCTGAAATTTTAGATTTATATAAATCAGGCGGGCAGAGTGTATTAAGTGCATCTAGAAATAATGTGCTTACAAGCGGTTTGGTTGGGTTGTGGTCTTTTGATGGCAAGGATATGAATTGGAGAACCAACAAGGCTCTTGATAAAAGCGGGCGTGGGAATGACGGAACTTTGGTTGGCATGAGCACCACCTCATCACCAACAATTGGTAAGATTGGGCAGGGGATGAAGTTCAATGGAAATGGTCAATATATTACAACAGCTCCAATAAGTCTTCCGAAATTTACAGTGGCGGCGTGGGTAAACCCAAGTGGGAATCAAACAGGTTATTCAGCCGTTGTTTCTGACCAATATCCTAGTTATGTAAATTACGTAATTGCATTTACCTCAGGTACAACTAATGTCTATGGAGGTATATATAATGCCGGATGGTATCAGACAGGAGCATCAACACTGCCAATAAATAAGTGGACTCACGTTTCTATTACTTTTGATAACAATATATTAACCCTATACATAAACGGCGCGAGCACCACATCTGTTTATGCTCCGATAACACCACAGTCAAGCGGTACGGGTATTAATATTGGCAAAAGGTGGGATCTTCCAGATTATTTTTCTGGCTTAATTGACGATGTTCGAATTTACAATCGTGCGCTGTCGGCAACAGAACTTAAACAGCTCTACAACATGGGCCGTTAGAAAATTTTATGAAAAATCTTTCCATACAAAAAAACAAGTCACAACTTGGAGGCGAAGCCTCCAAGTTGATGGTATTTGTTGCTCTTTCGTTTTTCATTTTTTCTTTTTCTCTCGCCTCTGCGGCCACTATTAAATCTGTAGGTAATAGTGGTCTTGTTGGGTACTGGCCACTTAATGATGGAGCTGGAACAAAAGCTAACGATATGAGTGGGAATGGAAATACGGGAACGTTTATGAGTACTCCATTATGGACGTCTGGTAAAATCGGTAAAGCCCTCAGTTTTAACGGTTCCAGTTCATATATAAGGGTTGCCAACAGTAGCTCGCTAAATCCGATTAATTTAACAGTATCCGCATGGGCAAAAAGCGCCACTGGTACTTGGAATGATTATGGTTTTATTGTAAGTAAAAGAAATGTGTACATAATACATCCGGCTCAAAATCTTACCTCTGTTAATTTTTATATATACACTACTGGCTGGGTGGCAGTAACCTGCACACCCTCAGTTCCAATAACTAACTGGAATTTGTACACACTTACATGGAATGGCACAAATTTAACAGCATACATTAACGGTACTCAGTGTAATACCGCTGTTCCCGGTGGAATTATTAATACCACTGATACTAATGAGCTTAACATTGGGAAAGACGCAGGCTTGTCAAGATATTTTAACGGCTCTATTGATGACGTCAGAATTTACAGTCGAGCCTTATCTGCATCAGAAATAAAAACTCTTTATCAATTTGGCTCGGCCCAAACAAAAGTTGTAAGCAATAGTGGATTGGTTGGTTATTGGCCTTTTAACGACGGCGCTGGTTCTAAAGCAAATGATATGAGTGGAAGTGGAAATACTGCGGCAACAACGTCCAGTAGTTTGGTTTGGGTAGCGGGTAAGAATGGTAAGGCTGTCAACTTAAATGGCGCTACTTATCTTAGTGGTAATGGCTCGGCTTTGCCTAATGTTGGCACGGCTGGCAATGTGACATTAAGTGCGTGGATAAAACCAAATACTGTTGTTGGACAAGGCACAATCTTCTCTAAGGGGGCAAGTGGTAGTTGCTTTAATTATGGGATAGTTATTTTTGGTTCAGGGTTACGTGGGCGAAATTCCACAAATGATCATGCGTTAGGTGGAACAATTGTCGCTAATCAATGGCAACACGTAGCCGTGGTTTATAGTGCGTCTGGAATGGAGGGTTTTGTAAACGGTGTTTCTGTTGGTACTTCTGTAAACACCACGACAACTTGTGCTAATAATAATTGGGCAATAGGAACTCGTGCGTATAACGCAGCAACAAGTGAATTTTTCAACGGTTTAGTTGACGAATTACGTGTATACAACCGCGCTCTTTCGGCAACTGAAATTCAGCAACTATATAAACAAAACGCGACTCAAGTAAATGCTTCAACTAATAATTTTTTAAATAATGGATTGGTTTATGTTTTTAGTTTAAATGGTGGTGATATAAATTGGGGTTCAAATACGGCCTATGATAGAAGCGGAAATGGAAACGACGGAACTTTAGTTGGTATGAGTACAACGTCTTCACCAATAAACGGAAAGCTTGGGCAGGGCCTCAATTTTAACGGATTAAGCACTTATATCAATACTCCAACTTTTAGTTTTTTGGGGCAATCTTCGGCAAGTTTTACTGTAAGCGCTTGGGTTAAACCGAGAGTAATTAGTGGGTCTATTTTTAACAACGATGGTGGTGGTTGGAACACAGGATTACTTGGGTTTCATCTTGGGAAACTAAGTTTTTATGTTCACGGTATTGGGTATTTGGATTCTCCGAACACTGCAGTCGCAAATCGGTGGTTATTTGTTACAGCGACTCGCGATGGTGCCACCGGTATAAATCGTCTTTATGAAAACGGCGTTCAGGTTAATACGAACAATGGTACATACAGCGCAAGTGGTGGCAGTAATAAGTTTGCGATTGGTATACCTAATATCGGCTGTTGTCAGATGGATACCCCTGGATATTTCAATGGAATTATAGACGACGCTCGCTTATATAACCGCACTTTATCTGCTGCTGAAGTTAAACAACTCTATAATATGGCACGCTAATCACTTGGCGGTCGGACCGCCAAGTGATAAAATATTTTGTATGAGTATGAGAAAAAAACCTTTTGCGAACGGAGAATTTTATCACATCTATAATCGTGGCGTTGATAAGAGAATTATTTTTAGTGATGATGAAGATTTAGAACGTTTCTTTCAAGGTATGGTTGAATTTAATACGATTAACCCAGTGGGGAGTTTGTATGAGAATTCTTTTCGTAAACTTGGCGGTCCGACCGCCAAGTTGGAAAAAAGGTTAGTTAATATAGTTGCCTATTGTCTTAATTCTAATCATTTTCATTTTATTTTAGAACAGGTGTCTGGTGGTGGCATCAGTGAGTTTATGAAAAGATTAAGCGGTGGTTATACTTGGTATTTTAATAACAAAGATAAACGGAGTGGTTCTTTATTTCAAGGTAAGTTTAAGGCTATACATATTGATACTAATGAATATCTTCTCCATCTTAGTGCTTATGTTAATTTGAATAATAAAGTTCATCAACTTGGCGGTCCGACCGCCAAGTTGATTAGCAGTAAGTCAAGTTGGGGAGAGTATATAGATAAAAATCTTAAAGGTGTTTGTGAAAAGGATATTATTTTGGATCAATTTAAGAATATTAATGAATATAAGAAATTTTCTTTGTCGTCACTAGAAATGATCAAAAAAAGAAAAGAAGATATTAAAGATATTGAAAAATTTTTGCTTGAATAATGCACTTGGCGGTCCGACCGCCAAGTGTTGGGAGGCGGTGTTTTCTGTTATTTTTTTGGAAAGTTTTAAAAACTATTTTTTCAGCTTGTGTTTTGATACAATTGGGAATAATTAACCTTTGAATAATATGGATAAAAATGTACGCGTGGCAATAAACGGTTTCGGTAGAATTGGAAGAGCTTTTTTGAAATTGGCCCTCAATGACCCGCGCATGACAATTGTAGCGATAAACGATTTGGGTGATGCAGAAAATTTAGCTTACTTGCTTCGTTACGACACTGTTTATGGGCGCGGACGAACGCCGATTGAAATTGTTGAAAAAGGAAGTGAAAAGTACTTAAAGATTGGAAATAAAGAAATTCTACTACTTGCAGAGCGCGAACCAACTAAACTTCCGTGGGGAAATCTAAATATAGATGTCGTTGTTGAATCAACAGGAGTATTTGAGAGTTTCAGCAAAGCAAGAATGCATATTGATGCAGGCGCAAAACGTGTTGTTATATCTGCTCCGGCAAAAGACGGGGAAGAAAACGGTCCGGACGGGGCAACCGTACTCATGGGAGTAAATGAAGTTGAACTCTCGACGTGCAAGGTGAGTTCAAATGCTTCGTGTACCACAAATGCTGGTGGCCCAGTGATGCAAATTTTAGATGACGCAATCGGAATTGAGAAAGCAGTTTTGAATACGGTACACGCTTACACTGCCACGCAAAGCATTGTTGACTCGCCAGACGTAAAAGATTTTCGTCGTGGTCGTGCCGGCGCTCAAAATATAATTCCATCAACGACAGGTGCGGCTGTCGCCGTGACGAAGGCTATTAAGGGTTTAAATGGAAAATTTGATGGTATTGCTATTCGAGTTCCAGTGGTTGCTGGATCTCTGGTCGACATAACTTTTGTCTCAAAACGAGAGACAACTGTTGAAGAGGTGAACGAAGTACTAAAGAAGGGTGCGCAAGAGTTGCGATGGAAAGGAATTTTCGCAATAACAGATGAGCCACTTGTTTCCGCTGACATTATTGGCGATACCCGCGCATCAATTGCTGATTTGTCGTTTACGAAGGTTGTTGATGGAAATTTGGTGAAGGTTCTTGCTTGGTATGACAACGAGATGGGATATACAAAAACACTTATTGAGCACGTAATTAAAGCATCGTCGTTTATATAACATTATGAAAGTATTTATTGGGTCTGATCACGCAGGGTACGATTTGAAAGAAAAACTTTTACAGTTTTTGATTGACCTTGGGTATGAAGTAACAGACGAAGGACCGTTTTCTTTTGATCCAGAAGACGATTACCCCGACCATGTATCAGAAGTAGCTAAAGAAGTTGCGGATGGCGGAGGAGAAGTTAAAGGGATTGTCCTTGGTGGTTCTGGACAAGGGGAGGCAATTGTTGCCAACCGTTTTAAAGGTGTGCGTGCGGTTGTTTATTATGGTGGTGCGGGCACGATTGTGCGTCTTTCTCGTGAACATAACGACGCAAACGTTCTTTCTATCGGCGCGCGCTTTGTTAGCGAAGAAGAAGCTAAACAAGCAGTTAAAATGTGGCTTGAGACTGAATTTTCTGGTGAGGAACGCCATTTGCGAAGGATTAAAAAAATTGATCAACATGGAAATTGAAATTATTCCAGCGGTAATGCCACGTAGTTTGAATGATCTAGGGGAACATGTTTCGCGTGTTTCTGGCTCTGCTCCGTGGGTACAGATTGATGTGATGGACGGAGTGTTTGTTCGTGGTAAAACATGGCCGTATATTTCGTTTGATGCCAAAGCGTTTGAGTTTGAATTCGAAGGATTACCAAACTGGGAAGAAATTGATTACGAATTTGATTTGATGATTAAAAATCCCGAAAAAGAAATTGACCGGTTTGTAATGATTGGTGCTTCGAGAGTAATACTCCATGTTGAAAGTACAGAGTTAATTAGTGAAGCGATTGCACTTGCGAAAGGAAAAGATTTAGAGGTTGGTTTGGCTTTAAACATTGATACCCTTAATGAAGTTTTGGAAAAATTTATTACCGATATAGATTTTGTGCAATTTATGGGAATCGCAACGATTGGATTGCAAGGCGAGCCATTTGACGTGCGCGTCATAGAAAAGATATCCTCATTCAGAAAAAAGTTTCCCGATGTTATAATAAGTGTTGATGGGGGAGTAAGTTTAAGTAATGCAAAAGCGCTCGTAGATGCTGGTGCAAATCGTTTAGTTTCTGGTTCGGCGATATTTAAAAACGACGATACTCACGGTGCGATTGGAGAATTTTACAACATAGCAAACAATGTTATCTGACAAAGAAATAAAATTTTTAGAACTTAAGGCGAATGAAATTCGTCAGTCTATTATTGGTATGCTTATGGAGGCTGGTTCTGGTCATACAGCGGGACCGCTTGGTATGACAGATATTTTTACTGCTGCTTATTTTCATTTTTTACAGCACGACCCGAAGCGACCCAACTGGGATGAACGCGATAGGTTAATACTTTCAAACGGACACATTTGTCCTGTACTTTATGCGACACTCGCTCACGCTGGATACTTTCCAGTGGAGGAATTAAAAACACTTCGAAAGTTTGGATCTCGATTACAGGGCCATCCACACCGCGAATGGCTTCCATTTGTAGAAACATCATCTGGACCGCTTGGTTCAGGACTTTCACAAACGGTTGGTATGGCTCTTGCCGACAGGATTGATCACGGCCGTTCCACCCCGCACTTTTTTTATTGCTTATTGGGCGACGGGGAGCTTGATGCTGGTGAAAACTGGGAGGCTATAATGCTTGCTGGCAAAGAAAAACTCCGTAATGTTATAGCAATTATAGATAGAAATAATATTCAAATAGACGGATTTACGGAAGACATTATGCCCCTTGAGCCACTTCATGAAAAATGGGAATCATTTGGTTGGCACGTGCAAGAAATAGACGGACATAATTTTCAGGGAATTATTGAGGCGGTAGAACAGGCTCGTGCGATTTTTGAAAAACCATCAGTTATTATTGCGCACACAATTCCAGGAAAAGGAGTACCAGAGTTTGAGCGTGATTTTAGGTGGCATGGTGTTACCCCAAATAAAGAGCAAGGAGCACGGGCTTTAAAAGAACTCCGCACTTTACACGGACAAATTGAAAGTGAAGCACATTAAATAAGATAATGTTAAATTATAAATTTTTAATTTTAAAATAAATTTTAATGTATTAATTTTTAAATATTGAGAAATTGGAAAATTATTTAAAAATTTTAAATTACAAATTTATAATTAAAAAATCAATAACAACAAAATGACCGACATAAAATTAAACCCTAAATTATTTGATGCTGACGTTGAGCAACTACCAATACGTAAAGGTTTTGGTGAAGGATTATTGATTGCTGGGACACAAGACGACAGAGTTGTTGGACTATGTGCTGACCTTACAGAATCAACACAAATGCATCTATTCAAAGAGAGATTCCCTGCGCGATTTGTTGAGATGGGTGTTGCTGAACAAAATTTAGCAGCGGTTGCGTCAGGGATGGCAGTAATGGGAAAGATTCCATTTTTTACTTCATACGCAATGTTTTCCCCGGGGCGTAACTGGGAGCAGATTCGTACGACTATTTGCTATAACAACGTTAACGCCAAAATAGTTGGCTCTCATGCGGGAATTTCTGTTGGTCCAGATGGTGGAACTCATCAGGCTGTTGAGGATATTGCTTTGACTCGTGTTATTCCAAGAATGACAGTACTTGTTCCGTGTGATTCTATTGAAGCGAAGAAAGCGACAATTGCTGCTGCAAAATTTAATGGCCCAGTTTATATTCGTCTCGCGCGAGAAAAAACTCCAATTATTACGGGAGATGATACTCCGTTTGAAATTGGTAAAGCGCAGGTGTTTTACGAGACGGAAAATTCTTATGATAAAAAAGTTGGAATCATTGCTACGGGAGCACTTGTTCACAAAGCTCTTGTTTCTGCGCGTGAACTTGAGACAGAGGGAATTTCTGTTGGGGTTATGAATCTTGCGACAATAAAACCTCTCGACAGAGAAGCTGTGTTAAATTTTGCTCGCAAATATCACGCAATTGTTACAGTAGAGGAACACCAAATTGCGGGAGGAATGGGAAGTGTTATTTCAGAACTTTTGTCTTCGGAATTGCCGACACCCATAAAATTCGTTGGCGTTAAAGACTTATTTGGACAATCTGGTAAACCAGAAGAGCTTATAGAACATTACGAAATGGGAGTTGGTTCAATCAAAAAAGCGGCCAACGAGGTTCTTTCGCTCGCTCGTCTTTTGAAATCGTAATTTTAAAACTAGATTTTTTTGGGAAGATATTCTGCCGGGGAGGCAGCTTTTAATAATTCCTCAAGCTTTTCGCGAGAAAGAAGTCCTTCTTGCGCGCCAATTTTTTGCACAACAGACATGGAATTTACCGGTGCCCAAGTGAATGCTTCGACTGGGCTTTTCCCTAAAGCGAGTGCGGAAACAAACGTAGAAGCGAAAGCATCTCCTGCGCCAGTGCGTTCGTAAGCAGGACGATGATCGGGATAAAGCGGAATAAACCAATTGTCTTCGGCGTGCGACAGGTATGCGCCATTTGGTCCATCTGTTAGGACAACAATTTTTGGTCCGAGCGCACGCATCATTCCAAGTAATTTCTTCGGGTCTTTTTCGTTAGTGTTTAGTATGAGCTGTGCTTCTTCCATGTTACAGATAAAAAAATCTGTTCGTGTATATATATGACGAAGTGATTCGCGTCCAAATTTCATTTGATATGTACCTGGCTGAAAGGCGAGTTTAACTCGTGGATTCTCGGCACAATATTCAGCTATAGTTTCATGGAAAGACAAAGAGTGTTTCCCAAGAGAACTTAGATAAAGCCATTTTGGATTTTCAAAACTAGGAAGTTCGTATGGGAAATTTTCGTGTTTTATTAAAATGGTGCGATCATTTTGAAACCACAAAACGTAGTGATAGTTTGTTTTTTTACCATCATGTTGACGCACAAAATCTGTTGAGACCAGCTCTTTCCGAAGTGTATCAATACATAATTTTCCGTTCGCATCATGTCCAACGTTTGTCACTATGGCGGATTTTAATCCGAGCCTAGATGCGGCAACGGCCGCATTTGGACTATTGCCAACAGCAGAGACTAGCTTTGAAAACTCAAAAGGAACCTTGTTTCGAAATGGTATACAAAGAAGATTTTTCTCTTCATTAATCGAACTACCAGACGAATCGTCAAGACGAATAAAATCGTCGATTACTGTATCTCCAATTGCAATAATGTCAAAACTCATACAAACATATTTTAACACGCTTTCGAAGCACGTGGTATAATATTTTCAAATGAAATCATTAAGAGAGGTTATTAAGGAGGCTGACGAGAAGGGTGTTGCGATCGGGCACTTCAACGTCTCAAATCTGGAGATGTTAAAAGGTGTTTTTGAGGCTGCCAAAGAGTTAAATCAGCCAGTTATTGTTGGGGTGTCTGAAGGGGAGAGAGACTATATTGGGGTGGAGCAAATCGTCGCTTTAGTGCGTAGTTTGCGCGAAGAACATGATTTCCCAATCTTTTTAAATGCAGACCACTCCTATTCATTTGAGCGCGTTAAAGAAGCAATCGATGCCGGTTTTGACGCTGTTATTTTTGACGGAGCAAAACTTTCACTTGGAGATAATACCCGAATTACTAAGCAGTGTGTTGATTATGCTAAGGAGAGCGGTAAAGATGTTCTTGTTGAAGCAGAGATTGGATATATCGGAATGTCCTCACAGGTTATTGATACAGTTCCAGAAGGAATTGACCTTAAGAATTTTACAAAGCCAGAGGAGGCTGAAAGTTTTATAAATTCCACTGGAATTGATTTATTTGCACCATCGGTCGGCAACATTCACGGTTTTATTAAGGGTATTGGTAACCCCGCTCTCAGTATCTCTTCTATTCGCGACATAAAAAATAAAATTAATACACCGCTAGTCTTACATGGTGGCTCTGGTATTTCAGAAGAAGATTTTAAGGAGGCTATTCGTGCTGGTATAAGAATTGTCCATATAAGTACAGAAATGAGAGTGCTGTATCAAAAATCAACCAAAGAGGCTGTTGATAAAAGTATTGAGGAAAATCAGGTTGCTCCATATAAATATGATGCCGCGGTAGTTGACGACCTAAAGGATTTTGTAAAAAGATATATTTTAATGTTTAGTGGTGTTTAATATCTTTAAAAAAGTGTTGTCTTACAAAGACTTCACAATTTTATTTGGTTGTGTATAATGTCCGCCATGTTTGAACTAGCAATAGAAGAACGAGACATGAAGGCAAATCTTGCCACCGTACGAAAAAACGGGCGTATTCCCGCTGTATTTTACGGACCAAAAGCAAAATCAACTTCATTTTCTGTGGATACTGTTCAGTTTAAAAAAGTACTAAAAGAAGCAGGGGAATCATCACTTGTGCGTCTAACTGGATCAAATGGCAATACTGATGTTTTGGTTCACGAAGTGCAGTATGACCCAATCCGCCACGAGCCTATTCATGTTGATTTTTATGTTGTTGAAAAAGATAAAAAGACCCAGATTGAAGTTCCTCTAGAATTCGAAGGGGTTTCTCCTGCGGTTAAAGATTTCGGTGGAATATTGGTTAAGGTTCTTCACGAAATTGAAGTTGAGGCTCTTCCACAAGATTTGCCACATAATATCGTGGTTGATGTTTCATCTATTATTGCAATCGACGGCCATGTCACTGTTAGTGACATTAAAATGCCAAAGGGTGTTACTGTCTTAACAAAGGGTGATGAAATTGTTGCTTTGGTATCAGAAGCAGCCAAAGAAGAAGAGGCACCGGTTGCAACAATTGACCTTTCTGCAATTGAAGTTGAAAAGAAGGGTAAGAAAGAAGAGTCCGGAGCAGAAGAAGAGGAAAAATAGGACAATCTACAAAGTAAACACAAAAAACAGAATGCCAAATCATTCTGTTTTTTAATTTTTTCGTCGTGTGGCTTGAAAGTATTCAGTAAGATAGAATATATAGATGGTGTAATTTTCCTGAAATCAATACACCAGTTTTTCTTTTTAACTATTATGATACTTCGCCATCCTTTTAAAATATTCCTAGTCGTATTTTTGGCGACATCTTTTTTGATATTTTTTTCTCTGGGCGCTAATGCTCAAACAGCAGATGTTATCAATCAGCAAGAAGCAAAGCTTCAAGCGGAATACGACGCACTTCAGAAAGAAATTAATACATGGCAGATGGTTTTAGACGAGACGCGTAAAAAGGCGAATACTATTCAGGGAGACGTCACTATCCTCACAGCTAAAATAAGAGAGGCAGAATTAATGATCAGGCAAAAAAATCTAGCTATTTCTCAGCTCGGAAAACAGATTAACGAGAAGAGTAAAAAAATAAAAGACCTTGAGGTTAAACTTGACGACGGGCGTCAGTCATTGGCGCAAATTATCAGAAAAACAAACGAGATAGACGAAGAGTCTGTGGTTGAAGTTATGTTGTCCAACAGGAACCTTTCCGAGTTCTTTCAGGACATTGATTCGTTTAGTTCAATAAAAAACGAAATGAGAGAGCACTTTACTCTTGTTAGAGAGGTTAAGGCGACAACAGAGGAGGAGCGTAAAAGGTTGGATCAAAAGAAAAACGAAGAAGCAGACGCTAAATATGTTGTTGAGGTAAAAAAGAAGACCATTGCCCAGACAGAAGCAGAGAAAAAGAAGCTTTTAGCGGCTACAAAAAGTGAAGCAAGCGGTTATCAAGCTGTGCTAAGTGAAAGGCAAGCTAGGGCAGCTCAAATCAGGGCTGCGTTGTTTAAGCTTCGTGACACAGATGGAATCTCTTTCGCGAAAGCACTTGAATACGCAACTTTGGCTGGAAGTAAAACTGGTATACGACCTGCGCTTATTTTGGCGATTCTTACTCAGGAATCTGACTTAGGTAAAAATGTTGGATCATGTATTTTGTCTAGTATTGATACAGGTGATGGTGTTGGAAAAAATACTGGAACGATTTTCGAGAAGGTTATGAAGTCACCTAGAGACACAGAGCCATTTAAAGATATTACCAATAGACTCGGAATGGACTGGAAGGTTACTCCCATTTCGTGTCCACCAGCAGCGAAGTGGTCATCATCGCGTGGTTATGGTGGGGGAATGGGACCTTCACAATTTATTCCATCAACTTGGGAAATTTTTAAAAAACGAATAGCGAGCTCGGTTGGTGTTTCTCAAAATGAAGCAAATCCTTGGAATCCAGAACATTCGTTTATAGCAACAGCGATATATCTCTCTGACCTCGGAGCCGTGAGTGGAAGTTATACCGCGGAAAGAAATGCGGCGTGTAGGTATTATTCTGGTAGAAGTTGTGACAACAGGAAACCAGTTAATACTTTTTATGGCACGCAGGTTTTACAAAAAGCAGAAACTATTCAAGCTAATATTGAGTTTTTGAAAGGGGTTTAGTTATCGTTTAGTCTTTTTTTTAAAACACACATAAAACTTTGCTAAGTTTTTGTTTATATCAAACTCCGCTTTTGTTTCTGGAAACATTACGGAGCGTGACGACGCGAGTATAGCAATCCGCCAGCAGGCGGATATGCGGGTTTCCAGGGACAAAAGCTAAAATACAAAGGTTTGCAAATTTCAACACTTTCTAGTAAAGTACAGGCTTATGAAGAAAGAGATTCACCCAAAATATAACGACGAAATTAAGGCTACCTGCGCCTGTGGAGCGACTTACGTCGTTTCTTCTGGTTTGCCTGAAATTAAGGTGGAAATCTGTAGTGCTTGCCACCCATTCTATACTGGCAACGAAAAGGTTATCGACACCGCCGGACGTGTTGAGCGTTTCAAAAAGCGCAAGGCAGCCGCAGAACCTACTAAGAAAGCAGTTAAAAAGTCTTAGATAATAAAACGGAAAAACAGCGATGCAATTGCTGTTTTTTCTTTTTCTACCACTATGCAGGATCTTGAAAACTGGAAGAAGAACTCAAAGACCGCTTATCTGGCGACTCAGTTTGAGCAATTACTGAAAGAAGAGGAAGAGATAAACTCTATGGTTGAGAGCGATTCTTCCATGGGCGAAATTGCAGAGGAGGAGTTAAAAAGAATTTCTGAGCAAAAAGAAATAATCGAAAAGCAGATTGAGACAATCTTTGAATCAGAGAAGGAGGAGGTGGCAAAACCAACCGGTGCCATTTTAGAAGTGTATGCGGGTGTAGGGGGAGAAGAAGCTGCACTTTTTGCGGAAGAGCTTTCTATTATGTATCAGCGATATGCTGAATCTCGTAATTGGTCTGTGACTAGACTTGATGAATCGCGAAGTGAACTTGGTGGATATAAAGAAGTTTCGTTTGAAGTAAAAGGAAAGGGAGCTTATGAAGCGCTTCAGTTTGAAACCGGGGTTCATCGAGTGCAGAGAATTCCTGCAACGGAAAAATCAGGTAGAGTGCACACGTCAACAGCATCTGTTTCGGTTTTACCGATTCGTACTCGTTTTTCATACACAATATCTCCGGCTGATGTGGAGATGGAACTTTCTCGTTCCGGTGGTGCTGGTGGGCAAAACGTTAATAAAGTTGAAACGGCTGTACGCCTTATTCACAAACCAACAGGGGTTGCGGTGCGTTGCCAGAGCGAGAGAAGTCAGTTGAAAAATCGCGAGAAGGCTTTTGAAATGCTTTCCGCGCGCCTCTCAATGCTCAAAGAAGAAGAAGAGTTTAATAAGCTTTCTGCTGAAAAAAAGAGCCAGATTGGAACTCGCGACCGTTCAGAAAAAATTCGCACGTATAATGTTCTTCAAGATCGTGTCACCGACCATCGTATCAAGCAGACATGGCACAATATCGAGGGAATACTCGCTGGGGGCTTAGATCCGATAATTAGGACGTTTGAGGGGTTTAACGGGGTGATTCCTAGTGGGGGGGAGGGAGAACAAGACGAAGACTAATACGGGTTGCTTAGAATAAGCCTTTTTGTTAGTATATGAACTTCTAACCCTCTATATATGGGTGGGGTGGGATAATAATTTTAAAATATGCAGAAAAATACTAAAGAAATACCAAGCATGGAAGCGCTACTTAAGGCAGGCGCTCATTTCGGCTATTCCCGCACAAGACGTCACCCATCAATAAAAAAGTCACTTTTAGGTTCAAAAAATCACGCTGATATCATAGATCTTGATAAAACAAGTGAAATGCTTGAGATAGCTTGTGATTTTGTCAGAGAGCTTGGAAAACAAGGCAAGCAGATTATCTTTGTTGGTTCTAAGCCAGAAGCTCGCGATATTGTTAAAGAAGCAGCACAATCAATCGATATGCCTTTTGTCACAGAGCGTTGGATTGGAGGAACTTTGACTAATCTTTCAGAAATTAGAAAGCGAGTAGAAAGACTTTTGCAAATTAATGACGAAAAAGAAAAAGGTACAATTGCACGTTATACAAAAAAGGAACGTCTTATTATCGACTTAGAGCTCGGAAGACTCAACCGATATTTCTTTGGTTTGATTTCTCTAAAGAGTATGCCTGGTGCAATGTTTGTTATTGATTCTAAAAAAGAAGCCATTGCAATCGTCGAAGCCAAAAACGTTAAAGTTCCAGTTATCAGTGTCTCAAACTCTGACTGTGATGTTTCAGTGGTTACATATCCTATTGTTGGTAACGACGCTTCAACTTCAAGTATTAAACTTTTTGTTGAAAGCATCGTGAATGCATACCAAGAAGGGGTATCGATGCGCGAAGAGGTTGCTAAATAATTTACTCATAAGTTCTTTTTTAAAACCATGGTAACAATGGATCAAGTTAAGGAATTGCGCGACATAACAGGTGTTTCCGTTATGCAGTGTAAAAAAGCTCTCGAGGAAGCAGAGGGAGACAAAGAAAAGGCAATTGAAATCTTAAAAAGAAAAAGTAAAGATATTGCCGGAAAGAAAGGTGACAGGACTTTGGGTTCTGGCACTGTTCAGTCATACATTCACTTAGGTGGTTCTGTTGGTTCAATGGTTGAGCTTTCTTCTGAAACTGACTTCGTTTCAAAAAACGAAGAGTTTAAGAAACTTGCCTATGACATTGCAATGCATGTTGCGGCAGCAAATCCAGAGTTTGTTCGACGTGAGGATATCTCCGAGGAAGTTATCGAAGACTTAAAAAAAGTATTTACTGAAGAGGCTCTAGCTGCTGGTAAGAATGATCCTGTTGTTAAGGAGAAGGTTGTTTTGGGTAAATTAAATACATACTTTGCAGAGAGGGCTCTACTTGAACAGCCTTTTGTAAAGAATGGTGATGTTACTGTTGGAGCATTGGTGGATGAGGCAGTTCAGAAATTTGGGGAGCGTATTGAAATTGCACGCTTTGCACGTTTTTCCACAGTTAGGTAGTATTATTGACATAGGTATATATGATTTTACCGGCTATATTTTCTTTGGTTTTTGCTTCCGCCATCTCGGGGATGGTTCTTTTTAGGGTGTGGAGCATTAGGAGGGGTAAAATATTAAGTGGTGAAGAATGTAGAGTTGAAGATCTTTTGTCGGTGTTTGAATGGGAAAAAGCCTGGGAAAGTTTTTCAGCATTTATCCTTGGTAAGTTACAAAAGATGTCATCTGCTTTTTCTCGAATTTCAATAAACTTTTATCACATAGCGAAAAAGTTTATTGAAGAGAGAGTAGAACACTTTTCGATGTCTATTCCGCCAGTTAGCGGAGAAGATGGAGAAAGGGGGTCAGCTTCATTTTTTCTTAAGGATATATCCAATCATAGGGATAGTTTCCGTAACGGAGAATTGAAGTAGTTTTTTAGACAATTGCTCTAAAACATTTTGTGTGTAAAAATGTTTGGGCAAACAAGCCTAGTGATTGCATTAGCCGCCTTAGCTCCCCAGTAGCAGAGAAGACTCGCTACGGGGCAGGCAGTTGGTTCCATCAGAGCCGCCTTAGCTCAGTGGTAGAGCGTCGCTTTTGTAAAGCGAGGGTCCTCGGTTCAAATCCGAGAGGCGGCTCTGATGGAGTGAACAGAATTAGCGTTTGCTTGTCCCGTTGTAAATAATTTTTACTACCGGGATAAAGCGAGGGTCCTCGGTTCAAATCCGAGAGGCGGCTCCCATAAATTTACAACAAAAAACTAGCACAAATTGTGCTAGTTTTTTGTTGTAATGAAATTCTAACGAAGAGTTTAATTTGAAAGTAAGCGAACAATAAAAGCAATGATTGCGATGACAAGGAGTGTGTGAATAAGGTCGCCACCTAGATTAAAACTGAAGCCAAGTAACCAGAGAATGAGTAAAACGATTATAGTTGTTTGAAGCATATTTAAAAAAATTATCGGTAATACACTAATGACGTGTCCCTAGTTAATTCATTACACGATATTTGTAAAAATATAAATTAGGCGTGGCCATATAGTATTTTAAATTTTTCAAGGCCACGATGTAACTGAACAGCAACAGCATTTTTCGTTTTTCCGGTTAGGATGGATATTTCTTCAAGTGAAAGATCTTGCACATACCTCATGTTCATAACTTTTCGATATGTTTCTGGGAGTAGTTGTATTAGTAAAAGCGCCGCCTTACCGTCTAGTGCATTTGCAAGAAGTTCTGCTGAGTCATTGTTTCCTGGGTCAAAACCTTTTTCCGTGAGAACATCAAGAGAAGTTGTTTTATGTTTGCGATACTCGTCTACTATTAGATTATTTAGGACGTGGTAAAGGAAGGCCTTCATCACATCAATTTTTCCCCCTTTAACCAGATACGCCCATGTCTTCATGAAGGTGTCTTGAACTAAATCCTCGCCAATCTCATGGCTATGCGTTTTAAAAAACGCATGCGAGTTAAGACCTTTCTCGTATTCTCCATGCGCTAAAGTTAGCGCTCTTTGTTGTTGTGCTGTTTCCTTTTTATTCATTTTAGTTTAAGTAGTTACAACCTATGACGTTTCTTGGTTTGTTTCATTACATCAAGATTACGACGGGTACTGAGTTTGTTGTCGTGTTTGGTTGCGGGCCAGTTCTTTTTGTGGAAACGATAGCTGTGTGACATTACATGGCACCCAGTGGAATAGAATATCTTACCCAAATAGTACCACGTTGTGTTGATTATATCAAGTGTAACAAGTAGGCGGTTTGGTCGGCATTGTTAACATGGAAACAGCACTTATTTTCTCCGAAATAGTTTTCAATCTAACAATTTCTTTGGCCGTAATGGTAGTTGGAGTTTTGATGACTGTTATTGCGTATCACCTAGTAAGCGTAGCCCAAGATCTTAAAAAGATTTCCGACAACATTACTAATGTTTCGTCGGAAGTGGGGGAGAGGATAAGCGAAGCCCTAGAAAGACTTTCAGAACTGCCAGTACTTTCATATTTTTTTAGGAAGCGTCCGTCAAAATACGTAAAGGAAGGTCGTGTAAAAGTAATTAATAAGAAATATAGTAAATAATAAAAAATGAACAAAAAAATAGTTAATAAAAAAAACACAAAAGGAAATAGTGGAAAACTTTTAGAAGGGGCTTTGGTAGGGGCAGTGCTCGGTGTTGTGGCTGGAATACTTATAACGTCAGAAGCAGGGAAGAAAATAGGAACTGATATCAAGAAACTTTCCGGAGATTTCTATCGTTATATGGCACCGCAAGTGAAGAAGTTAAAAAATCTTGGCGAGTCAGAATACAACACTCTTGTTGATCAAAGTGTTAAGAAATATGCCAAAGCAAAAAAACTTTCCATTGCAGAAGAAAAGATTCTTGTTAAGGAGGCAAAGCGTTCATGGAACCATATTAAAAAGCATCTGTAACATTAATTTGCTAGTTTATTTATTTTTTAATCAGTACAACCTGTAATCGGTTAGATATATAAACGGCAATTATTGTAGTGAGGGTAGTTTTCAGGTCGAACGATTATTTAGAAGCTTAAATTAATAACAATAATAAAAAAAATATGTCTAAAACTATAAATTACACAGAAATATTGAATCGCTTTCTTTTGGAGGCGGGAATAATTTTGTCAGCAGCAGTAATTATCAGCACGCCTTTGTTTGCGCAAGCAGAAACGCTAAACCGTCAGTTGGAAATTGGAATGAGTGGGTCGGATGTTTCCGCCCTTCAGACATTCTTGGCTTTGGATCAAACTATTTACCCCCAAGGTCTCGTGACTGGGTATTTTGGTCCTCTAACAAAGTCTGCCGTATCGAATTTCCAGGCGCGTAACGGCATTGATACTGTCGGTAGAGTTGGTCCGATAACGCTTTCGGTCCTTAATGCTCAGATGGTTGGTGGTATAAGTGTTGGGGCAGACTTAGTTGCACCACTTATTACCAGCTTAAACATCACCACCACTAATACAAGTGCCTCTGTCAGTTGGAATACCGACAGTCTGGCTCGTGGGAAGGTTTACTACAGCACTTCACCAATTATGCTAAGTAACACCTTTGACCAGACCGGCATTCATTCTGTTGAGCCTGGTGTAAGTGGTATCTTGGCACAATATGATGGCGCCTCAAAAACGTATCATAACGTAAACATAAACGGTCTTAGTCCAAATACTAGGTATTATTACTTGGTTGAAGTACTAGATTCGTCAAACAACGCAAGTATAACCCCACCTTCTTCTTTTTATACTAATCAATAGTATTGGAGAGATTTAGGTTAAACAAAAAAATCTTTTTGGAAAATTACCAAAAAGGTTTTTTTGCGCCCTCTTTGTTTTGTTGTAATGGTTTTCGTTCTTGTTCGGCTCATGTGTATAGAGAAAATATTATGAAAAAACAAAAAACGATACTAATAATCGAGGATGAAAAAAGTCTCCGCAGCGCAATAGTTGATATTCTTCATATTAAAAATTTTCTATCAATTGAGGCTAGAAATGGAAAAGAAGGTGTGGTTTTGGCGCTCTCAAAACACCCAGACCTTATCTTACTCGATCTTATTATGCCTGAAATGGACGGCATAACGGCCTTAAAGAACATCAGAAAAGATAAATGGGGAGAGAAGGTGCCAATTATTATTTTAACCAATTTAAGTGGCCCCAACGAACAGTTTGTAGACGATTTACTAGTTCATAAATTAACACATTATTTAATAAAATCTGACTGGAAGCTCCATGCTATTGTGAAGAAAATAGAAGAAATACTGGAAATTTAAAAATTTTATGAAAAAAAAAGTTATAACCTCAGTATCCAATGAAATAATTCGAAACCTTAAGGTTCTAGCCAAGGAAAAAGAGGTTGTTCGACGTAAACTGGAGATAACGGCAAAGGAGCTCGCCGAGACGGCCAAGAAACTTGCCACAACAGCTAGGGAGAGGGAAATTGTTCGACGTAAACTAGAGATAACAGCAAAAGAACTCGCTGCAACAGCAGAAAAACTCGCTGCAACAGCAAAGGAAAAAGAGGTTGTTCGGCGCAAACTAGAAATAACAGCAGAAAAATTAGCTGTCACAGCAAAAGAACTCGCTGCAACAGCAAAAGAAAAAGAGGTTGTTCGAAGAAAACTAGAAGTTACAGCCGCAAAACTAGTAGTAACTGCGGCGAAGTTAGCAATAACAGCAGGGAAGCTCGCAGTGACCGCCGAAGAGAAAGAAGACGTTCGCCGTAAACTCGCAGTGACCGCCGAAGAGAAAGAAGACGTTCGCCGTAATCTTTTGGTAACAGCCACTAAACTTGCTGCAACAGCTGAAGAGAGGGAAAGCGTTAGACGTAAACTCGCCGTAACAGCAAAGGAAAAAGAAGACGCTAGACGTAAACTCGCGGTGATTGCTAAAAAGCTTAAAAAATCACATGAAACACTGGAACATAAAGTTCTCGAGCGCACTAAAGATTTAGAAATGGCTAGAGTGAAAGAGGAAGCAATATTATTGTCAATTGGTGACGGTCTTCTTGTTACCGACGAGAAGGGAATTATTATAATAATGAACAAAACAGCCGAAAAACTGTTTGGCAAAAAGAGAGAGGAGACTATTGGAAAAATTTTTTCTGATACTATTCTCCTTGAGAACGAAAAAGGATTTCTTGTTTTTTTAGAGCAATATCAGGCAAAAACAATTTTGAAGGATAACACAACTACCTCCGTTTCCACTTATTATTATAGGAGAAAAGATAAAACAAAATTTCCCATGTCTGTTATGGCGACCCCTGTTATTCTCAAGGGGAAGGTGATAGGCGCAATTAAAATTTTTAGGGACATAACATCTGAGAGGGAGATTGATAAAGCTAAGACGGAGTTCGTCTCTCTTGCTAGTCACCAGCTTCGCACACCGTTATCTACTGTTAATTGGTATGCTGAAATGCTTTTGGCGGGCGACGTGGGAGAACTAAATGATAAACAAAAAAAATATCTTGATGAGGTTTATAAAAGTAATCAACGCATGGTTGAGTTGGTAAATGCACTCTTAGACGTTTCTTCTTTGGAGCTTGGTACGTTTATTGTCGAACCAGAATCAGTAGATATAAGTAAACTTGCTCAAAGCGTCATAGATGAACAGAGGCCACAGATTAATGCAAAAAAAATATCATTCTCCTTCTCTTCAGAGAAGAATGTCGGAGTTATACAAGCAGATCCAAAGCATTTGCGAATGGTGGTGCAAAATATTTTATCAAACGCCGTGAAGTACACACCAGATGGAGGAAAAATTGAAATGTCGCTTTCTTGGGCTGGGAAGGGAAATATTCTTTTAAAAATTCTCGACACAGGTTATGGTATTCCCAAAAATCAACAAAACAAGATATTCACCAAGTTGTTTAGAGCAGATAATGTTAGAGATAAGGATACTGATGGAACAGGGCTCGGTCTTTATATTGCAAAATCTATTGTTGAAAATTCTGGAGGAAAGATTTGGTTTAAATCTTTAGGGGTAGGAGATAGTGGTACTACTTTTTATGTAACACTACCATTACTAGGAGCTAAGAAAAGGGGGAATAGGTATGCAAAATAAATTATCAATATTCATAACTCATTATATAAAAACACATGATTAAAAAAGCCTTAAAAGAAATTAATAGCAAAAAAAAAGATATTTCTAGTAAAAAGAAAACAATCTTGGTTATAGAAGATGATCGACCTTTACTTGGGGTGATAAACGCAAAACTTGAGAAAAGCGGTTTTGGAGTTATCTCTGCTCGGAGTGTTGAAGAAGCTTTTAATGCAAAAATCAAAAAAAATTCTCCTAAGGCGATTACTGTGCTCAGTATTGAACAAGCTCTTAAATATATCGAAAGCCTTGAGAGGGTTGATGCGGTTTGGCTTGACCACCACCTCCTAGGAGAAGAAGATGGTCTTGCTTTTGTTAAAAAATTTAAAGCAAACGGTGGAAGGTGGAATAAAATACCCGTTTTTGTTGTTTCTAATGCCGCAAGTCCTAAAACAATAAAGTCATATATTGATTCCGGTGTAAGCAAGTATTACGTTAAATCTAACCATCGTCTTGATGAAATCATTGAAGATATAAATTCATTACTAAAATCATTTAAGTAATAAATTAACCTTTTGCT
>ORJL011369113.1_pt1 | contig 37566 bp, 49 predicted proteins | sample 1779941 | NCBI WGS metagenome assembly ORJL01 (sample SAMEA104232317, study PRJEB22302) | groundwater metagenome | biome: forest; feature: aquifer; material: groundwater | place: USA | collected 2011-08-07 | depth 5.8 m | reverse complement strand
GGAGATGGTCATGCCCGGCGACTCCGTCACGGTCACGGCCGAGCTCATCACTCCGATCGCCATGGAGAAAGAGCTTCGCTTCGCCATCCGCGAAGGCGGCCACACGGTCGGCGCAGGCGTGATCTCGGAGATCCTGGGATAACCATGTCAACCGCCGTCGGACAGCAGAAAATCAGGATCAGGCTTAAGGCCTACGACCACCGCGTGCTGGATCAGTCCGCGTTGGAGATCGTCGACACCGCCAAGCGTACCGGAGCCAAGGTTTCGGGACCGATCCCGCTTCCGACGGATTGCGAGCTCATCACGGTCAACCGCTCGCCGGTCATCGATAAGAAGTCCCGGGAACAGTTCTTCATCAAGACCCACAAACGGCTGCTCGATATTTTAAACCCGACAGCCAAGACGATCGACGCGTTGAGGAAGCTAGACCTTCCCGCCGGTGTTGACGTAGAGATCAAGTAAGGAAAAGCGATGCAAGCCATACTCGGTATCAAGATAGGCATGACGCAGTACATCAACAGCGACGGGAACCAGATCCCGGCCACGGCGCTTGAGGCCGGCCCTTGTGTGGTCACGGACCTTAAGAACGACCAGAAACACGGCTATAAGGCTATACAGATCGGCTACGGCGAGATCAAGGAGAAGAACGTCTCGAAGGCCTTGAAAACTGCCGCTGAGAAGAAGAAGCTTCCTCTCCGCCGTTTTCTTCGCGAGATCCGGCTTACCCCGCAGGAGAATTACGAGATCGGCCAGGAGATCAAGGTTGATATTTTCAAGGCCGGCGACCTGATCGACGTGCAGGGCAAATCGATCGGCAAGGGTTTTGCGGGCGGCATGAAGCGTTGGCATTGGGGTGGCGGCGCGTCGAGCCACGGCTCCATGCATCATCGCCGTATCGGCTCTATCGGCGCGAGTTCGTTTCCGTCCAGGACTTGGCCGGGGCACCACATGCCGGGCCATCTGGGCAACGTGAACATCACGGTGCAGAATCTTGAAGTTTTGAAAGTGGACACGGCAAGAAACCTGATCCTTATCAAAGGTTCCGTTCCCGGCGGCGACAACGCGCTGCTCTATATCCGCCGCTCGCTCAAGCAGCCCGAAGGCGTGAAGGTCAAACAGGCCCAAATGACTTCCAAGTCTAAAGATCCGCTCAAGGCCTCTAAAAAGGCAGCGGCCGGTAAAAGCGGAGGCAAGTAATGCCCGAAAAACGCACTAAGAAAAGTTTAAAAAGCACCAAGCATCACGCCAAGCGCAAGATCGCGCATCCTAAGGTCGCGACCAAAAAGCGCGTTGCCGTCAAGAAGGCCGTGAAGAAGTCAGCGGCTCCGGCAAAGGCCAAGGCTCAGGCCGCTGCAGCCGTCGTCAAGGACGGATCTCTGCAGGTGTTTGATATGAAGGGGAAGTCCATCGACACGCTGAAGCTTGACGCTCTTTTTCAGGGACACGACGTTAACGAAGGTGTCGTTTACCAGGCCGTGATCATGTATCAGGCCGGCAAGCATCTCGGCACGTCCTCCACGCTCGATCGCGGGCACGTTCGCGGCGGCGGCAAGAAGCCTTGGAAGCAAAAGGGGACCGGTCAGGCCCGCCACGGTTCGCGTCGTTCGCCGATCTGGCGCGGCGGCGGTGTGACGTTCGGTCCGATGCCCCGCGACTATTCGTACAGCATCCCATCTCAGATCCGCCGCAGCGCGGTGGCCGAGACGTTCAAGGATAAGGTTTTACACGGCAAGGCGATCATTTTGAACGACCTTCAGATCGCGGCCCCCAAGACGAAGCTGATGGTGGATCTTCTTGAAACGTTCAAACTTGAAAAGCCGCTTTTCCTTGTCGATAAGCGCAGCGACAATCTGTACTTGGCTTCGAGGAACATCAAAGCGGTGACCATCAAAACGGCGCAGGAAGTGAACGCATTGGATGTCGCGGGCGCCAAAGAATGCGTCATGACCAAGGCAGCTTACACAGGTCTTGTTAAAAGGCTGAAATCATGAACCAATCGTATCAGGTTTTGAGCACGCTGCTGCGCACCGAAAAGGGTTTGACGCTGGCAGATGGAAGTAAGTATCTTTTCGCGGTCCGCAAGGATGCGAATAAGATCCAGATCAAGAAAGCCGTGGAAGACGTGTACAAGGTCAAAGTGGCCGATGTGAACACGCAGGTTGTCCCCGGTAAATCCAAGCGGGTGCGTACCCAGCTTGGGAAGACGCCCGAATGGAAAAAGGCGATCGTGACGCTTAAGCAAGGCCACAAGATAGACCTGGCCTGACCGGAAAAGGATCAAAGAGATTTTATGGGAAACAAAACATTCAGACCTAGAACACCTTCGCTGCGCTGGACCGCGATCTCCGATTTCGCTGAGATCGACCCGAAGAACAAGAAGCCCGAAAAGTCATTAGTCGAAGCGTACCGCCGTAATGGCGGGCGCAATTCGCACGGACGCATGACGTCCCGGCGGCGGGGCGGCGGGCACAAGCGCAATTACCGTATCATTGATTTCAAGCGCACCAAGGACGGCGTGATGGGCAAGGTGATCTCCATTGAATACGATCCGAACCGCACCGCGCGTATCGCTCTGATCGAATATGCCGACAAGGAAAAGCGCTACATCCTCGCTCCGGTCGGCCTCACGGTCGGTATGACCGTCTCAAGCGGCGCCGGTTCCGAGATCCAGGTCGGAAATGCGATGCCTCTGAGCAGCATTCCGCTGGGTACGCAGATCCATAACGTCGAGTTGGCCCGCAACCGCGGAGGCCAGTTGGCCCGCACGGCCGGCGCCTACGCTATTCTGATGGCCAAGGAAGGGGAGTTTGCCAACGTGCGTCTCCCGTCCGGCGAAGTGCGTCTGATCCCCGTCGGCAACTACGCGACGATCGGGCAGATCGGTAACATCGACCATGAAAATCTTTCCCTCGGTAAGGCCGGCCGTAACCGCTGGCTTGGACGCCGCCCCGCTTCGCGCGCGGTCGCCAAGAACCCCGTCGATCATCCGATGGGCGGCGGTGAAGGTAAGTCCTCGGGCGGTCGTCATCCGACATCCCGCAACGGACAGCTTGCCAAGGGTCTCAAGACCAGAAGAAAGAAGAAGCCCAGCTCACAGTATATTGTTACAGGGAGACCTAGATAATGAGCCGCTCAATAAGCAAGGGCCCCTACGTCGATGAGAAGCTTATGAAGAAGGTCGTCGCGATGCAGAAGCAGCGTGAGCGTAAGCCGATCAAGACCTGGTCGCGCCGCTCGACCGTGACGCCGGAATTCGTCGGCCTCACGATGATGATCCACAATGGAAAAACGTTCATACCGACCTTCATCAATGAAAATATGGTCGGACACAAACTCGGCGAGTTTTCCCTGACACGCACATTCCGCAAGCACGGTCAGGTTACGCGCACCACCGATTCACTTACGTAAGGAGCACCATGATCTCGAAAGCGTCCGTAGAATTTATCAGAATTTCTCCGCGTAAGGTCCGTTACGTCATCGACCTTATTCGCAAGAAGACCGTGGTTGAAGCCATGGGCATTCTTGCCGGATCTCCGCGCCGTGCCGGCGGGATCGTCCAAAAGCTCCTGAATCAGGCCGTTGACGCCGCCGAGAAGAACTCACAGATCGAGGGAAACAGGCTTTACGTCTCGAAGGTGACCGCCGACGGCGGCCCGACCATGAAGCGCTTTCGTCCCATGAGCATGGGCCGCGCAGGCGTCATCCGCAAGCGCACGAGCCATATTTATCTCGAGCTGGACATGGCCAAGCACCAGCCGGCCCCTGTCGCGCCGAAAACCGCCGGACGTCCGGCGGCTTCGAAGGCTCCCGTTACCACAAAGGCCGCCGGTAAAAAGGCGCCCGTCAAGAAAATCGCGAAAAAACTCGCAGGAGCCAAATAATGGGTCAAAAAGTCCACCCGATCAGCTTCCGTCTCGGGTACATCAAGACATGGAGCTCCATCTGGTATGCAGGGAAAAAGGATTTCGCAAAGTTCCTGCACGAGGACATCAAGGTCCGTAAGCATGTGCTGAAAACATTTGCGCAGGCTGCGGTCTCTAAAGTCGATATCGAGCGCGCCAGCGATAAGATCCGCGTCAATATCCACACGGCCCGTCCCGGCGTCATCATCGGCCGCAAGGGGGCTGATATCGACCGTCTTCGCGAAGAGCTGCAGAAGATCACCGGCAACAAGGAAATTCACATCAACATCCGCGAGATCAAGAATCCTTCTATCGACGCGCAGTTGATCTCCGAGAATGTCGCGCTCCAGCTCGAAAAGAGGATCGCGTTCCGCCGCGCCATGAAGAAGGCCATGCAGCAGGCCATGGATTCCGGCGCGAAGGGTATCAAGATTCAGACCAAGGGCCGTCTCGGCGGCGGAGAAATTGCCCGTGCCGAAGGTTATCATGAAGGAACGGTGCCGCTCCATACCCTCCGCGCAGACATTGACTTTGGATTTACGGAGTCGATGACGACGTACGGAAAGATCGGCGTAAAAGTCCTGGTCTATAAGGGCGATATTATGAAACGCGAATTACCCAAGCGCCGTGAAGAGACGGCTGCCAGTGCGGAAGCGACTACGGCGGAGGGCTCCAATGTCAATCCTGATGCCTAAGCGCGTCAAGTACCGTAAACAGCAGCGCGGCCGCCGCAAGGGTGCCGCACAGCGCGGTTGTCATTTGGCCTACGGTGAGTTCGGTCTTCAGGTTTTGGAGAACGGCTGGCTGACGAACGTTCAGATCGAGGCTGCTCGCGTAGCGATCTCCCGTAACGTCAAGCTGGGTAAGGTCTTTATACGCGCTTATCCCGACAAGCCGGTCACTAAGAAGCCCGCAGAAACACGTATGGGAAAAGGTAAGGGTATGGTAGAATCCTGGGTTTGCGTCGTGAAGCGGGGTAAGATCCTATTTGAAGTCGAAGGTCTCCCTGAAGAGCTAGCCAAAGAGGCTATGCGCCTGGCCGCCTATAAGATCCCGTTCAGCACACGGTTTATTTCAAGGAAAATGGTCACATGAGCCGTCCTAAGGTCAATGATCTACGTAACTTAAGCGCTCACGAGCTGGGTCAAAAAAAAGACCAGCTTCAAAAAGAGCTTCACAGTCTGAGACAAAAGAAGATCACGGGGCAGCTGGATAAGCCGCACCAGTTCAAGGTGACGCGCCGTCAGGTAGCCCAGATCAATACGATCATCAGAGAGAAGAAAAATGTCTGAAGTCTCCGTTAGAAAGAATTTAAGGAAAGAGCTTGTCGGGATCGTGCTGAGCGATAAAATGCAAAAAACCATCGTGGTCCAGACCCGCCGCAAGGCGCGCCACCCGCTTTACGGCAAGGTCATCGAAAAGGCCGAAAAGTTCAAGGCGCACGACGAAAAAAATGAAGCGAAGATCGGTGATACCGTGCGCATTGTGGAGACCCGTCCTCTGTCCAAAGACAAACGGTGGAGACTCGTTGAGGTCATCAACCGCGGCCGTACCAGTTCCGCCGCCGATCTGAAAGAGTCTACAGGGAGCGCGACGTCATGACCCCACCACCCGTGATGAATCGAATTTTTAAAGGCCTTGCGCAGGAGGTGGTGGGGTGATCCGTATGAGAACATTGCTCGAAGTCGCAGATAACACGGGCGCCAAAAAGGCGGCATGTATCGGCGTTATCGGCCGGTCGGGCCGTCTGATCGCTGAAGTCGGTGATATCATCAGCGCCAACGTCAAAGAATCAACACCGGACGCCACGGTCAAGAAGGGCGAAGTTGTGAAAGGTGTTGTGGTCCGCACCAAGAACAAGATCCGCCGCGCCGACGGCACGTCCATCCGTTTCGACACGAATGCGCTCGTCATCATCGACACGCAGAAGAACCCGCGCGGCACGCGTATCTTTGGACCTGTTCCCAGGGAGCTCCGCGATAAGGGTTTCATGAAGATCATTTCTCTCGCGCCGGAGGTCATTTAACATGGGTCTGGGGATCAAAAAAGGCGATAAAGTGCGTGTGTTGGCCGGTAAAGACAAGGGCAAGACGGGTAAGGTGATCACCGTTTATCCTAAAAAGAGCCGGGCGCTGGTGGAAGGCATCAATATGGCCAAGAAATGCTACCGTAAAAGCCAGCAGTATCCTCAGGGCGCCATTATCCCGAAGGAAATGCCCATTCAAATTTCAAATCTCGGTCTGTTGAGCCCGGTTTCCGGCAAGCCTACGCGTATCAAGACGCTCGTGGCCGGCGACGGTTCCAAACAGCGCGTGTCAGCAAAGGAAAAAGCGGTGATCGCCTAACATGAAGAACCAGAGCAAAATTCCCACAATGAAAGCGTTTTACCAGACCGAGATCGTCCCGAAGATGATGAAGAAGTTCGGGTACAAAAATCCTCTCCAGGTCCCGCATATTGACAAGATCGTCATCAATATGGGCGTCGGAAAAGGCGCAGAAGACATCAAGATCGTGGAGCAGGCGCAATCTGAACTGAGCCTGATCGCCGGTCAGCATGCGGTCATCACACGCGCCAAGAAGGCCATTTCAAACTTCAAGATCCGCGAGAATTCGCCGGTCGGCTGCCGCGTGACGCTGCGCAAGCGGATCATGTACGAGTTTCTCGAGAGGCTGCTCCGCGTAGCGCTTCCGCGTGTGCGCGATTTCCGGGGCTTGAGCCCGAGAGGCTTTGATGAAGCCGGCAATTATTCGTTCGGCGTCCAGGAACAGAACATTTTCCCCGAAGTCGAGACCGACAGGGTCATCGCGACGCAGGGAATGGACATCACGATCGTGATCAGCGGTGCGGTGAAGGGGAAAGAGGAGACATACGAGCTGCTGACGCTGTTCGGTATGCCCTTCCGTACGAAGACTGAAAAACAAGCGCAGGCTCCTCAAGCCCCGCAGCCGGCGCACGCCTCCTAAAGGATAAATCATGGCAAAATTATCGTTGATGTTGAAGCAACAGAGGCCCCCGAAATTCAAGACGCAGGCGTACAATCGCTGCCAGAACTGCGGCCGCACACGCGGTTACTATCGCAAGTTCAAGCTCTGCCGCATTTGTCTGCGTGAGCTGGCGTCCAAGGGCGAGATCCCGGGCATTATCAAAGCTAGCTGGTAAAGAAAAAAGGAAAAGGAAAGAAATGGCCATCACTGATCCGATCGCAGACGCGCTGACCTGTATCCGCAACGCCAACCGCATCAAGCGGGAACGTGTGGACGTGCGCGCTTCACGTATGACCGCGGAGATCCTGAAGGTCCTCCGCCGCGAGAAATACATTTTCGACTTTCGCCTGATCGAGGACAAGAAGCAGGGTATTCTGCGCGTCTACCTCAGCAAGGCCAATGAACCGACCCGAAAGATCGTCAAGATCATGCGCGCCTCCAAGCCCGGCCTTCGACTCTACACGAAGAAGGACCAGATCCCGACGGTTCTCAACGGCCTCGGCATCTGTATTCTATCGACCCCGCAGGGCGTCATGACCGGCGAAGACGCCAAGAAGCGCGGCGTCGGCGGCGAACTGCTTTGCAAGGTGTGGTGAACGATGTCACGCATCGGTAAACTCCCCATCGAAATTCCGAAGACCGTTAAACTGGCGATCGACAAAGATGCGGTTAACGTCGAAGGCCCGAAAGGGAAGATGGCGTTTCGCATGAGCCACCGCGTCAAAGCTGCTTTGAAGGACGGTATCCTTAATGTTGAAGCCGTCACCGAACAGAAGACTGATCGCGCGCTTCAGGGCACGACCCGCAGCGTGATCTTCAACATGATCAAAGGCGTCACCGACGGTTTCTCGAAGGATCTGGAGATCCAGGGCGTCGGTTTTAAAGCGGCGCTTCAGGGCAAACAGCTGAACCTCTCGCTTGGTTTCACGCACCCGGTGATCTTCGACGTGCCTGCGGGGCTGACGGTTGAAGTTCCCAAGCCCACGATCGTCATCGTCAAGGGTGTCGACAAGGTCATGGTGGGCCATTTTGCCGCCAAGATCCGCAAGGTTTATAAAGCCGAACCCTACAAAGGAAAAGGTGTCCGCTATGCCGGGGAAGTTGTCCGTAGAAAAGCGGGCAAGACGGTGACCAAGTAATGAAGCCCAAAAATCGCGTTAAAACCAACCGTCTTATCCGCCACTACCGTATCCGCAAGACGGTCGTCGGTACGGCGGAGCGTCCGCGTCTGTCGATCTATCCCAGCCTTCAGCACCTCGAGGCCCAGATCATCAACGACTTCGACCAAAAGACGCTCGTAGGCTTTACCACCAAGGACAAGGATTTCAAGAAGGCGTCAGGCCTCCAAAAGGGCGGCAACGTTCAGGCCGCCACGCATTTCGGAAAGTTCGTCGCCGAAAAAGCAAAGGCCAAAGGCATCAGCAAAGTCGTGTTCGACCGCGCCGGTTTCCTGTACCATGGCCGCATCAAGGCGTTTGCCGACGCTGCGCGCGAACAGGGACTTTCTTTCTAACGTAACGGAAAAACCGGAAGGATCGACAGAGTGGACAACAAGGAATTGAAGCCGAAGTCTGAAGGGGCGAAACCGTCTACGGGCGCCGCACCCGCATCCCAGAAGCAGTCCGTCGCGGCAGAACCGGGTACCGGCCAGCCCTCGCAGCGTGACAACAAGCAGCGTGAACGCCGTCCCCGGAGACCGCAGCGCCGCGATGAAGGTCAGCAGGAATTCGCAGAAAAGGTCGTCGCGGTCAACCGCGTCGCGAAGGTCGTCAAGGGCGGCAAGCGTTTCTCTTTCAGCGCGCTCGTCGTCGTGGGTGACGGAAAAGGCCGCGTCGGTTTTGCGCTCGGCAAGGCCAACGAAGTCCAGGATGCGATCCGCAAGGGCATCTTTCAGGCCAAGAAAAATCTTTTTCGTGTGTCCCTGAAGGGGACCACGATCCCTCATGAAGTGATCGGTCATTTCGGCGCTGCGCGTGTGCTCATGAAGCCCGCGCTTCCGGGTACCGGCGTCATCTCAGGCGGCGCTGTTCGAGCTATTTGTGAATCCGCCGGTATCAAAGACATCCTTACGAAGTCCCTCGGCTCCGACAACGCGATCAATGTCGTGCGTGCGACGTCCGAAGGTCTTCAGAGGCTCATGGAGACGACTCCCAATGCTTAACCGTTTAAAGCGCCCCCATGGCGCCAAAAAGCGCAAGAAAGTCGTCGGCCGCGGTAAAGGTTCAGGTCTCGGTAAGACGTCCGGCCGTGGACACAAGGGTGAAAAGGCCCGCGCATCCGGCGGTACCCGCAACGGTTTTGAGGGCGGCCAGATGCCTCTTATCCGCCGTATCCCTAAGCGCGGATTCACGTTCACTCCAAAGGTCAAGTACGAAGTGGTCTCGATCGAACGGCTCAATCTGTTCGCATCGGGTGCGGTGGTTTCTCCCAAGACGATGAAGGAAGCGAATATCGTCAACAAGTCGAATCCTCGCGTGAAGATCCTCGGAGACGGAGACCTTAAGCATCCCTTGACGATCAAGGCGCATGCTTTTTCCAAGTCAGCTTTGGAGAAGATCAAAAAGGCCGGCGGTAAGTCCGAGGAAATCAAGTACGCGCCCCATGGCGCGGCTTCAGGGTCCTGATGCTTCAAGCTTTCGCGAACACGTTCAAGATTCCAGACCTCCGCAAAAAGATCTTGATCACGTTCGGGATCATCGCGGTCTATCGTTTGGGGACGTTCATTCCCACCCCCGGCATCAACGGCGCAAATCTCGCCGTGTTCTTTGAAAATATGTCCCGGACCCAGGGCAACACGCTCTTTGGTGTGATGAATCTGTTCTCCGGCGGCGCCATCCACCGCCTCACGATATTCGCGCTTGGGATCATGCCGTACATTTCAAGTTCGATCATCATGCAGCTTCTCACCGTGGTCATCCCGCAGCTCGAAAAGATGGCCAAAGAAGGCGAGATGGGACGGCGCACGCTGAACCAGTACACCCGCTACGGGACGATCGTTCTGTCGATCATCCAGTCGTTCTTCATCTCGCTGTGGCTCGAAAATCCGGCGCATTTCGGCAATCTCGAGATCGTTGAATTTCCGGGTTGGCCCTTCCGTCTTTTGACGGTGCTGACGCTCACGACCGGCTCCGCGTTCATCATGTGGCTCGGCGAGCAGATCCAGGAGAAGGGGATCGGGAACGGCATGTCCATTCTCGTGGCCGCGGGCATTCTCTCTCGCGTGCCTACGGCTCTCTACGACATCATTCGGCTCACGGCCGTTGGCGGACGGGAGGGCATGGATCCTCTCACGGCAGTTTTTATGTTGGGGATCATGGTCGTGGCCATAGCCGCGGTCGTCATGATCACGCAAGGGGAGCGCAAGATCCCCGTGCAGTACGCCAAGCGCGTCGTCGGGCGAAAAGTTTTTGGCGGGCAGTCCACTTTTATCCCGTTCAAAGTGAACCAGGGCGGCGTCATGCCGATCATTTTTGCGCAGTCGATCATCCTTTTTCCGGCGACGATCGGTGTGTTTCTCCCGAACCTGTTCATCCAGCAGGTCGCCCAATCGCTTTCGCCGGGACATTGGACGTACACGATCCTGACGATGTTTTTGATCATTTTTTTCAGCTATTTTTATACGGCCATTGCTTTTAATCCCGTGGACGTCGCGGACAACATGAAGAAATACGGCGGGTTCATTCCGGGCGTGCGTCCAGGAAATCCGACGGCTGAATATTTTGACTACATCATCAACCGCATTACGCTGCCAGGCGGTCTTTTCCTGGCGATGATCGCGGTCGCCCCGGATCTTTTGAGCCAGTTTCTGCATGTACCTGCCCAAGTGGCGGATTTTTTCGGCGGGACAGCGCTGCTTATCGTTGTCGGCGTGAGTTTGGATACGATCAAGCAGATCGAATCGCAGCTTTTGATGCGGCACTATGAGGGTTTCATGAAGCGCGGACGCATCCGCGGCCGTCAGCAGCGTACGGCGTAGACTGTCACCGTGATGAGACTTGTTTTCTTGGGTCCTCCGGGTGCAGGCAAGGGAACGATCGCGGGCGCGATCCTCAAGGAACTCGGCGTGCCCCAGGTTTCGACCGGGGAGATGCTTCGCGATGCGGTGCGTCACAAAAAGCCTCTCGGGCTCCGCGCAAAAGAATTTATGGACAAGGGGCAGCTGGTCCCCGACGATATCGTGATTTCGTTGGTCGCTGAGCGTTTGAAGGGCGACGCCGCCAACGGGTTTATTCTGGACGGTTTTCCAAGGACGCCTGAGCAGGGCGTGAGCCTCGACAAAACTTTGCAGGACCACCAGATGCCGTTGGATCTGGTGATCTATTTTAAAACGAGTCTGCCGATGATCATCCGGAGGCTTTCGGGCCGGAGGATCTGCGGTTCTTGCGGCAAGAACTACCACACGACGAATTTTCCTCCCAAGGCCGAGGGGATCTGCGACGCGTGCGGTTCGAATCTGGTTCAGCGTCCGGACGACCACGAAGAGGTCGTCACCGATCGTCTGCGCGTTTACGAAAAGCAGACGGCGCCGCTCATTGAATATTATTTGAAGAAGGGTATCCTGGCCGAAGTGGACGGCGATCTAAACGTCGAACCACTCCTGGGCGTTCTCCGGGAACATTTCGCGAAGAGAATCAGCCACCGTTGAGTAAAACGGATATGGCGACAGGTATCCTGCTCAAGACCAAAGAAGAGCTTGAAATTATGCGCCGCGCGGGACGCGTGGTCGCCGGTCTGTTGCAGCTGGTCGGGCGTGAAGCGAAGCCGGGTGTGACGACCAAGCGCCTGGATGAGATCGCCGAGGCTTTTATCCGTTCCGAGGGGACGGAGCCGGCGTTTAAAGGTTATTACGGCTATCCCGCTTCGATCTGCACGTCCGTCAACGAAGAGGTGGTGCACGGCATTCCGGGGCCGCGTGTCCTCATCGACGGCGACATCATCGGGATCGATGTCGGGGTGAAGCTCGAGGGTTTTTATTCGGACGCGGCGCGGACGTTTGCGATCGGGACGGTGGATGAAGAATCGCGACGGCTGATCCAGGTGACCCGGGAGTCGATGGAGCGCGGGATCGCGCAGGCTGTCGCGGGCAACCGGCTGACGGATATTTCCTGGGCCGTTCAGAGCCACGCGGAGTCCAACGGTTTTTCGGTGGTCCGGCAGTTTGTCGGGCATGGCATTGGGCGGGCGCTTCACGAGGAACCACAGGTGCCCAATTACGGTAAACCGGGCCAGGGACCCAAGCTTGTCGTGGGCATGGCGCTGGCGATCGAGCCGATGCTGAACGCCGGCAAGCATGACGTTGAGATCTTAAAAGACGGCTGGACGGTGATGACGAGAGACCGCCGCCGGTCCGGCCACTTCGAGCAGACGATTTTCGTGGGTGAAAAGAAAGCGGAAGTCGTCACGGCTTGACGGTCCGTAAGTAAAGGAGAACGATGCCCAAGGAAGAAGCGGTTCAGGTAGAAGGAGTAGTGGTCGAGTCGCTACCGAACGCCATGTTCCGCGTCGAGCTTCAGAACCAGCATATGGTCATGGCCCACGTGTCCGGAAAAATGCGGATGAATTTCATACGCATTCTGCCGGGAGACAAAGTGATGTTGGAGCTTTCTCCGTACGACTTGACGCGGGGAAGGATTATTTACAGGGTCAAGTAAGAGGGGGTTGCACCAGTGAAAGTTCGTTCCAGCGTTAAAAGGATTTGCGACAACTGCAAGATCGTGCGCCGTAAGCGGATCGTGCGCGTCATCTGCTCGAACCCGAAACACAAGCAAAGACAAGGATAATACGCAATGCCGAGAATCGTAGGGGTTGACATTCCCAAGGAAAAGAAGATCTACGTGGCCCTGGGTTATATTTACGGATTGGGCCAGTCTTCATCCGTCAGGATCCTCAAACAGGCGGGCATCAGCCCCGACGTCCGCGCGAAGGACCTCACGGAAGATGAAGTGTCGCGTATCACGACGATCATCACCAAAGAGTACCGCACAGAAGGTAATCTGCGCCGCGAGATCGGCACCAATATCAAGCGTTTGATGGACATCCAGAGCTACCGCGGTGTGCGTCACAAGCGTGGTTTGCCGGTGCATGGCCAGCGTACGCGCACCAATGCCCGCACCCGTAAGGGTCCGCGCAAGACGATCGGCGCACAGAAGAAAAAAGAAGCGGCACCGGCGGCGAAGCCGGCTTCCGCCGCGAAGTAACCGGCTTTTAGCGAGACAGGGAGACTTAAAGTGGCAAAGAGCAAGAAATTCAAATCCAGAAAAAAAGTCGTACGGAACGTCACCGAGGGTGTGGCGCACATCCTGGCGACGTTCAACAATACCATCGTGACCATCACGGACCGCTCCGGCAACGTGGTCGTATGGGGCAGCTGCGGCTCCTCGGGCTTCTCGGGTTCAAAGAAGTCCACGCCGTTCGCGGCGCAGGTCACCGCCGAAGGCGCAGCCAAGAAGGCCATCGAGCATGGCATGAAAACGATCGAAGTTTGTGTGAAGGGCCCCGGCTCAGGCCGCGAGTCCGCGATCCGCGCGCTCCAGGCGGCGGGTCTTGCCATCAGCGTCATCCGTGACGTGACGCCCATTCCTCACAATGGGTGCCGCGCGCCGAAGAGGAGGAGAGTCTAATGGGTCGTTACACCGGTCCCGCATGGCGTTTGAGCCGCCGCGAGAAACTTGATCTTTTCCCGAGGAGCTCGCTCGGAAAGAAGTCCAAATTCGCCGAACGCGCAGAAATTCCGCCCGGCATGCACGGGCAGGGCCGCCAGCAGAAGCTTTCCGACTACGGCGTCCAGCTGCGCGAAAAACAGAAGGTCAAGCGTATCTACGGGGTGCTCGAGAAGCAGTTCCGCAACTATTACGAAAAGGCCACGAAGTCCAAGGGCGTCACGGGCGTCGTGCTTTTGATGCTGCTTGAGCGCCGTCTGGACAACATCGTTTACCGCATGGGCATCGTGAATTCCCGCCGTCAGGCGCGCCAGGCCGTCAACCACGGCCACGTGCAGGTCAACGGCCGCAAGGTGGACGTGGCATCCGCCCAGGTCGCTCTCAACGACGTGATCACGGTGAACGGCGGCGACAAGATGAAAGAACGCTTCAAGGCGATGTACGAGCAGAACAAGGACATCGACAAGTGTGAATGGCTTGAAGTGGATGTCGAGAACATGAAGGCGAAGGTCAAGCGCCTTCCCGAACGTACCGACATTTCGCTCCCCATCAAGGAACAATTGATCGTCGAGCTTTACTCGAAATAAGGGCAGGGAACTACAAACAAAAACGTAACAAATCCCTGGAGCCCCCGCCACTCAAAATGGCGGGTCCGCCGTGATCCGCGGCGGAGGATGCGTAGCCGGACAAGGGAAGGAGAGAACGAAAATGGGCATTGCGTTAAGATCGTTTGAAATCCCCAAGAAGCTTGAGTGCGATGAGGAATCGCTGACCGCCAATTACGGCAAATTCGTCGCAGAACCTTTTGAGCGCGGATACGGCGTCACCATCGGCAACTCGCTCCGCCGCGTGCTCCTGTCATCGCTCGAGGGAGCAGCCGTCACTTCGATCAAGATCGACGGCGTGTCCCATGAGTTCGGTGCGATCCCCGGCGTCGTCGAAGACGTCACCGAGATCGTCCTCAATGTCAAAAACCTCGTCCTGCGCTCTCACACGCGCGCGGCCAAGACCATCCGTGTCGAGGTGGACGAAAAGGGCGCTGTCACCGGTAAGAACATCATCACCGACGATACCGTCGAGGTGATCAACCCCGACCTTCACATCTGCACGCTCACGAAGAACCAGGCGTTTCGCATGGAGCTCGAGGTCCAGAAGGGCCGCGGCTATGTTCCCGCCGACCGCAACAAAAAAGAAGGCCAAGCGATCGGCGTGATCGCCATCGATTCCATTTTCACGCCGGTACGCCGCGTGAATTTCCACGTCGAAGACACTCGCGTCGGTCAGATGACCGATTATGACAAGCTCATCATGGAAGTCTGGACGAACGGCAGCACGAGCCCCAAGGACGCGATGCTGTACGCCTCCAACATCTTCCAGCGCCATCTCGACGTGTTCGTGAATTTCGGCAAACTTCCTGAAGAGGAGTTGGCCGGCGACATGGCCGACGACAAGGATGCCGATCTCTACAAGCGCCTCGGCCAGCCGGTTTCGGAGCTGGAACTTTCCGTCCGCAGCGCGAACTGCCTGCGTGAAGCGCATATCAAGACGATCGGTGAGCTCGTCAAAAAAACAGAAATGGAAATGCTTAAGTATCGCAACTTCGGCAAGAAATCGCTGACTGAGATCAATAACATCCTGAAGGAAATGAATCTTTTCTTCGGCATGGAGATCGATCTTGATCGCGTCAAGCAGGCCGGAGGAGAGGCGGAATAAAATGAGCAGACACAATCGTCAAACACACCGCCTCGGACGCAATCACAACGAGCGCCAGGCGATGCTTGAAAATCTCGTCACGAGCCTCCTGCAGCATCAGGAGATCAAGACGACGCTTCAGAAGGCCAAGGCCGCTCAGCGCCTGGCCGACCGCGTCATCACGCTCGGAAAGACGGATACGCTCGCCGCGCGCCGGCAGGCCTTTTCGCACCTCCAGGACCGCACGCTTATTTCCAAGCTGTTCAAGGAAGTGGCGCCCCGGTTCAAGGACAGGAAGGGCGGCTATACCCGCATCCTGCATTTGGATCGCCGCAAAGGGGATGGAGCCCAGCTGGCATTGCTCGAGCTGACCGAAAAAGAGATCAAGGTCAAGGCAGCCCCGAAAAAGAGCCGCAAGAAGACCGATGCGCACAAAGGGCACGACCATACGCACACGCATGAACATGAGGTCGAGGCTGAGGGAACAGAGCCGACGAAGGCCGGAGACGCGCATAAACACGGCCTCGAAGGCAAGGACAAGCCGCAACCCGGACAGAAGGGTTTCTTCAAGAATATCGGCAAGTTCTTCCGAAACAAAGGCGGAGCTTAAGCAGCGTCGCATTAGGAACCAACGGCTTAAAAATTGCCTCTTTTGGTTATGCAAAAGGGGCAATTTTTTTGTTATAATCATGCTTCCATTTTAAAGATCCGTCCAACGAGGGGAATGACAATGAAAATTGCGGAAAGAATGGCACAGGTATCACCGTCGGCGACGCTTAAGCTCACGTCGAAGGCGAAGGAAATGAAGGCAAAGGGTCTGCCCGTCATCAGCTTTGGAGCGGGGGAACCTGATTTTGATACGCCCCAATCCGTGAAAGACGCCGGCGCAAAGGCGCTCGAGGGCGGTTTCACCAAATACACGCCTACCTCCGGGACCCCTGAGCTCCGCGAAGCGGTCTGCCGCAAATTTAAAGAAGACCAGGGGCTCGATTACAAGCCTGAGAACGTCGTCATTTCCTGCGGCGCCAAACATTCCCTCTACAACCTCATCCAGGTGCTCTGCGGTCCCGGCGACGAGATCGTGATCCCGTCTCCGTATTGGGTCAGTTATCCCGAGATGGCGTATCTGGCGGGCGCCAAGCCCGTGTTCGTCGAGACGAAACAGGCGGAGGGCTTCCGTCTTTCTGCCGAAAATCTTCGCAAGTCGCTCACGGCGCATTCCAAGATCGTGATCGTCAACAGCCCGTCGAATCCCACGGGCGGCATCCTCGAAGAGAAGGACCTGCGCGCGATCGCCGACGTGATCGTCGAGAAGGACCTTATTTGCATCAGTGACGAAATTTACGAATATTATCTTTATGAAGGGAAGAAACACGTTTCGATCGCGTCGTTCAATGACGAGATCAAAAAGCGCACATTCGTCGTCAACGGCACGTCGAAAAGTTATTCGATGACGGGCCTGCGTATCGGTTATGCCGCCGGAGACGTCGAAGCCATCAAAAAGGTCGGCATTCTCCAGGACCATTCCACGTCCAACCCGACGTCCATCAGCCAGAAAATGGCGGTGGCGGCGCTGGCTCTTCCCAAAACGTACCGTGAGGACGTACGCGCCATCTTCGAAAAGCGCGGCAAGCTCATAGTCTCGCTCATTTCAAAGGCGAAGGGTTTCAAGCCTTTCACTCCGCAGGGCGCGTTCTACGTATTTTGCGATATAGTGGGAACCGGTCTTGGATCGGAGGAGCTCTGCGAACGTCTTCTCACGGAAGTGAATGTCGCTGCGATCCCCGGCAAAAGTTTCGGTTCCGACCGTCATGTCCGCTTCAGTTTCGCGGCGGGTGAACAGGATATTCAAGAGGGCATTCAAAGAGTGATCGATTGGTCAGCCCGCCACCAAAGCGACGGCGGGCAGGAAAAGAGGATTTAATGACGAAAAGAAAAGTAACGTTCATCCCGGGAGACGGGATCGGGCCTGAGGTTTCCCTCGCCGCACAGCGCTGTATCGACGCCACCGGCGTCCAGATCGAATGGGAGATCGAGCACGCGGGCACCGATATCATGGCGACGAAGGGCACGCCGCTCCCCGACGAAGTCCTCGCTTCCATCCGGCGCAACAAGATCGCCATCAAGGGTCCCGTGACGACGCCCGTCGGTTCCGGTTTCCGTTCGGTGAACGTCGCGCTCCGCAGGGAGCTTGATCTTTTCGCGTGTATCCGTCCGTGCAAGCTGTATCCCGGCATCAAGAGCATGCATCCCAAGATAGACATCCTCATCGTCCGCGAGAATACCGAAGACTTGTATGCCGGCATCGAATTTGACGCGGGCACGCCAGAGGCGAAGACGCTCGTCGATACGATCGTCAAGCTCAGCCCGAAGGCCATGATGCATCCGGATCCCGCGATCAGCATCAAGCCCATCTCGCGGAAGGGGAGCGAGCGTATCGTCCGCTGCGCATTCGAGACTGCGCTCAAGCAGGGTCGGAAGAAGGTCACGGCCGTCCACAAGGCCAACATCATGAAGGCCACTGACGGTCTTTTTCTAAAGGTCGCCAAGGAAGTCGCTAAAGAGTTTGAGGGCCGCATCGCGTTCGAGGACCGCATCGTCGACAATATGTGCATGCAGCTCGTCCAGCGCCCTCATGAGTACGACGTGTTGGTGCTGCCGAATCTCTACGGCGATATTGTGTCCGACCTTTGTGCGGGTCTCATCGGCGGACTCGGCATCGCATCCGGAGCGAACATCGGCAACGGGGTGGCGCTTTTCGAAGCCACGCACGGCAGCGCTCCCAAATATAAGGGCATGAATAAGACAAATCCCACGGCGATGATCCTTTCCGGCGTGCTGCTCCTGGAATATATGGGAGAAAAGCAGGCCGCTGAAAAATTGGAAGCCGCTGTGGCCAAGGTCCTGAAAGAGGGTAAGTCGGTCACGTATGATCTGAAGAGCGACCGTAATGACCCCACGGCCGTCGGCACGAGTCAGATGGCCGATGCGATCATTCAGGCGATGAAATAAGGCCGGCGATCCCCCGTGCCGAGACCGCTGCCTGATTTCAGGTCGAGCCGCATCACCGAGCGCCGTCTCCCGGACTGGCTGAGGCGGGACCTCTCCGCCGGGCAGGAAGCTGCGCGCACGGATACACTCCTGAAAGACTGGGGGCTTCATACCATCTGCGAGAGCGGCCGCTGCCCGAACCGCAATGAGTGTTATTCGCAGAAGACGGCGACGTTCATGATCATGGGCGACATCTGTACGCGGAGCTGCTCGTTTTGCTCGGTGTCGACGGGACGCCCTGACGCGCTTGATCTTGACGAGCCGCGCCGAGTGGCCCGGGCTGCGCTCACACTCGGTCTTGAACACGTCGTCGTGACGTCGGTCAACCGCGACGATCTCCCTGACGAAGGCGCCAAGCATTTCGTCGACGTGATCCGTGAACTCAGGAAGATCTCTGAGTCGATCATCATCGAGATACTCACGCCCGATTTTCGCCGCACGCAGAAACAGGCGGTGGCGCAGATCCTCACCGTTAAACCGGACATTTTTAACCACAACGTCGAAACCGTCCCCGGTCTTTACCGCCGTGTCCGTCCGCAGGGCGATTATCCGCGCTCGCTTCAGTTGTTTCGCGAGATCCGTTTAGCCGAAGGCCAAACGCTCGTCAAAAGCGGTTTCATGCTCGGTCTTGGCGAGACGAAGGACGAAGTGCTCGCGGTGCTGCGCGATCTGCGCGCCGCCGGCGTCGACATCGTGACGATCGGCCAGTACTTGCAATCAGCCGCGACGGGCCTCCCCGTCAGCGAATACGTCACTCCGGCAGTTTTTGATGAATACCGTCAGGAGGCTCTCAGCATGGGTTTCCCTTGGGTCGAAAGCGCGCCGTACGTCCGCAGCTCTTTCCACGCCAAGGAATCGTTCGAGGCGCTGAGGGCGGCCATTGACGCCCTTAAGTCCGCGCCCGCAACAGAGGAAAAATTCTGACTTCTTCCGGAATGGGTCTTTTGGTCGTCATTCCGGCTTATAATGAGGCCGCCCGCATCGGTTCTGTCGTGCGCCGTGTCCGCGAGGCGGGCTTCCCGGTCCTGGTCGTCGACGACGGCTCCCGCGATGGAACCAAAGGCGTCGCGTGTGACGCAGGCGCCGAAGTCCTCGAGATCCCCAAGAACGGCGGCAAGGGCGCCGCGCTTAGACGCGGCTTCCGTTGGGCTCTTGAACGGCCTTACGAGGCCGTGATCCTGATGGATGCCGACGGGCAGCACGATCCGGGCGAGCTGCGTCTTTTTAAAGACGCGATCACGCGCAAAGAAGCTGATTTTTTGGTGGGCGACCGGATGAATTGCTCCGCAGGCATGCCGCCTCTGCGAAAACTCACCAACGCTATTATGTCCGGGCTGATCTCGGCGCTGGCGCGCCGACCCGTGCGGGATTCCCAGTGCGGTTATCGCGCCGTCCGGCGGGAGGTTTTGGCATCGCTTGATCTTCGCACGTGCCGTTATGAGATCGAGACGGAGATGATCCTCGAAGCCGCCCGAAAAGGTTGGCGCTTTGGCGTGGTGCCCATCAGCTGCCGCTACGCGCAAGAGGTGAGCCGCATCAATCCGGTCATCGACACGCTCCGTTTTTTTAAATTCCTCGTAAGCTACGCTTTTCGTTCCCCCGTCAGAGGCGGGTCCGCCTCGGGCGGAAAAGCCCCGTCCGCGCGCTGATTTTTCGCTTGCCCGCACCGCTGTCACCGTATAAACTGTGCCCTTAACGAGGATGGTGGTTGCCCTTGACCGGGCATTAAAAGGGAAGGCCGTTTAAATCGGCCGCGGTCCCGCCGCTGTGACCCCGTCCTTTCTCCGCTAGGGGGAAAGGAACCTTCCGAGCACAATGTCACTGGCCCGACAGGGCCGGGAAGACGCTCGGATAGGGCGGGGGAGCCAGAATACCTGCCCCATCCCGATGATAAGCGCTGCTTCCCGTGGTCGGAAGAAGCGCAGAGGTCATTTAGGGGCCAAGAACCGAAGACGCAACCCTTAAAGCCGCTTTTTAAAAGCGAGCTTTGAGGGTTTTATTTTTTTGTGGAGCTTATGAAAAACGCATTCCAAGCCGCCCTGTGCGCGGCCGCTCTATTGATCGCCGCGGCGACGGCGTTGGCCGCTCAAGACAACGACGCAAGATCGCAGAAGCGCTCGCTTCTAGAAGACATTCTCACGATCCCCGCCGCTCCGATCGACGGGGTGCAGACCGTGCTCGAACAGACGATATTCAATCTCGGGGAAATAAAGGTGTCCGGCGCGCGCGTCGACTCGCCGCACAGCCTGGAGCTTGCGACGGAGCTGCCGCGCAATGTGACGGTGATCGGCGAGAGGGAATTAAGCGACACTTCCTTTGCGGGCCTACCCGGGCTTTTGTCGGCAAAAGAGGGCGTCACGGTCACGGACGAGCTGGGCCTGGGCCTGAACGCCCGTGTCGATCTGCGCGGTTTCGGCGGAGAAGCCAAGCAGGCGCTGGTGCTCATCGACGGAGTCCGCGCGGTGGAGCCGTTCGACAATTCGGTGGTGTGGCATCTGTACCCGCAGGAATATTTGCGCCGCGTCGAAGTCAGGCGCGGGGGCGGCTCCACGACTTACGGCGAGGGGGCGCTCTCCGGCGTCATCAACATGAAGACCAAGGGCCCCACCGAAAAGCTGAAATTCACCACGGAACATTCGTTCGGAAACTTCCAAACGGTCCGTGATTTCTTCGATGTCAGCGGCACGGCCGGGCCATTGGGATACTACGTCGGCGCACGCTATGCGGCGACGGACGGGTATCGCAGGAACGGCGATTTCGAAAGCTCGAGCGCGCTCATCAAAAATACTTATGAATGGAGCGATGTCCTCACGGCCGAGAACGCGTTTTATTATGCGGCCGACAAGACGGGTATTCCCGGCCCTCTCACGCCCGCCGAGGCGGCTCAAAACCGCCGGCAAAAGGATCCCGACGGGCAGTTCGGGGACGATTTTAAGGACGACCTGCTTCAAGACGTGTTCACGTCGTCTCTTTATCTCGAAAGCATAGGCGTCGAACTCTCCAACATGGCCAGTTTCCGCCACCGCGATCAAAATTCCCTGCAGAGCTTCGGAGGAACATTCGGAGGGACGAGCCTGAACGACATCAAAACGTATACCTACTCCGATGCGCTGCAGGCGCGCTACACCCTTGAAGGCAAGGGATACCGCACGGATCTCACCACCGGCTTGGAATGGTCGATCGACGACATCCACAACCCCTCTCTTTTTGTCAGCGCGTTCGGGCCTTTCGCGTCGGATCGGGCGATCGACCGGCGCATGGTCGGCGTTTTTATGCAGGACCGCGCGCAGTTGGGTGACCGGTGGGTGCTGGAAGCGGGCGTGCGCTGGGACCGGATCGATTGGGATATTTACGATCTGCTGAATCCTGACCAGCAGAGAGAAAAGCTGGCTGAGAGCGTGAGTCCCGAGGCGGGGATCGAATACCGCATCGTGGATCCTCTTTGGGCGTATGCCAGCTATGCGGAGTCTTTCAAAGTGCCCGATGCCAATACGCTGATTTTTGCCACGCCGAACCTGTTCACACCGAATCCCGCCATCGATCCGTCAGTCGCGCGGGATTGGGAGGGAGGCCTCCGCTACGCGCATCCTGTGTTCGGCTCGGTGCGGGCCGGATATTTTTACATTGAGACGAAAAAGGAGATCCTGTTCAACGCGATTTCGACGCTGAATGAAAACTTCGACACCAAGCGCCAAGGCTTGGAGCTGGCCGACGAGATCGCGGTCACTCCATGGCTGGGCCTGTTCTTCAATTATACCTATACGAGAGCCGAATTCGACAACGGCCGTTTCGACGGCAAGACGGTGCCGCTCGTGCCCGGATCGGCGTGGACGGCCGGAACGTCGCTGGGGCCGTGGCGGGGATGGTCGCTCATGGTCCGGGCGACGGGGGTCAGCGACCGTTTTGCGCTCAATGATTTCAGTAATATTTTTCCGCAAGCGGATTATTGGACGCTCGGCACGCGCCTGGCGTATAAGCAAGGCGCATGGGAGTTCTACGTGCGCGGCGACAACGTTCTGAACGAAGAATATTCGTCGTTCATCACATCGAACGGCGCCAATACCATCAACGTGAATCCCGCTCCGACGGGATATTTCGAAGGAGGTTTCCGGCTTGAGCTTTGATATAATGCCCGCATGACCCCACCACCTCTTTATATCGATCCGCAAAGCGAATCGGCCGCATGCGCGGCTAAAGAGGTGGTGGGGTGACCCCCAAAGCGCCCCTCTTCTTTGCGTTTGCCGCCTCGCTTTCGTTCCATACGCTGGCGGTTGTTTCATTGGGCGGGGGCATCCCGTGGATCTCCCCGCATGGCGCCGATGAGGATGTTTATTCGATCGCTTATGTAGAGTCGCCTCAGGCGTCGGTTCCGGTTAAAGCCCCCGCGCCGAAAGAGATCCTCCGCAAGGTCAAAAAGGCGGTTCCTTCCGCCGGGACAGGCAAGTCTGCGCCAGCTTTAAAAAAGGCCTCTCCCGCACGATCCGGTTCCGATGCGGTGGTCCGCCGCCGGAAGGGCATCAAGCCTTATTATCAGCCTGCGCCGCCCGCGCCTAAAAAAGCCGCCGATCTTCTGATGGATCCGGTCAGGGGCCGCGTGTTCGCCAATTATTTCAGCCTCATCAAGCGCCGCATCGACGATACCGTGCGGAAGCGTTATTCCCAGACGGAGATCGGCAGGGGGACCGTCTCGCTTGTTTTCGCGCTCAACGCCGACGGCACGCTGGCGGCCGTCTCCGTCGCCGAAAAGCAGACGAAAGCTTCAGCCGACGTGCGGGATTTCGCGGTGCGCTGCGTCCGTGAGACCGCGCCTTTCGTCGCTTTCCCCTCGGAGCTCGACGTGCCGCGTATCGCGTTCAACGTGACCGTCCTTTTCGACGAACTCTGATGGCCAAGAAAAAGTTAAAAAACAAATCGTTCCCCTCCGCCGCGTCCGTCGCGCCGAAGGCCCCGGGCGAGCGGTCCGGAGGTCCGGTCCTTTGGGGGATCCTGGCGCTGGCGCTGACCATCCGCGTCGCCTATCTTCTGTTGAGCCGCCGGAGCCCTTTTTTCGAACCGATGCTCCTCGATCCCGCTTATTACCATCAATGGGCGATGCGCGTCGCGTCCGGACAGATCGGCACCGAGGGCGTCTTTTACGGGCTGCCGCTTTATCCTTATTTTCTGGGCGTCGTTTATAAGGTTTCCGGCGCGTCCCTTGTCGTCACCAAGTGCGTTCAGATGTTGCTCGGCATCGTCGCGCTCTTTTTTGTGTGGAAGACGACCGGGAAGATCGCCTCGCGGGGAGCCGCGATCTTCGCGACGCTTCTTGGCGCCTGCTACGGGCCGCTTTTCTTCCAAGAGGGCATACTGACCCCGGAGGCGCTGGCGGTGCCGCTCTACGCGGCGGCATTTTATGCGGCGTGTGTTTATATCGAGGCGCCGTCTGTCCGCAGAGGTTTATGCACCGGCGCGCTCTTCGGGCTTTCGGCGCTCACGAAGGCCGGTATCTTTCCGTTCGTTTTTATTTTCATCGCAATTTCGGCGGTACGACTCCGCCGGGCGGGGAAGGGGTTTTGGCCGGCTGTGGCGTGCGCGGCGTTATTCGTGGCTGTCCTTGCGCCGGTCACGCTGCACAATTTTATCCGCGGTAAGGACCATGTGCTCCTCACGTCGCACGCGGGGCTCAATTTCTATATCGGCAACAATCCTGAGGCCGAGGGCGTGTTCAAGGCGCCCGAAGGAACGGGTTCCAATGTCGACGCTCAGATCCAGGATTCGCGTATCGCGGCGGAACGCGCGCTGGGCCGTCCGCTTAAGCCCTCGGAGGTGTCCAAGTATTGGTCGGACCGCGGGTGGGAGTGGATCCGCGGCAATCCGGGGAAATTCCTGAAACTCTCGGCAGTGAAGCTCCTTCTTTTTTTCGACAGGCGCGAGATCTCCGATATCGACGACTACTCGTTCTCGAAAAAGTTCAATCCGATGCTGCGTTTTCCGTGGCCGGACTTTTCTCTCCTCGGCCCGCTCGTGCTGCTGGGGCTCTTTTTGGCGGCTTCAGGCCAGGCGCGTCACCGCGGACTCATCCTCACCTGGGTCGCGGGCTATCTCGGCGGACTCATCCTGTTCTTTATCAACGCCCGCTACCGCCTGCCGCTCCTCGGTGTATTTTTCCCGCTCGCAGGCCTGGCGCTTTACGAGACGCTGCGCCGTCTCCGGGCCCGTGAATGGGGGCGCGTCGCCGTGTACGCGCTGATCCTCGCCGCCGGCGCCGGCCTGACGCGGCTCGGTCTGGTGGCCCCCGATCGTTCGCGCGATGAGGTCAACGCGGGAGATATTTACCTCATGAAGAACGATCCCGCCCGCGCGATGGATTTTTATCGCGAGGCGCTCAGCATCAAACCGGACTCGGCCAAGGCGAATCTCGCCATGGGGATCGCGCTCACGAAATCCGGCCGCAACGAAGAAGCGAAGGATTATTACCTCAAAGCCATCGAGATCGATCCCAAGTTCTCGCTGGCCTACAACAACGTCGGCCTCTGGTACGATTCAAAGGGGGACCTGGGCGAGGCGGAGCGGTATTTTCTCAGGGCCATCGAGCTTAATCCAAACTCTCCCCAGGCGTTCAATAACCTGGGCATGGTTTACGGCAAACAGGGTGAGAACGAAAAAGCGCTCGAATATTTCGAGCGCTCGATCGCGTTGTCTCCTCCGGGGTCCGCGAGGGTCCTTACGAACGCGGGTCTTGTTCTGTACCGGCTGGGGCGGCGCCGTGAGGCACTTGAGCATTGGGAAGCGGCGGTCCGGGTAGACCCCTCTTTCGGGGAGGCCCGCAAAGCCCTTCAGGCGTTGAACCATTCTTAAGGATAGCCCGGATTGACTCCGGGTCCCCCGTAATCTATACTTCGACAAAGTGCCCTTATGACAAAAGTTTATGCAATGACCGGAGCCTTGGCGGCAAGTTTTATTTTTTTAGTTCTTCCGCTCGCCGCTGAAAATACTTACAACGAAAAAGTTGTGATCGTGATCGGGCCGCACCGGGAAGTGATCATGGGCAGCGAGCTGGAGATGAAGGAAATGCGCCTTGCGGCCGGACACTTTGACAAGGCCCAGGGCTTGTACCAAGAAGGCCGGTATTCCGAAGCGGCCGCGCAGTATGAGATCGCCGCCCGGCACGAGCCTCTCTCCGCCGATATTTTCAACAACCTAGGCGCCGCTTATTCCTGTTTGGGCCAGAGAAAAAAAGCGCTCGGGGCGTATCAAAAAGCGCTCGAATTGGATCCCCGGCATACGGCAGCGCTTTCGAATCTGAGGAAAGTGTCCGATGAAAAAAAATAACCGCGGCTTTTCGCTCATCGAAATTCTGATCATCCTGGTCGTTCTCGGGGTGGTGGCTGCGATCGCCGTGTCCATTTACCAGCCCATCCTTCGAAAATCAGAAAAAGCCGAAGCACTTCTCAATATGGAGGCCATCCGCCGGCAGCTCCTGGTGAAGCATGAGGAAGCCGGCACTTATCCCGCCGCCGTCGATACCGCCGCGGTCAACCAACTGCTCATGCTCGACGTCAAAGAGCATCTTTTTAGCTACAAGATCGTGGACGCGACCGATTCCACGTTCAAGATCGTCGCTTCCCGTCTGGGACCGCTTCTGGAGGGTCTGCCGCCCTTGGTGGTGGCGATGGGGCCTGCGGGCGAGATTGTGGATGCTGCGCCTGCTGGTTCTGCGGGCGGGGGCTCATCCGGCGGTTTGCCGGGGTTCGGCGTGGGGGGCGGCGGCGCAGGCGGCGGAGGATCCGGCAGCGGCGGCAGCGGCACGGGGGTGGGCGGCGGCAGCGGCATCATCGGCGGGGGCATCGGCGGCGACGCGGGTTTTACGGAAGCGCCCACGGCAGACGCGCCTCCGTTTGTGGAACCGGCCGGTTTTATCGACAGGGGTGACGATCTCTGGACCAATTGGCCGGATCTTGTGCCGCCGGCGGCGAATATCACGGGTGACCACGCAGCCGTACTGCAGGCTGCTTTTGCGCTGCTGGTTGGTTCGGTCGCTGATCCTATCGCGGACGATCTGGCGCGCAAAGGCATCGAGGTCACGTTCGGGCCGGCCGCGTCATTCGCGCAAGGTTCGGGCAACGAGAATGCGATCGCGTATTTTTATTTCGGCGGCGCTTTGACCGTGAACGACGTCCCCGATACGCCGCATCCCACGCCGTACATTTATTTCAATCCTGCTTATGTCGGCGAAGCGCCCGGTCTTTTGGCGGACGTGCTGGTCCATGAGGGGACGCATTTTGAGGAGTTTCTGGACGGCACCGCCCGTGATTATATCAACCACATTGTCACCATCGTCGACGTCGAGTTCACGGCTTTTTGGAACGAGGCTGTTTTGTGGGCTGACATCCGCGCCGGCTTCATCCCTTTCGACACGCCGCTTGAATTGGAAGAGGAAAATGTGTACCAGATGGCCGGCCGCGGCGAGGCGTATCTGCGCTCGGCGATCACTCAAGCTTACGGCAATTGAGGTTTCCTGTGAAGAAGGGGCTATTTTTTGGATTCGTGTTCGCGGCAGCAGTGGCCGCCGCGGCGGTTTTTTTCGTAAAACACTCTGAAGAAGCGGGCCGTTATGTCCGGTACGACACCGGCTTTCTTCCGGCCTCCTTCGACTATCCGGCCGGTTGGAAGCTGACAGAAGATAAGGGGATCGTTCAGAAGTATAAACAGGCCATGATGGTGGGTCCGCGCAACGAGGACAAAACGTTCTCCGCCGCTTTCACCGTGATCGTGAGCCCGACCAAGGAAAAAGGGGGTCTTTTTTCAAGTGTCGACGAGCTCAAGACCCACAACCTCGTGCATCTATTCGATGATCCCCGTGTCGTCGAGTTGTCCTCCAGACAGGTCGGAGGCGCACCCGCCCAGGATGTCACCGCTGTTTTTGAAAGACCGCCCTTCCGGATCCAGGGTCTTCCTCATAAGACGATCCCGGTCAAGGAAAGGATGCTGCTTTTTCAGAAGGATAGCCGTCTATTCGAGATACGCTATAGCGCCGATCAACAAGAGTACCCCAAGCACCTCAAGGACTTTGAGCACCTTGTCGCCTCAATAAGGCTTAAATCCGCTTAAATTCTGCGGGTGGGGGAGCGCATATTCCTTTGACACCCCCCTTTTTAAATCCTATAATGAAACTTCATTTTTTGAACCTGGCCTAACACCTACTTATACTCAATAGAGCGGAGGTTTTTATCATGGCAATTCGAGTTGGTATCAACGGCTTTGGGCGCATAGGCCGCATGGTTTTCCAGGCTATTTGCGACAAGGGTCTTCTGGGCAAAGAGATCGACGTCAAGGCTGTCGTTGACGTCTCTACGGATGCCAAGTATTTCGCTTACCAGCTCAAGTATGATTCAGTGCACGGACGCTTCAATCATGACGTGAAAAGCGAGAAGAGCGCGACCGCCAAGGACGAAGACGACACGCTCGTCGTGGACGGCCACAAGATCAAGTGCGTGATGGCCACGAAGACCCCCGACCAGCTTCCCTGGAAGGACCTTGGCGTCGATTACGTCGTCGAGTCCACGGGGCTGTTCACGGAATCTGAAAAAGCGCAGGGCCACATCACGGCTGGCGCCAGGAAAGTCATCATCTCCGCTCCTGCGAAGGGCGACGTGAAGACCATCGTCATAGGCGTCAACGAGAACGAATACGACACCGCCAAACACAACATCGTCTCCAACGCTTCGTGCACGACCAACTGCCTCGCGCCGCTGGTCCACGTGCTCCTCAAAGAGGGGATCGGCATCGAGACCGGCCTCATGACCACGATCCACGCGTATACGGCCACGCAGAAGACCGTCGACGGCCCGTCCAAGAAGGACTGGCGCGGCGGCCGCGCGGCGGCGATCAACATCATCCCGTCCACGACAGGCGCCGCCAAGGCGGTCGGTGAAGTGCTGCCGGCCACCAAGGGCAAGCTCACGGGTATGGCGTTCCGCGTCCCGACGCCCGACGTTTCTGTCGTCGATCTCACGTTCCGCTCCAACCGCGACACCTCCATCGAGGAGATCGATTCGCTGCTCAAGAAGGCTTCGCAGTCGTACCTTAAGGGTATCCTGGGCGTCGCCGACGAAGAAGTCGTGTCGTCGGATTTCATCCACGACAACCGCTCTTCGATCTACGACTCTCTCGCCACTCTGCAGAACAATCTCAAGGGCGAAAAGCGGTTCTTCAAGATCGTTTCCTGGTACGACAACGAATGGGGCTATTCGTGCCGCGTCGTCGACCTGCTTTCTCATATGGCCAAGAAGGCCTGAGCCGGAAGGGGACCGGACCGTCATGAAAAAGACCATTCGCGACTTCGACCTTAAGGGCAAACGCATCCTTATCCGCGTGGATTTCAATGTCCCGCTGGATAAAGACCTCAACATCACCGACGACAATCGCATCCGCGCGACCCTGCCGACGATCCTGTACACGCTTGAGAAGGGCGGCAGGCCCATTCTCATGAGTCATCTCGGCCGTCCCGAGGGGAAGCCGGTGTCTTCGATGAGCTTGAGCCCCGCGGCGAAGCGTCTCTCAGAGCTTCTTGGCAAACCGGTGGTCCAGTGTTCCGATTCCACAGGTGCGCGCGTCAAGGAAGAGCTTTCGAACGCCCCTGTGGCGCTTCTCGAAAACCTCCGCTTTACGCCGGCCGAAGAGAAGAACGATGCCGTGTTTGCGAAGGCGTTGTCGGAAAACGGCGACATCTTCATCAATGACGCGTTCGGCTCGAGCCACCGCGCGCACGCTTCGATCGAAGGGATCACGAAGTTCCTTCCTTCCGGCGCCGGATTTCTGCTCGAAAAAGAGATCCAGTATCTCGGCGATGCGATCCGCGATCCCAAAAAACCTTTCGTCGCCATACTCGGCGGCGCGAAGGTGTCGGATAAGATCGGTGTCATCGAAAACCTCATCGAAAAAGTCGACAAGATCATCATCGGCGGCGCGATGGCGTACACGTTCATGAAGGTGAAGGGGATCTCGATCGGCAAGTCGCGCTTCGAGAAAGACAAGCTCGACCTCGCCAAGAAGATCCTCGATAAGGCCGCTGCGAAGAACGTACAGATCTTACTGCCCGTCGACAGCGTCGTGGTCGAGCGTTTCAGCGAAACGGCGCCCTCGCGCATCGTCGAGAACGGTATTCCCGAGGGGTGGGAGGGTGTCGATATCGGCCCGAAGAGCGCGCAGAATTTTTGCAAGGCTCTCGATGACGCGAAGACGGTCGTCTGGAACGGCCCGATGGGCGTTTTCGAAATGAAGCCCTTCGCTAAAGGATCGCTCGCCATCACCGAGAAACTCGCCGAGATCACGGCCAAAGGGGCCGTCACGATCATCGGCGGCGGCGACACGGCGGCCTGCGTGATCGGTTTTGGATTGGACGCAAAAATGACGCATATCTCCACCGGAGGCGGCGCCTCTCTCGAATACCTCGAAGGCAAGATCCTTCCGGGTATCGCGGCGCTGCAGGATAAATGAAACCCGCCATGCGCAAACCCGTCATCGCCGGCAACTGGAAACTCAACAAGACCATCAAAGAAGCGATAGACCTCGTGACGCTTCTGAAGCGCCAGATCACCAACTTCGAGTACGTCGACGTGATCGTGTGTCCGCCGTTCACGGCGATTTCCGAAGTTTCGGAAGCGCTTCTGGGCTCGGATATCTTCGTCGGAGGGCAGGACGTTCACTGGGAAGACAAAGGCGCGTTCACCGGCGAAGTGTCGGCGCCGTTCCTTAAAGACGCGGGAGCCGCGTACGTGATCATCGGCCATTCCGAGCGCCGCCAGTTTTTTCACGAAACCCATGAGACCGTCAATAAAAAGACGCGCGCCGCGCTGAAGGCGGGCCTGACGCCCATCGTTTGCGTCGGCGAGATGCTCAAAGAGCGCGAAGCCGACCGCACGTTCGCCGTGGTCGAGGAACAGCTTCGCGGCGGCCTGGCCGGTTTTACCGCCGAAGAGGCGCGCCGCATGATCATCGCCTATGAGCCCGTCTGGGCTATCGGTACGGGCAAAGTCGCCACACCGCAGCAGGCGCAGGAAGTCCACGCATTTATCCGTAAACAGCTCAGTAAGGCGTTCGGCCAGGAAGCGGCCGAAAGCATCCGCATTCAGTACGGCGGGAGCGGCAAGGCGGACAACATCGCCGAACTCATGCGTGAGGCCGATATCGACGGCGCTCTTGTGGGCGGCGCCAGTCTCGAAGCGGGAAGCTTCGCCGATATCGTGAAAAACGCCGGCACCGTCGCGGTGAAATAAAAAGGGGATTTGAAATGTACATCTTTTTGTTAGTTCTCCATGTCATTGCTTGTCTGGTTTTGATCCTGGTCGTACTGCTTCAGGCTGGCCGCGGCGGCGGGATGTCCGACATGCTCGGCGGCGGACAGCCGCAAAGTCTCTTCGGCACGCAGACCAATCAATTCATGACGCGCGCGACCGAAGTGTGCGCGGTGTTGTTCATCGTCACGTCGTTGTCTTTGGCCATCATGTCCACGCAGCGCGGAAAGTCGCTCGTCGAACGCAATAGTTTCCAGCGCGCTATGAAGGCGACGCTGCCGGCCATGCCGGGCCAGGAAGCGGCTGTTCCCGTTCAAGCGGCTCCGGTCGCTCCGGCGCCCGCCGCGGTCGTTCCGGTTGCCGTTCCGGCTCCCGCCGCCGTTGCCCCGGCAGCTGCTCCCGCGGTCGCTGCTCCGGCCGCCGCCCAGGAACCTGTAAAGGCGGATGTCCAGTAAGCGCACGAACATCCTTAAAGGTTTCAAAATAACCCCGCTTCCCGTTTGGGCGGGGTTATTTTTTTGTCTCGCCGCGTCATGCGGCGTGGCCTCCGGGGCGCAGGCCCCGTCGACTGACGGCGACACGTTCGTGACGGCCTCTATCGCCGAGCCTTCCAATCTGATCCCGTTTCTCGCGACAGATTCTGCCTCCGCCTCCGTTTCCTCTTTGATCTTCAACGGGCTTCTCAAATACGATAAGGATTTGAAACTGGCCGGTGACCTTGCAGAGAGCTGGGAGGTGGCTGAAGGAGGACTGCTGATCCGATTCCATCTCCGCAAGGGTGTTCGCTGGCAGGACGGAGAGTCCTTCACGGCCGACGATGTTCTTTTTACATTCCAAAAGCTGACGGATCCGGCAGTGCCCACGTCTTACGGCGGCGATTTTGAAAAAGTCGCGTCCGTGACGGCGCCGGACCCGTTCACCGTGGAAGTCAGGTACAAAGAACCGTTTTCTCCGGGCCTTGCGAGCTGGGGGATGGGCATCGTCCCGAAACACATTCTCGAAGGGCAAAATTTCACGTCCACGCCGTTCGCGCGCCGTCCCGTGGGCACCGGACCGTACCGTCTCGAACGCTGGACGAGCGGGGAGAAATTGGTGCTCACCGCGAATGAAGATTATTTCCTCGGAAAACCGCTCATCGACCGATATATCTACCGCGTGATCCCCGACCAGGCGACGACGTTTCTCGAGCTCCAGACCGAGAACGTCGATTTCTCCGGCCTCTCCGCGCTCCAGTTCAGACGCCAGACCGACACGCCTTTTTTTAAAGAACATTACCGCAAATACCGTCTGCCCAGCTTCGGCTACACGTATATCGGGTGGAACCTCGAGAACCCGTTATTTTCAGACTTTCGCGTGCGCCGGGCGCTCGGCCGCGCCATAGACAAGCAGGAGATCATAGACGTGACGCTTCTGGGTTACGGCCGTGTCGCGACCGGGCCGTTCTTGCCGGGTTCCTGGGCTTACAATCCCGCTGTCGGTGCGACGCCGTTCGATCCCGCCGAAGCGCGCCGTCTGTTTGCGGAGGCTGGCTGGCGCGACACGGACGGCGACGGCATCCTGGAAAAAGACGGTAAAAAATTCTCTTTCACGATCCTCACCAACCAGGGCAGCAGCGAACGCAAAATGGCCTGCGAAATGATCCAGAAGCGTTTTCGCGACGTGGGTGTGGACATGAAAATACAGGTCGTGGAGTGGGGGACGTTCCTCAAGGAGTTCATCGACAAAAAGCGCTTCGAGGCGGTGCTGCTTGCGTGGAATCTGTCGATGGACCCCGATATTTTTGATATTTTCCATTCGTCGAAGACCAAACCGGGCGAATTCAACTTCGTGTCCTACCGCAATCCCGAGATCGACCGCCTGCTCGACGAGGGGAGGCGCATTTTTCCGGAAGACGAGAGGACGCTCGTGTACCGCCGGGCGCACCGCATTTTGAGCGAGGACGAACCCTACACATTTTTGTACGTTCCCGAATCCCTCTCGGCGGTCCATGCGCGCTTCAAAGGGATCGAAGCGGCTCCGGCTGGGCTCACGCATGATTTTATTCACTGGTGGGTGTCTCCCTCAGAGCGCCGCTACCGGCCGCGTGCGGAGCGGGCGTCATGACCGCTTACGTTCTCCGCCGTGTTGCGGGACTCGTGCCGCTTTTGATCGGGATCACGTTCGTGAGTTTTCTCGTCATCCGTTTGGCGCCCGGCGGTCCTGTGGGCGCGGCGGGCGCCATGAACCCCAAGCTGACCGCGCAGGCCCGCGAAAAAATGCAGGCGCTTTACGGCCTCGACCGCCCGCTGCTCGTCCAATACGCGAGCTGGTCGCGCCGGGTCGCGTGTTTTGATTTCGGGCGTTCGTTCACGGACGGGGAGGCGGTGACGGCGAAGATCTCCCGCGCGGTGCCGGTGACGCTGGCGATCAATCTTTTGTCGCTGCTTTTTATTTTTGCGCTCGGCGTGCCTCTGGGTGTTTATTCCGCGGTCAAGAAGGGGACACGTCTCGACAATGTTCTGACGACGGCCACGATGGCCGCATTCTCCGTGCCGACGTTCTGGCTGGCGCTTCTGCTCATGTCTCTTTTTGGAGTTTATTGGCGCATCCTGCCTGTGTCAGGCATCACGTCGTTCGTGTCCGAGGATTTCACGCCTCTGGAGAGAGTCGTGGACATGGCGCGTCATCTGGTATTGCCTGTGTTTGTTTCCGCGATCACGGGGCTTGCGGGTATTTCACGTTTTATGCGCGCGAGTCTCCTTGAGACGCTCGGTCAGCCGTACGTCCGGGCCGCCCGCGCGAAAGGTCTTCCTGAGAATAAAGTCCTTTACGGCCACGCCGTGCGGAACGCGCTTCTTCCCACGGTGACGCTCCTAGGTCTTTCGGTGCCGGGACTCCTCGGTGGCAGCGTCGTGTTCGAGACGGTTTTTTCCATTCCCGGCATGGGCAGGCTCTTTTTCCAGTCGGTGTTCACGCGCGACTACCCTGTGATCATGGGCATACTCGTTCTCGGCGCTGTCTTGACGCTTCTAGGAAACCTCGCGGCGGACGTCGCGTATCACTTCCTCGACCCGCGCATACGCGTGAAACAGGAGGATAGCCGGTGATCCCTAAAGAGACACGCGCACGGCTGGCTCTGGCGTGGTTTTTTGTGCTGACGCTTGCGGCGGTGTTCGCTCCGCTTTGGCTTTCCGGAAAAGCGCAGGAAATGGACTTCCGCCGAGTCCTCGAAGCGCCTTCGGCGGCGTGCTGGCTCGGCACCGATTCACTGGGCAGAGACCTGTTGGCGCGTCTTTTGTGCGGCGCCGCGGTGTCGCTCGGTGTGGGTTTTGCGGCCGTTCTCATCGCCGTCGCGGCGGGCACGCTTGTCGGCGCGCTGGCCGGATATTACGGCGGATGGCGTGACCGCGTGCTCATGGGTTGTACGGACGTCATGCTGTGTTTCCCTACGTTTTTCCTGATCCTCGGTGTGATCGCCGTTTTGGGGCCCAACATTCTCAACATCATGGTCATCATCGGCGCGACAAGCTGGATGGGCACCGCGCGTCTCGTGCGCGCCGAGGTGTTGAGCTTGAAGGAGCGCGATTTTGTTCTCGCCGCCCGCGCATTGGGGGCGAGCGATGCGTGTATTCTCAAGGATCACCTTATCCCCAACGCTGCGGGGCCTATCATCGTCAACGCAGTCCTCGGTCTCTCCGCCGCGATACTCGTGGAAAGCGGGCTGAGTTTTCTCGGTATAGGCGTCCAGCCGCCTGTGCCCAGCTGGGGCAATATCCTTATCGACGGCCAGGCGACGCTCGGCGTGGCGTGGTGGCTCACGCTTTTTCCGGGTCTGGCCATCCTCTTCACGGTGCTGGCGGCCAATGTTTTGGGTGAGTCGCTCCACGACGCGCTGAAAGGAGACAGCCGATGACCGCGACGCTCCTTAAAGTGCGCGGACTTTGCGTGTCGTTTCCATTTCCTGCCGTGAACGGATTGAATCTCGAGGCGGACAAGGGCGCGTTCACGTCTATCGTGGGTGAATCCGGTTCGGGCAAGAGCGTGACGGCGCTGGCGCTCTGCCGCCTTTTACCTTCCGCCGCGCGCATCGAGGGAGAGGTCCATTTCAAGGGGCAGGATCTTCTGCGTCTTGACGAAACGGATCTTCTCAAGGTTCGCGGAAAAGAGATCGCGTACATTTTCCAGGACCCGTCGGCGACGTTTGATCCTGTCCTTCGGATAGGCGCGCAGATCGTCGAAGCCCGCCGCGCCCATTTCAAGGAAACCGGATCCACCGCCTCCGCCAAAGCGCTCGAGTTTCTGCGCGCGGCGCGCATCACGGATGCCGAGCGTATCTTTGCCGCGTATCCCCATGAGCTTTCCGGCGGCCTCAAACAGCGTGCCATGATCGCCATGGCGCTTTCCATGGAGCCGCAACTCCTCGTGGCCGACGAGCCCACCACCGCGCTAGATGTGACGACTCAGGCCGAGATCCTGGCGCTTCTCAAATCGCTGCAATCAGAGCGGGGCCTCAGTCTTCTTTTCATCACGCACGATCTGGCTCTCGCAGCCCGCTTTTCGGACCGCATCTACGTACTGGAAAAAGGAAGCGTTGTGGAGAGAATGGAAAAGAAAGAAGGGCGGTTCATCCCCGCGTCCATCTACGCGCGCCGTCTTTTCAGCGCAGAGCTCGGCCATCTGGTTCCAAAAACCCTGATCGGAGAGGCTCATGCTTGAAGCGGCTTCTCTCGTCAAACGTTTCGGGCGTCTCACCGCTGTGGATGGTGTCTCGTTTTCCGTCAAGCCCGGACGCACGCTCGGCGTGGCCGGAGAATCAGGCTCCGGAAAGTCGACGCTCGCCAAGCTCGTCCTGCGTTTGATGCGTTCCGACGCAGGCCGCGTGGCGTTCGAGGGGAAGGATGTTTTTTCCATGAAGAGGGGGGAACTGCTGCGGTTCCGTCAGAAGTGCCAGATCGTTTTCCAGGACCCCGCACTTTCTCTCGATCCGCGCATGCGCGTGCGTGACGTTCTAAAAGAGCCGTTCTTGATCCACGGTGAAAAGGGCGATCTCGATTCGCGCATCACGGCGCTTCTCAAGTCCGTAGAGCTCGACCGGCGTTTTCTCGAACGTTTTCCCAGCGAACTTTCCGGCGGCGAATGCCAGCGCGTGGCCATCGCCCGGGCGCTCGCGACGGACCCCGAGATACTTGTCTGCGACGAGGCAGTCTCCGCGCTGGATGCGCTCGTCCGCGTGCAGGTGCTCGATCTGCTTCTCCGGCTCCAGAAGGAAAGGGGAGTCGGCTATCTTTTTATTTCGCATGACCTCAAGGTCGTGCGCCACATGAGCGACGACGTCCTCATCCTGAAGGACGGCCGTATTTGCGAAGAAGGCCCGCGCGAGGCCGTATTCGGGAACCCCCGTCACCCCTACACCCGATCTCTTCTCGCCGCGTCGTTTCTGACGACTTCCGTCTAAAATGATAAATATGAAAAAGCCCACAATTTTGAGGCAGGCTATTCGTCTAGTTGTCATATCTTTTCTTGCCGCGCTCTTCTTTGCCTGTCCTGCCCAGGCTGACAAACAACAAGACGTGGGCAATGATTCCGAAAGAGTCCTCGTAAATGGCAAGCCGTTTTTCATCAAAGCGGTTGCTTATAGTCCAAGTTATCCCGGCAAAAAAGGCGTTGAAGAAATTCCAGATAAGATCTTCAAAAATGATTTTCATGCCATAAAAGAGGCCGGATTCAATACTCTTCGGACCTATGACCCGCTTTCGCCGCAGCTGCTGGATCTCGCCGAAAATGAAGGGTTGATGGTTATCCAGGCGGTTGCGCGGATTGACGGCCGCACGGATTTCTCTTCCGAATCAGAGCTCGTGCGTTTAAAGGAAGAAGCTGTCCGCATTGTCCGTCGTGATAAGGGCCGTAAATGTATTTTGATGTGGTCGTTATGGAACGACGCGCCCTTTCATTGGGACAAAGAGGGTAATGTCGTGCCTCGTTACGGTTTTTCAAAGTGTAACAATTTCCTGATAACCATATATGACGCCATTAAAGCAGAGGACTCCGCGCATCCCGTAACGGGGTCCAACACGCTGAATGCCCCGGGCTATCAGCTGGGCCTGGATTTCATCGATATAATCGGTGTGAATGTCTATCTTGGAGTGACGGACTGGTCGAGCGGTGCTTTCGATGCGACCAAGGGTGCGGAGACCGTGAGGCGACTTCAAAGGATCGCGAAAGATTACGCTAAGCCTGTCTATGTTTCGGAGATGGGTTTGAGTTCATTTTCTGTCTCAGCCACGCAGACGGAGGCCATCCCCGCCCAAGTCGCTCTCGTCGGCGAAAATCTGGCCGGTTTCACGGTGTTCCAATGGCAGGATGAATGGGGCAAGGCCGGCAGTGTCGACCGGCAGGCCGATGACATCGAAGCGCATTGGGGCCTTGTGGACGCGCATCGAAAGCCCAAGGAGGTGTTGGGCCAGCTGAGTGCGCTTTTAAAGGAAATAGATACAAGGTCGTACGGTTACGCGGGTATTCGTCCGATGACTGCCGACGCGGCCATCAAAAGCCCAGGCAGGAAGCTTTTTACGCTCGATGATTTTGAGTACGCTGACGACAAAGAAGCCGTGGATGTGTTCAAGAACAATTGGAACAGCCGGGTCAACGTGGCTCTGACGACGGACCGCGATGACCGCGCTTGTGGAAAAAACTCCTTAAAGGTGGTGTTTTCGGCGCAAGATACTGGCGCGTGGGCGCAGTGGCACCGCTATTTTAAGTCGCCCGTTGACCTTTCAGCCGCAAAGAGGGTCTTTTTTAAAATGAAAAACCAGGGCCCGTCGCTCAACATGTCTTTGTTGCTGATCGACAATGATGGCGAGAGGTATGCCGGGAAGCCTGTTCTTGACCCTACCCCTCTAAGCGTACAGGTTTTAAAGACAGTTTTGGGATGCTTTGGTTGTTGTTTTTATCCTGCCACTGCACTGCAAAAGCCTCAGGTGTCATGCCGTCCAGTGAACCATGAGGCCTGAAGTCATTATAGCT
>ORJL010451759.1_pt1 | contig 37584 bp, 35 predicted proteins | sample 1779941 | NCBI WGS metagenome assembly ORJL01 (sample SAMEA104232317, study PRJEB22302) | groundwater metagenome | biome: forest; feature: aquifer; material: groundwater | place: USA | collected 2011-08-07 | depth 5.8 m | reverse complement strand
TAAAAACAATCCCAGCAACCAGAAGAAAGCCTTGAATTCTGCCTCCTCCATCGTCTCTCCGCCCGCCCCACCTGGCCGTACGCAGAAAAAAATCGGCGAGCAGGGTAACAAAACCGACCAACACCACCACCATTGTGGAAACAAGCATGTCGCGATTTCCAATGTGCGAAAGTTCATGCGCAATCACCCCTTCAAGCTCACTCCGCTCCAATACTGCGAGTAATCCCGTCGTGACCGCAACCACCGCGTGTTCTTTGTTCCGTCCCGTCGCGAACGCATTCGGCGCGGAATCTTGGATCACATATAATTTCGGCATCGGAAGTCCCGCCGTGATTGAAAGATTCTCCGTTACCGTATAGAGATTAAAGAACTCTTCGCGTTTCGCGGGTTTCGCTCCCGAGAGCGCGAGTACTAATTTGTCCGACCACCAGTAACTTGCCACATTCATCACGATGCTGAAAATTACCGCACCATACAGAATGTCAGGCGAACCGTAGTAGGCGCTCAGAAACCACCCTAGTCCGATAATAACGACGAAAAAGAGCGACATGAGGAGCCATGTCTTTCTGACATTCGCGGATTGATGAGTATAGTGTGACGCCATAGAGATGAATGATAAAGTAAATTAAAGTCTATTTTCTCATATTTTACCAGCTTCCGCTTGCTCCTCCTCCCGATGAATGTCCTCCTCCAAAACTCCCCCCACCCGAAGAAAACGAGGCTCCCGCTGCTCCACGCAGAGCGAAACTGTTTGAAAGTGAACGGCTTAACGAGGAAGAAGAAAAATGTGAAATGTCACCGTCATACCAATCCAAATGTTCAATTTTTCCGAATGCTTTATTCCAAGATTTCTCAACACCAAAAATCATGGCATACGGTAAAAACTTTTGAAATAATTCCGGCGTTAAATTTTGTAACCGATACCGTTCGGCCGTTTCCAAGTACAATTTAAATCCGTACCAATCGTCGCGGAGAAGTTCCCCTTCTTTTGAAAGATTTTCATCCTGTTTGATAGTCAAAAGAATAGTCAGAGCATAGAGAAACGCAACCGTGAGAAATACATACCCTATTTCAATCTTTAAAAGACTACGTACCATAACTCCTCCAATAAAAGTAGAAATCATCACGAACGGAAGCAAACCGATAAACAGAGGGAGATTATTTGTTCTTTCCTTCGGTGTTTTGGTAAAAGCGCGAGTATCGTGAAAAATCTCTTCTCGGAGACGACTACGCAATCCATGAAACTTCCTAAAATATGAATACTCCTTTCTCTCGTCAGCGCTCTTTCCCGACGTGAGAAAGGTATCGCCGTGTTCAAACAAAATACCTAAAAATTCTTTCTCAAAATCTTCAAGCGCGCTGTCGTTTATAAACTCCTTCTTCTTGGTAATTACATACGTCTTCGGTATCAGATACTTCAGACTGTCTCGGACTCGGGAAGAGAAAAACAATGAACACACAACAATCAAAACTATAAATGTTTCGTAGGGATCGGAACGAGCCGAAAAGAGAAACCCGAGCAACGTAATGAAACTTGAGATGATGGGAAAAATCACCACAAACAGAATGAAGAGACCTAACGCGGAGACAATGACTTTTCCGACCACACTCGTCTTCTTTGCGGGTATTGTAGAAGCTTTTTTATCCGAGATAGACACATACCCCCGAACCGCCAGGTCAACAATGGTTGCCGACCATGCCCGAGAGGTATTCTTTTGCTTCATCAAAAACTCCGCCATCGCGGGACGAATATTTTGAGGCGGTTCATACTCCGGAATGACAGACCGCCGAGACCTCAATCCGATATGCGTATAGTAGAGACGCAGTAGAATTGAAACTATCACAATGAAGAGGGCGGCGGCGCCGAAGCGTAGTCCCTTTTCGAGCTGGAGGTCCGAGTCAAACGGAGCATCTCCTGAAATGTGAGCCATCGGCGTATAGATGCCGGCAATAACATCCGTTATTCGGTCAAGCGCGGAGGTAACGCCTCCGTAATAATCACCCGAATGAAATGCGGGTCGCAGTAGTGTGTTGATAATTTCTTGCGCAACTCCATTCGTCAGCACGGACGTGAGACCGTCCCCCACCTCAATACGCATCAATCGGTCACTCGGAGAAATAAGGATAAGAATACCGTTGTTTTTATCGGTTTTGCCGATACCCCACTCGTTAAATAAGGTAGTGGCGTAGTACTCAATGGAATCGGCGCCGAGAGTGGGGATAGTTACGATTGAAATCTCATTCGTAGTCTTTTTCTCATATTCTCTAAGACGGCTTTCCAAAACGGAAACTTGATCAGCCGAAAAGAGATGCGTGAAATCGCTTACAAACCCAATCGGCTGACCGGGGCTTCCATAGGATTCCGCTCTTTGAACAGAGAGAAAAAATAGTGGAATCAAGAGCAAAAAACCTACGCAGTACCAGGTTCTTGTATGCAGAACCCATCTCAATAATAACCGCTCATTGTATGAAGAAAATAACGACCGTTTTTTGTTCACACTGCTCATAAAAGAGCTTGGCTACCCAAACGCCCACATTTCGCCTGCAAAAAGCTCATCGCTCGTTGACATAGCTCACTATGCCTCCTCCCGCTTCGCTTTTTTCGGCAGAAATTTGAGCGTTTGTCTTAGCCATTATTATTGAGATGGGTTCTAGTTTATTTCTCAGCTTCTTGAGATCCTAGAGTCGGGACCGTTATCTAGAATTTTACTTCCACCGGCTGTTTTGCCGCCTCCTCGCCGGCTTCCAATTCAAAAAATTCAAGCTTCGCGAATTTGAAGAATGAGGCGATCAGGTTGTTCGGGAAGGTTTCAACCGCGGTATTCAGGTCACGGACATTGCCGTTGTAAAAACGGCGGGATGCCTGGATTTTATCTTCCGTATCCGAGAGCTCGCGCTGGAGATCGGCGAAGTTTTGGTTCGCCTTGAGGTCCGGATACGCTTCCGCGATCGCGAAGAGCGACTTGAGCGCGCCTGTGAGTCCGAGTTCCGCCTGCGACTTCTCCGCGAGGTTTCCCGCGCCCATTGCCGCGGCGCGCGCCTGTGTTACTTTCTCAAACGCGGTGCTTTCGTGCGCGGCATACCCTTTGACCGTGTTCACCAAATTCGGAATGAGGTCATAACGACGCTTAAGCTGGACATCAATATCGCTCCACGCCTCTTTGGCGCGGTTTATGAGCGATATAAAACGGTTGTAGGCGAAAATAGCCCACAGTACAAGAAGAACGACGATGCCTATGATGATATAGAGAGGGTTCATAAATAGGTGCTAGCTTTTAGCTTCTAGCTGTTAGCTTATAAGACTAAGACAGGGAGAAGTATAGCACAAAAGTTGGAGTTTGTGTGGCAATAAGCACTTGTAGTTGTAGAGGCGGGAAACGACACATCCCCGATTCGCCATTGGCGAATCGAATTTACAGCAGTCAGACTGTCATAATCATCTACTCAAGACGAGAGTGGAAATAATAGATGGGATTTCCGCGGATCGCGCGAGATTTTTATCGGTATAATCGTGAGCCCTACTATAGAAGAAAATATGATCTCCCCTTTCTAAAATAAACGTCTCGGATGTTAGTGCATCATTAGCCAGATGACTTTCCCATTCCTTTTTAGTAATGACTCCAATCACGAAAAGTACCTTTTGATCAGGTAAACCAAATTCAACCAGATTCGCTTTAGCAGTTGCGGTATATTCCTTCCATGCAGGAGGTAATCTCAACTCAAATCCGAACTCCTCGTTGCGGTAGGTTTTCCAATCACTTATATCTGAAGGTTCAGCTGTCCTAGATCCGTCCAGAGAAGGAGAGGGTGAGTATTCATTCAGTTTCTTTTGAGGCACAGCCCAAACATACGAGAAGAAGTACCAAGTAAAACCCCCGATACTGATACATACCGTAATAATGATTACCCAGACAATTGGAGTGTTGCCTTTTTGTTTATTCATAACAATCATTTCAATACGCGCCTCTCTAACACAGAGACACGGCGGATGAGCGCGTCAAATTCATCATGATCAACTTTTCGCTTCATGCCGGATTTTATGAACTCAATATCCTCTTGTATGATGGAAATCTTAATGTTCATCTGTCCTATCATCTCGGTATGAGAGTCAAGTTTTTGGTCATGTGAATCAAGTTTCTCGTTGATTCCTTCAAGCCGTTCGCCGATTGCCTTATAGTGACCACGATTTTCCTCCTGCAATGCGCCGAGATATCTCTGCACTTCATCCGCACTATAGTTTTTGGAGGCCTTTTTCATGGAATGTATGATACCACACCATTGATTGACGCGACACATCCCCGATTCGCCATTGGCGAATCGGGGATGTGTATGGAGTGTCTTCCTTTCTCCTTTCCTCTTTCCTAAAAGCTATCAGCTACAAGCTTCTTTTTAGTAGTCTCCCATCCCTCCCGGTGGCATACCTCACCCCATCGCCGGCTTCTCCTCCTTCGGCTCTTCCGCAATCGCCACTTCGGTCGTCAAAAGAATCGCGGCGGCAGACGCGGCGTTCTCAACTCCGAGACGAGTTACCTTTACCGGATCAACAATACCCGCGGCAACCATATCAGCCACCATCTCGTCTTTAAGCGCGTCATAGCCGAAATTACCTCTGCCTTTCTTTACCTCCTCCACAATCACCGAGCCGTCGTCTTTTCCGGCATTGACTGCAATCTGGCGGAGCGGAGCTTCAAGCGCCTTCACCACGATATTGAATCCAACCTCAAATTCCTTCGTAGCTTCGGTCTTGCCTTTGCTCTTTTCGCTCTCAAACCACTGTCGAACTTTTACGGCTGCTTTGATGAGCGCCACGCCTCCTCCCGCTACGATACCTTCGGCAATCGCGGCCTTCGTCGCATTCACCGCGTCCTCAATCTTGAGCTTGAGATACTTCATCTCGGTTTCCGTTGCTGCGCCGACGCGGATAACCGCCACCCCTCCGGAGAGTTTCGCGACGCGTTCGTCAAACTTTTCTTTATCATACTTGGAATCGGCATCCTCCCGTTGTTTGCGAAGCTGGGCTACCCGTTCCTCAATATCCGCTTTCTTACCCTTTCCGCCGACAATCGTGGTCGCGTCTTTCGTCGCAATCACACGATGCGCGGTCCCGAGCACCTCAAGTCCGATGCTCTCAAACTTGAGTCCGAGATCTTCGGATACTACCTGTGCTCCCACCGTTACGGCGATATCCCCGAGCAACTCTTTCTTTCGGTCTCCATAGCCGGGCGCCTTTACGCCAAGTACATTGAACGACCCGCGCAATTTATTCAACACAAACGTCGTCAGCGCCTCGCCTTCAATATCTTCCGCGATAAGCACCACATCCTTCTTGCCGGCGTGCGCGAGCTTTTCCAAAAACGGCAGAATCTCCTTAATACCCGAGACTTTCTTATCCGTAATGAGAATCACCGGGTCTTCAAGCACCGCCTCCATTCGCTCCGCGTTCGTAACCATGTAGGGCGAAACATACCCTTTGTCAAACTGCAAACCTTTTACCACTTCATAGTCAATGCCGACGGACTGCGATTCTTCTACCGTTACAACCCCGTCTTTGCCAACTTTATTGATGGTGTCCGCGATCTTCTCGCCGAGTTCTGCCGACTCCGCCGCAATGGTCGCTACCTGTTTAATCTCCTCTTTCGTCTTAATCGGCGTTGCGGACTTTTTAAGCTCCTCAACCACCTTTTCGGCGGCACGCTCAATGCCGGCGCGCACGCCCATGGGATTCACCCCCATCGTTGTCTGCCGAAGTCCTTCGGTAACGATAGATTGCATCAACACTACCGAGGTTGTGGTTCCGTCACCGGCAATTTCATTCGTCTTTTCCGCAACTTCCTTCACGATCTCCGCGCCCATATTCTCAAACTTGTCTTTGAGTGTAATCTCTTTGGCGATAGATACTCCGTCATTCGTGATGGTCGGCGCTCCGTAGCTCTTTTCAAGCACCACATTGCGTCCACGGGGGCCAATGGTGATTTTCACCGCGTTCGCCACGGCGTCCACTCCGCGCTTGAGCGCGCGTCGCGCCTCTTCGTTGTAAAGAATAGTTTTACTCATACTTCGTAAAATAGCGTTGAGCGTTTAGCGTTTAGGAAGCATTGGATCTTCTACTAACCGCTACACGCTAACCGCTAATCGCTATTTAATAACTGCTAAAATGCTTGACTCCGCGACCATTTCGTACTCCTCGCCGTCAATCGTAAGCTTGTCGCCCCACTGAAAGAGAACTTTGTCGCCGACCTTCACGTGCATCGGCACGAGCTCGCCGTCGTCATAGCGTCCGGGACCGACCGCCACTACCTCGCCCTTCTTCGCCCCACGGTCTTCGTTGACCGTCTCGGGAATTATTATGCCCGACTCGGTCTTACCATTTTCCCTCTTGCTCTCTTTCACAAGCACTTTGTCGGCGAGCGGTTGTACCTTTACTAAACTCTTGGCCTCTTTTGTCTTTTCTTTTGCCATATGCATAAATACCAATCAACTAATCTAGACCAATCTACCACTACCCACTCAATGTTTGTCTTTTCTTATTCGCAGGTATTTGCAGATTGGTACTAATTCGCAGATTGGTTAATGATTAATAAATCAGACTACTTGTTACCAAATAGCCCTAAAAACAAGATTACTATGTTCGGTAATTATAACGATTTCCGATGCAAAATGCAACTTGACAGATGAGGCACTGTGCTACAAAAAAATAGCCGAGGAAAATCTCGGCTATCAAGAAACTGATTCTCTCGTTCAAACCATCTTCGGAACCGAGAACTGGCACTCGCACGGAGTCTTCAGGCACTTCGGGCAACCGTTCCCGAACTGCGTCTCCATCTCAACGGCGAGGTTCAACCCCGCGGAGGTAGCCACCATGCATAGTAAGCCGATGACCTCCATCAACAAATACCTTCCAATCTCCTGAAGCGAGCGGGATTCGTGTGTTGCCTGGAAATCCTCAAGGAGTTCGTCCAGCGACGAAATTTCTACCACCAACTGTATGGCCTCATACAGTTTTGATTCAAGACCCTGCATACGCAGATTCTGAAGCTCCACCAATGATTGCGTCCGTGACGCGGGAATCATTCCTTTGAATACAGCCGACAAGTCAAGGTGAAGCCGGTTTGCCAGAGCGAGAGACCAGGAGAGCGTCATACCAAGGCGATAGGAAAGAAACTGGTCATCTTTACCGTCTTTAACTGCCCCGAGCACTTTGATGGCCTGGCGAATCATTCGCCGGACAATCGTGCCTGTGTCGAAGTGTCTATCGTTTTGTCTCCGATAAATCTCCGCGTTCAAATCTTGAAATCCGCGAAGAGAAAGGTTGGTAATTAATCCACGCATAATCGTACTTTTTGTTGAGGTTCAGTCGTGTCTTTCATCATCTTTGCGTAATGTCTCTCCGTTGTCAACTTCGGCTGGTATTGCTCAATAGCCCCTCCGTTATTTCACCCCTTTCACATTAGTATACGGCCGTATACTAATGTGAAAGGAGGGTCATTGTGCCCGAGTGTCTTGGAGGAACCCTTCTTGCCCGACATCTCAGGCGTAAGACCAATTCACATAAGCATAAGTTCAGATACATATTGCGCTTTTTCCCCTCTGTGCTATCATAACGCCAATGCAGACTCTCTCGGGAATATTGCCGTATATTCAAATCGGGTTATCAATTTTGTTGATTGCCGCGATTTTGTTGCAACAGTCCGCCGCCGGAATGGGAGGCGCGTTCGGAGACAATTTTTCATCTACATTCCATACGCGACGCGGTCTTGAAAAAGTCCTGTTCCGAGGCAGTGTTGTCCTTAGTATCTTGTTTGCTGTTTCCGCGCTCATCGCGCTCATCATTAGATAACGTTCATACCAATCAACCAATCTGTACCAATCAACGAATACCTACTAATACCTTTCAGAGCCCTTACTTCTCATAAAAGGGAGGAGGATGGGTGGTTAGGTATTCGTAGATATTGGTAGATTAGTCGCCTTTCGTAGATTGGTACTCTATTCGTTGTGAAAGAACTGCTCAACAAACTATCTCAAAAACGATACCAATTTCCCCACCACACCTTTCTTGAAACGGTGGTGCGTTCTTTTTCGCCCGCGGAACGCGTGCTGTTTGGAGTGTTCTTCATTCTGCTCATTTGGGGCGCGGGAAGTATGATTTTGCGTATCAATAACTTCTTTCTCACCGAGATTCCGGCGCAGGGAGGAGAATTACAGGAAGGCATTATCGGGTCTCCCCGATTCATCAACCCTCTGCTGGTTCAGTCGGACGCGGATCGCGACCTCGCCGCCCTTATCTACTCAGGGCTCCTCAAGGCGACTCCCGAAGGAGAGCTCGTCCCCGATCTCGCGGAACGATTTACCGTATCGGAGGATACACTCACGTACACGTTTACCTTGCGGGAAGACGCGCGCTTCCACGACGGTACACCTGTTACCGCCGATGATGTACTGTTCACCATTCAGAAGGCGCAAGATTCCGTGTTGAAGAGCTCAAAGCGCGCCAACTGGGAAGGAGTAACCGTGACAAAAATAAACGACCGAGAAATTAAACTCATCCTCAACCAGCCCTATGCTCCATTTCTGGAAAATGCCACCTTGGGAATTCTCCCGAAACATCTATGGAAAGATGCCGACGCGGAACAATTTCCGTTCTCACCCTACAACATTGACGCTGTCGGAAGCGGACCGTATCGCCTCTCCTCCATTAAACGGAACAATTCGGGGATCCCGATATACATGGAACTCAAACCTTTTCGGAAGTACGCGCTCGGCATGCCTCATATCGCGCGCCTGACATTTAGATTTTATTCCAACGAAAAAGATCTTCTGGAAGCGCTGACTCGCGGCGAAATTGAGAGCGCGAACGCGATTACACCCTCCTCAGCGAAAGAACTCCAAGAGAAAGGATTCAATATGGAACGCACTCCTCTCCCCCGAATTTTTGGCGTATTTTTCAACCAGAACCAGGCGCCACTTCTCGCCGACAAAAATGTTCGGCAAGCCCTTGAACTTGCCACCGACAAAAACAAAATTGTTGACACAGTGCTCCATGGATACGGCATCACGATTGAATCTCCCATTCCTCCACTTCTCTTAGAAACTACATCGGGTGACGTTGTTCCGCGCGAAAAACGTCTTGAGAAAGCGAATGCTCTCCTTGACACGATACTATGGAAGCGTGATCCGAAAACCGGTTTCCGAACAAAAACGACCGGAAAACAGACGCAGAAGTTGACATTTTCATTAGCCACATCAAACGTGCCGGAGCTCAAAGGAAGCGCGGAACTTCTCAAGGAAATGTGGAGGGATATCGGGGTAGACCTCACGGTCCAAATCTACGAGAGTGGTGACCTTAACCAAAACATCATTCGCACGCGCAAGTATGACGCGCTCCTCTTTGGAGAAATTGTCGGGAGAGACCTTGACCTCTTCGCGTTCTGGCACTCATCACAACGCAACGACCCGGGACTCAACATCTCCCTCTACACAAACTCAAAGGTAGACAGATTACTGGAAGAAGCGCGTCGCATTGGCGACCGAGAAAAACGGATTGAGAACTATAAAGCGGTCACTGCCGAGATTGAGCGCGATACACCGGCGATATTCCTCTATTCTCCTGAATTTATCTACATCTTCCCGAAAAAGATAAAAGGGAATCGGCTTGAGCGAAGCACTATTCCGAGCGAACGATTCCTGACGATACATGACTGGTATATCAACACCGAAAAGGTATGGGGTGTGTTTGCGAAGGACAAGAATGTGGAGCAGATATAAGGTAGAACTTTTCGGGAGACTTTTTTTCAGCGCGTATAACAATGTGGACAGCGTACAACGAGAAAATAGCGCAAATCTTTTCTCTTTTCTTTTTTGAAATAATTTATTAATTAAGAATCTATAATGGACCGAGACAAAATAAACAGACCGAGACGAATGCATGACCGAGTATTTATCGCCCGCGCGCCGGGGCAGAGAGCCGTGGGACCGAGCGGAGGACCATCCCGCCCGAGAGAAGCGAGAACCCCGATTCTTGGTGGCCAAACGCGCGCGCCGGGACAGAGATCAGCGGGCGACAGCCGACCCCGAATGGCAGGGTACGGTAGGCAAGCGCTCAGCGCGCGCCGTCCTTCTACTACTTCTTCTTCCGGAAGAAGCTATAACAACCCGTACCCGCAAGCGTCGGGAGCCAGTCGTGGAATTCAGCGGAGTCATCCACCCTTCACGTCCCAGAGAAATCCGAGCGCTTTCGCTCCCCTTAAACGGACTCGCCCATTTCGTGAGCGAGGAGGACAGACCGGAATACCTCGGGAACACGGAAGCGCGAAGAAAGCATCGCCACCCATACCCGCGCTGAAGGAGGACTCCATCCGCGTCATCACGCTCGGTGGTGTGGAAGAAATCGGTCGCAACATGACGCTCATTGAAACTCCGAAGGATATCGTGGTGATAGATATGGGACTGCAGTTCAGTGAGGATGACACTCCGGGTATTGACTTCATTCTCCCCAATCCCCGCTACCTTGAAGAGCGAAAAGATAAAATCCGCGCGGTGCTCGTTACGCATGGACACCTTGATCATATCGGCGGAATCCCCTACCTCATGTCCCGAATCGGCAACCCTCCCATCTACACGCGTAATCTAACGGCGCTCATGATCAAGAAACGGCAGGAGGAATTTCCCCATGTGCCGGCGCTTGACATCAAGGTCGTTGAAGGAAATGAGAAAATTAAGCTCGGGTCTCTTTCAATCCGCTTCTTCAATGTGACCCACACTATTCCCGATTCTATGGGTATTTGCATTGAAACCCCCTACGGAAACATTGTTACTCCGGGCGACTTCAAGTTGGAACACGAAGACACGGTGGTATCGGAACGCGAGGAAGAATCCTACCGCCACTTTGATTCGGAGAAAACACTGCTCCTGTTCGGAGAGTCCACCAACATTGAAAACCCCGGATTCTCAACTCCGGAAAAACTCGTGCACAAGACGCTTGAGGATATTATCCGAGGCGTCAAGAGTCGTCTCATCATCGGAACGTTCGCCTCACAGTTTGAACGCCTGATGAAAATTATCCAGATTGCCGAGGTACTGAATAAGAAAATCGTGCTGGAAGGGCGCAGTATGAAGACCAATATTGATATCGCCATCGCCGCCGGACTCCTCAAGCCAAGGGAAGATACGATTATCCAAGCGCAGGATATTGAAAAGTATCCGCCTGACCGTATCATCATTCTCGCCACCGGAGCGCAGGGCGAGGAGTTCGCCGCGCTCATGCGCATCGCGAACAAGTCACACAAATTTGTCCGTCTGCAACCGCGCGATACCGTGGTGCTCTCCTCGTCCATCATTCCGGGAAACGAAAAGACGGTTGAAAAACTCAAAGACAACATCGCGCGTCACGGCGTAAAGATTCTCCACTACCGCACCTCGGAACTCTATGTTCACTCCACCGGTCACGCCAACCGCGGAGAAATAGAGTGGTTGCACAAAAAAGTGCGCCCCACATTCTTTATTCCGATACACGGCAACCACTACCGCCTGCGTCTCCACGCCGAACTCGCCGAATCGCTCGGCATGCCCCGCGAACACATCATCGTGCCCGACAACTCCATGATTATTGAGATTCAGAATAAGGGAGAAAAATTTGTCGCGCTCAAAGAAAAAGCTCCGGACGGTCCCGTTATGGTGGACGGCTTCGCCGTCGGTGACATGCAGGAGGTGGTGCTTCGGGACCGCCAGATGCTCGCCGAGGAAGGTATGTTCGTCATCATCGCGAGCATCAACTCCGGCACCGGAAAACTCAAAAAAAGCCCCGACATTATTTCCCGCGGATTCGTGTACCTCCGTGAATCACAAGAACTACTCCACCAAACCCGCATCATCATCAAGAAAACCGTTGAGGAGTCAACGCAGGGTATGCACCCCATCAACTTTGACTACGTGAAGGAACAGCTCACCGACGCCGTCTCCCGATTCCTGTTCCAAAAGACCGCCAAACGCCCGATTGTGATACCGGTGTTATTGGGAGTGTAATCCCCCTTATCAAAGGGGGTGGCGAGTCTGCGAGCCGGGGGTTGTCTCCCGAGAAAAAAGGGGTCAAGAAAAAAGAAAAAAGGGGTCAGGTACCTTTGTTCTCTCCACTCTTGTCTTTAATCAAAGGTACCTGACCCCTTTATATGCCAGTAAACAAAAAGACATATGGTCTAATCTATCATTCGCAATCGTAGCAGTTGATCTCCCATTCCTCACCATCGCTGTCGTATCCATAGCCGGAACCATCCTCATCAAGTTCTGCATCAGGGTATATGTAACCACCGTCCGGGAAATAAATAGTTTCTACAGTTCCGTCCGATATATCTGCATCTAGATCATAGCAACCGCTTGAACTGCAGGCTTCAACAGTATAGGTCCCGTCCGGTTTATCCACATAGTATTCTTCATCGTCATAGTCGTCATAATTACTATAGAGACGGCTACCGTAGGTTCCCGCACTGTTTGAGTAGATAGGTTCTTCATAGCTATATTCGCTCGGTTCATCGTCGGAGAAAAGAGAAATTACACCCCATGCAAGGGCTATGACGATTATGAAGCCGATAATACCATTTCCTCTCTTCATTTTAAGCTCTCACATACTCTCCCGTCTCTGTCTCGGTCCATGTTGTGGGGGTCAGATTCTGGTCCGCCATTCGATTCAAAAAACAATTGCGCCTCTTGTTGCGTTCTAAAATCCTTGCAATCCTTGTCCGCTTCACCTGTTGTCAGAAACGCACGGGTTTTTTTAGGGTCATTGGTTCGAATGTAAGAAGTATCGCTTTTCAGTTCGTCCCTATCTTCATTGGTAAAAAGCATGTATCCTCCACCGATTAGAATAGCGCCAAGAAGGATTGCAGGTATCGTTGTTCTCTTAGATTCCATAGAAGTTACTGAGCGATAGTCCAAATCACGCTCGCACTATTCCTAAGGTTTTTGTATATATTACAAGAATTTCGGTCCTCAATTTTGGCAAATCCCATACTTTCGCAAGATTCGTTAGGCAGGTAGTTCACCATGTTCTTGATGTAGGATTTTACCGTTAGGGTTGCCCTTGGCGGCTCCTTTTTATTGCAGATACCATTTGCATAATAATAATCATTTCCAAATTTTGCAGGACAGTAATACTCATTTGCAACACATGTCTTTCCGTCTAATGAGGCATATCCAGAGTTACAAGAGCAGCTACCAGTGGATGAGGTGTAGCTTGCATTGTTTGGGCATGAATGTTCACGCAGAAGTGCTTCGTATAGTGCGGCGTAAAACTCGCTGGAATAGTTACTATTACTACTATAAGTTGACTCGGATTGGTTTTTTATACAGTCATTGCCAGATTTTGTGTAGCTGGAATTACAGGAAAAAGTAGTTCCGCCATAAGAATATCCATTATCAGGGACCTTAATACAAATGTCGCCACTTTGATAATACCCGCTATTACAAGAGAAACTGCTACCATAAGCGTAACTATTCGCTGGAGTACTTATACACGCACCGTTTCTCTCGTAGTATCCGCTACTGCAGAAAAGGATTCCATATGACTTGTAGCCACCTGTTACAGATTCGTATGCGCTAAGTGCAGAGGCGGATGCACCTGAAGAATATGTGGAGCTATAACTCGGACTGTAAGTTGAAGGGCTTGGAGAACTAGAGTAGCCACTGGAATAACCTGCTGACCCCGACTCATACAATGCTTTTCCCTCATAATAATTCGGGTCAGTTATGTAGGTAGGCGTGTCCCATTCTGCACTGCGTGTTCCGTAGGTTTTGTTATAGATGTCTCCGCTTCCGTTGTAACTATAGTTATCAGATTTTAAGCCGTTTGGATTGCTCCTGACGTGAGGGCTGACATAGGTTCCATCCTTACGATAGTATCCCTTCACGCTAACATAGGCATCGGCAAAAAGCGGTGCTCCTACAGCAAGGATGACCACAATGGCAATTAGCCATTTAGTGAAAAAAGTCTTCACAATAGCTACATATAATACCCAAAACGCGCTTTTGTAAAGACACCACGAAGAATAGGGGTCAGGTACCTTTGTTCTCTCCACTCTTGTTTTTATCAAAGGTACCTGACCCCTTTATCCGTTGTAATTCGTCCGCCGTGGCGAATTCATAGTTCACAGTGTGTGCGGTATACTATTCCCATGCAACAAACGAGTACGCGCGGTCTTTCCTCCCTCTTCATCATCTACCTCGTCAGCTTTTTCTACACGCTCCACGTGGCGTTGCCGGTCTATGTCAACTCCACCTTTCTTGCGACCATGCTCCCGGAACAGTGGGTCGGGCTTATCTACACCTTTTCTTCGCTTCTCACCATCTTCGCGCTCATTGCCATTCCGAAAATACTCCGCTCCATCGGCGACTATTTCACCACGGTCTTTTTCATTATCTTTGAGATCACGGCGCTTCTCCTCATCGGCGCGAATATCACCCCGACGCTCACTCTGATATTTTTCATCGTAAGCTCGGTGCTCATCACCCTCATCTCGTTTGATTTTGATTTAATCGTTGAGAAATTCTCCAAAAACACGGCAACGGGAACGATCCGCGGGCTCTACCTCACATCGGCTAACATCGCGTGGGTTATCGCTCCCGCGCTCTCCGGCTACATTTTGGGTGAAGATCAGTTCTGGCGGATGTACCTCGCGTCGGCGGTTATCTTTCTCCCCGCACTTCTCATCTTCGCGCAAAAACTTGAACGATTCAAAGATCCACTCTATCGCGCCATTCATTTCGGGAAAGGTCTGGTAACCGTGTGGAATCGAAAAGACCTCCGCTACATTTTCTTCGTATCGTTCCTCCTCTATTTCTTCTTTACCCTGATGGTAATTTACACTCCAATCTACTTGCATGACCACATCGGATTCGCGTGGGATAAACTGGGATTCCTCTTTTCCATCATGCTCCTGCCGTTCCTTCTGTTGGAGGCGTGGCTCGGACGCGTAGCCGACAAGTGGCTCGGCGAAAAAGAACTCCTCGTCGCGGGGTTTGTCGTGATGGCGCTCGCGACCGGAGCTATGTCCTTTGTGACTACCCCACTCTTCGCGCTGTGGGCGGGGCTTCTGTTTGCCACGCGAATCGGCGCGGCCATGGTGGAAATCATGACCGAGACATACTTCTTCAAGAAAATAGACGGGGGAGACGCCCAAATCGTAGGTCTTCAGCGAACCTTACGTCCTGTTGCCGGCGTTATCGGACCGATTGCCGCTACCGCTCTGCTTCTCATCCTGCCGATCAAAGGGCTCTTCCTCGCGCTTGCGGTTATTATGCTTCTCGGCATTCCGTGCACGCTCCTGCTCAAAGACACAAAGTAATTTGCTTCTTTTCGCTGTTACCTTCTCACTCGTTACTTTTTGCCTTCTTCTTTTTCCCCTTTTCTTTTCTCTTTTTTCTTTCCTTTTTCTTTTCCCTTTTTTTCTCTTTCCCCAATCATAGTATTTGCATACGATCGTATGTAAATACTATGATTTGAGATTTGAGGAGGGATATTATTATTCATCCTCATCTTCCCCTTTTTCCTTCACTTCCTCGTGGAGTCCATCATCGCAGTTGCAGGCGATAAGCGTTTCTCCTTCCTTTTTACACTCTTCGGTCTGGCACACTCCGGGAGTACTTGACTCACCTTCGCACCCGCCGTTGCAAATGTAGTGTTTCATACAAATTAAATACTAATCTACTAATGAGAACCAATCAACGAATACCTGCTACTACCAAAAATCCAGATTGTGGGTAACCAGAATGTTTTAAAATCCGCTGGATGGTATTTGATTATGATACCATACCTTTTTCTCTCAAAAATACTTCTAGTGCCGGTGCATCCGTATCCGCCAGTATTTCTCCATCAAGATCAAGCGTCGGTGTTTTCGTCTGCCCGCTTTTCCGCATGAGCTCTTTGAAATATTCCGGATTGCCGAGGACTTCACGCTCCTCGTAGGGAACATTCTTTTCATTCAAAAACACAAGTGCGTCTTTGCACCACGGACATCCGCTCTTGGTGTATATCATCAACATATTCGGGGTACTGGGAATTGAACCCAGGCCTTACCCACCCCATGGGTAAATACTACCGCTATACTATACCCCGATATATACTTCTTTACCTGAATCGCACGGGCACGCGCAGCGCATCCTCGTACTCCGGCAATCCCGAAGGATTATCATTCTGAAGCAAGAGTTCGCCCGTATCCGTGGATGATTTCTCAAAGGTAAGCGTCGTCTCAAACGGCACAAACTCGGCAGTCATCCAATTCTCCTTCGTGTGCGCGACGCCTACGGCAATTTCATTCCCCGAACTATCCACGAGTCTGACCGGAAAGCTTGCCTCAAAGAACCAACCTCCCCGCGCCACACCCTTGACCGTGAGAGGACTTACAATACTAGCATTCGGGCGTGGCTCCGCAATCCGAATCAGATTGTCTTTCTCCAACTCATTGCCGATATCCTCGCGAAATACCGTACCGTTTGAAGTTTTACACTGTCGCGGGTAGCTCTCCATGACCGGATTTCCCGCGCTCGCGCACTCGGCAAAATTTGAGATTGCCGGCGCGCGATTACCGGTCCACTGCGCGATTCCCGCGATAAGAAGAATCGCAACACCAATCCCGATGAGCCAGAGTCCTTTTCGTTTCCGATTATTCACATTTCCATTCTAGCATCTTTCCCGTTTTGCGCCATTTCAGACTGCCTCCTATGGCTTATTCGTGCGAATACGCCGATACGGAAAATCACTGTAGTTTCTCAACTCTAATGCCTACCAGGCGAATCTTCTTGCGTCCGGGATTCTCGCGACGGTCAAAAAAAGGAAAAAACATCTGCGTCGCGTGGCGACGGAGTATTTCCTCGTCCCCGCTCACCTCTTTGAGCGTCCGCGAGCGCGACACCGTGGTGAAATCCGCGAATCGCACCGTGAGCACGATCGTCCGAAAACGCTTGAATCCTCCGGCGCGCACGGCATCCATCACACGGTGCGCCTGCGCTTCAAGACGGGGAAACAAAACCTTCATCTGGAGCGAATCTTCAGAAAACGTCTCTTGTTCCCCGATTGATTTCGCGGGAGCGCGCGCCGACTCCACAGGCAAATCGTCATCTCCGCGGAACTTCCGATAGAGCTCGCCTCCCCACTTCCCGAACATTCCCTTCAGTTTCTTTTCTTCAAGCTTCAATCCGTCAGACACGGTTACAATGCGTAACCGACGAAATTTCTCCTCGGCCTTCGGCCCAATGCCCGGAATTTTCCGCACGGAGAGAGGAGACAAGAACTTCATAACCTGTTCGGGGTACACCACCGTCAACCCATCCGGCTTTCTGAAATCGGAAGCAATTTTCGCGATGAGCTTGTTCGGACCGATGCCGACTGAACAGGTTAGTCCCTCTTTTTTTAGGACATCTCGTTTGATGCGGAAAGCCACTTCCTTTGCTTTTTCAAAAGAACCCGCAAACGACAGATCAAAAAAACATTCATCTACCGATACTTGTTCCAGCGCCGGCGCGGTTTTCTCAAAAAGCGTCTTCGGGGTTCCCCGCAGATGCATTGCCGTAATCTCCATAACATTTTTCGACACCTCGGTATACCTTCGGAAATTGGAAGAGAGAAAGACTACCGGCGGTTTGCCCTCCGTTCGCGCCTGTTCCGAGAGTTCCCACGCCTTTCGTATCGGCGTCGCGCTTCGGATTCCGTACGCTCGCGCCGCATAATTCGCGGTGGACACGACACCACGCCCTTTCCCTCCTGCAGGGTCGGCGCCGACGGCAATCGGTGAACCCTTCAGGTACGGTCTTTCTCTCTCCTCAACCGAAGCGAAGAAGGCGTCCATATCCAAGTGAGCTATGATGCGCATAGAAAGAGTAGTATAGCGTATCGCTCTCAACTGAACCTGTTGAATGGAGATTTCATACACTAAAAAACCTCCCAAGAGGGAGGGTTCTTAGTGAGACCTAAAATTCTATCAGTATCTTGCGATACTGTCTGACATTCCCTTGCGGTACAGTCATCAAATTCTAGACCTCATGGTATATGATATACCTCCTGTAAATAATTGAAAGGAAGTTATCCACAGATGGTCCGGTACGCTTCACATCGGGTGATGTCCACGAGTACGACGCATAAATTGATACTCTTTCCACACCAGCGTGATTACCACCATATCAAAAAAGGTAACGAGAAGGAGAAGGGGCGAGTGCGTGTGGGTAAAACGGTACACTTGGTACCCGATGAACAGAAGAAACACTCCTCCGTATACCGGATACGCCCAGAGTTTCTTCCGAAGCAAACCGATAACCAGAATGACATTGAGGACACCATGGATTAGAAAATACCACGCGACAAATTGCTGGGTATGCACCGAAATAGAGGGGAGTATTTCAATCAGTTTATTCGCGAAGAAATCCGTCGGGTCTTCACCCAGCTCATGCTGAGTGAGAAACGCAATGAAGCTGGTAATCGCGCTCGTTGAGAAAAAGAAAATCCCGACGATGGTATCCAGCAGACCAAACGCTCCTTTGATGACAATCCCCGCAATAAACAGAATGTGTGTCAGCCGATGCGAACGCGAAGCAAGATGGATCTCCTCTTCTGCCCGCACCGGTAGATTCGGTATGGATGATTCGTGGTCCATAGGGTACAACTACTCAGATTGTGAATATGGAGAAAGTCCTTTCTTCAATTCTTCTTTGTTCATACTCACAGTATACCATTGAAAAAAAATGTAAATTTGGTTATATAGTATATATGTCGTTCGTGGGAATAAAAAGGACGGTAAGCGCCTTGGCTGTGGTAGCGATAATCGGCCTTGTGGGGTACGCCGAACGGACATGGATTAACGACATGTTCGCCAAACGAGAACGAAGGTTTGAGGGGGAGATACTTCTTCTCCAACAACAGATTGCCACACTCCAAGAAACCGTCACGACGCTTTCCGGAGAAAATGTCCGCGTGGCTCTCTCGGTGCAAGAACTGCAAAATCGAAAAGAGATACGTGAGAAATCACAAGACGAACTTCTCACCGAAGCGGTCGCGAAGGTGGTTCCCTCGGTGGTCTCTATTGTTATCAGCAAAGATGTGCCGAACCTCGCGGTAGAGTATGTCAATCCGTTTGGCGATGATCCATTTTTCAAAAACTTTAATTTCCGCGTACCCGTGTACCGCCAACGGGGAGTGGAGAAACAGAAAGTGGGAGCGGGTACCGGATTCATCATAACGAGCAACGGTTACGTTCTGACAAACCGCCACGTCGTGGCGGATGAGAGCGCGACTTACGCGGTACTGCTCTTTGATGGCGCGCAGAAAAACGGCACCGTAATCTTCAGAGACCCAGAACTTGACCTCGCGATCCTTAAGATTTACGGCACCACCTTCAAAACCGCGACCTTGGGAGATTCCGACTCCCTGAAGTTAGGACAAACCGTTATCGCTATCGGAAACGCGCTCGGTGAATACAACAATTCCGTATCAACCGGCATTATTTCCGGAAAAAACCGCACCCTTGAGGCGAACGACGGAACAAGAATAGTTCAACTTAAAAATGTGCTCCAGACGGACGCAGCGATTAATCCGGGTAATTCGGGAGGTCCGCTCGTAAATATGCAAGGCGAGGTAATCGGAGTCAACGTCGCCACCATAATCGGCGGGAGTAACATCAGTTTCTCTATTCCCATAAACATCGCCAAAACACTTCTGGCGAGCAAACAGGTTAAGTAGAGAACGGCGTGCTATACTAAACTCGTCCTTATTGAGGACCCTTTATTCATAAGTATTTAAAAATGATGAAATACACCAGTGTCGTGCTTGCAGGACTTTTTGCGGTAAGTGGAGTGGTTTTTGCTCAAACAACGAGCACCGGCGCGGAAACGGTAAATACCGGGACCACCGTCGTTGTGCCGGCCACAGCGTCTGAATCTGCGCCTGTGGCAGTAGCTCCGACTCAAGTGCAAGCTCCCGGACAGGCGGTAAAAGATATTGAGGCGCGCATCAGAACGCTCAACAAAGAGATGGAAACGCGTATCAAGGCAATTCGCGAAGAATATCGCGTTAAAATAGAAGCTCTGCGTAAAGAGGCAAAGACAAAACTGGAAGCAGCGAGAGTAGCGCAAAAAGAAGCGAAGGAAAAAATCAAAGCCGAACAAAAATCGGCGAAGCAAAAAATTCAGACGCAACGACAGGAAGCAAAGAAGAACCTTCAGACGGAGCGTCAAGAGATTCAAAAGAAGAGAAATGCGGAGAGAACGCAAACTTCCCCCGCAACGACCGGCACCACTCCACCGCCACCTGTTACCCAATAGCGAATTATTCTCTCACATCCCCACTTTCTCCGGAACGTGGGGATTTGCTTTTTCCGCAAAAAACGCTAAAGTAATCTCCGAGAAGAAGGAGATCTGCAACATTCTCTTTCTCTACCTACATCTTTACTCATAATTTTACCTCTGTCATGGTATACGACATCAAGGATAAAAGTCTCGCGTCAAAAGGAAAATCCCGCATTGAGTGGGCGGCAAAAGACATGCCCGTACTCGCGGGACTCGCGAAGGAATTTGCCAAAACAAAACCGTTTAAGGGGCTTCGGATCGGCGCGTGCCTGCATGTCACCACCGAAACCGCGAACCTTATGCTGGCGCTCAAGGCTGGTGGCGCGAAAGTGCGCCTCTCGGCTTCCAATCCACTTTCCACGCAAGATGATGTCGCCGCCTCCCTAGCGCTTGACCATAATATAGAAACCTATGCCATCAAGGGCGAGGACAACAAAACATACTTCAAACACTTAAACGCGGTGCTTGACCTCAAACCTCACCTCACTATGGATGACGGAGCCGACCTCGTATCAGAAATTCATAAACACCGAACCGATCTTCTCAAAGATATCATCGGGGGTACGGAGGAAACCACGACGGGAGTCATCCGCCTTACGGCAATGGCAAAAAGTGGCGCGCTCCGCTTCCCCATTCTTGCTGTTAATGAGGCGCAAACCAAGCACCTCTTTGACAATCGCTACGGTACCGGACAATCTACGATTGACGGAATCATACGCGCCACCAATAAGCTTATCGCCGGAACCACGTTTGTGGTCGCGGGCTACGGCTGGTGCGGTAAAGGTCTTGCCAAACGCGCGTCGGGAATGGGAGCGCGAGTAATCGTGACGGAAATAAACCCTATACGGGCGCTTGAAGCCATCATGGACGGCTTCCGTGTGATGCCTATGAAAGAGGCCGTGAAGCGCGCCGATATTATCTGCACGCTCACCGGAAACCGTGACGTGCTTGATGAGGAACATTTCAAGGTAATGAAAGATAACTGTATCATTTCCAACTCGGGACATTTTGACGTAGAGATAAATCTGAATTCACTCCGTCGGATAGCGAAAAAAACAGCATCACCCCGAACCCTGGTTGATGAGTACACATTCAAAGATAGACGACGCGTCTATGTCCTCGGCGAGGGAAGACTCGTCAACCTCGCGACTGCGGAAGGTCATCCCGCCTCCGTCATGGACATGAGTTTCGCAAACCAAGCACTCGGTGCGAAATTTATTTTGGAGAATAAGGGAAAACTTGAGAACCGGGTGTACGTAATTCCGGAAGCCGTTGACCGCGCGATTGCCGAGAAGAAACTCAAGGCGCTTGGAGTGAATGTTGATACGCTGACTCCCGCGCAGACGAAGTATTTGGAGAGCTGGGAGGAAGGAACGAGCTAAGCGAAGACGTTTAGCAATTTCTAATTGACCTAATTTGCCTAATGTCTAATAAAAACTTGAACAATGTTGTGCTTTGGATTTTATCAGGTGAATTAGAAATTAGAATAATTAGGTAAATTATGTCCCGTGCTCTCATCGTTGGTTCCGTCGCCTTTGATCTCATCTTTCCTATCCACGGCAAGATTCAAGATGAGATTTTGGTTGAAAAAGACGGAACGCTTGGCCGCCAGAATTTGATGTTCACCGCCAAGAGCAAAGAGCGTTTTTTTGGCGGGACGGGAGGAAATATCGCCTATGGGTTGGGTCTCCTCGGGGCAAAACCTCTGCTCTTCTCACTCACGGGAAAAGATTTTCACGGGGAGTTTGAAACCCATCTTGCCAAAAGCGGAGTTGACAATCGTATCGTCACTGACGAACAAGGGTGGACTGCCACGTTTTATGGCATGTCCGATGAAAAAGGACAACAAATCGGCGTCTACCAGCCGAACGCATACGAAAAAATTGACTCATACTCTCTTTCAGAAACTCTGACGAACAAAGATTTCGCGAGTATCGGCATCGCGATTTTCTCCGCAGGAACCGGTAAAAGCATCTACCGCCAGATGAAAGAATTGCGCGAGCGATGCGGAAAAGAAGTTACGATTATCTTTGATCCGGGACAGGTCATCTCCATCTTTTACGACAAAGCGCTTCTTGAGAAGACACTCGCGCTCGCCGACATCTTTATCGGCAATGAGGTGGAAATAAAACAGCTCCAAACTATTCTCGGGTACAACATAGAAAAAGTTTTACGAAGCAACATTTCCGCGGTCATTGAGACACTTGGAGAAAAAGGAAGCGTTATTTACACACAAAACAAAAAGATAGTATTTACATACGATCGTACGCAAATACTATCTTTCCAAAAAATCTTCATAAAGGCAGTAACAGCAAAGAAGGTGGTTGAAACAACCGGAGCCGGCGACGCGTATCGGGCGGGAATGACGTATAAACTCTTACAGGGTAAATCGCTCAAAACCGCGTGCGAGTTCGGCGCGAAGGTAGCGGCGAAATCGGTCTCATTCCGCGGAGCGCAGACGTATCGTTTGTGAAGAGTAAGAGTGGCACTGCGGTGGAATAGTCGCAGACTGGGCGTCAAACCCTGCAGATCGCACCGGATAACCCTGCGCCTGCCTGCCGAAGACGCTTCGGCGTAGGTAGGCAGGAGCGCAGTGGAATAGTCGTAGACTAGGTGTCCCCGTTCGCATGCGCCATTCGTTAAGCTGTAAGCGTGTCTACCGTTAACACCTGTCTACTATTAACACCGTAGTGAATTCACCCACCCAGCCTAGACAAGCTCCGACGATCGTCGCTACTTGTCTAGGTGCATTTTCACGATGATTGAATCGGAAAAGTTATGATTGAATCGAAAAAGTTTAGGTCCTCATTTGCCCTATATATCAAGTCTTCTCACTTCTTTCTCACTTCTTTTCTCCCATCACATAGAGATATACCGCTTTGTCTTTTTCTATGGGTTTCCACGTCGGAAACGAAAATGAGTACGACACCACACGCGCTCCTTTTTTCAGTTCACTCCGAAGCTTCTGTTCCAATCTCGCCATAATGTACGGAATCCCATAGATAACGACCGCGTCATACTCCGAAATATCGGCATCCCAGAAATTCTTCCCATACACGACAATCCGTTCCTGAAGACCTGCTTTTCTCGCGTTCCTGCGAGAACGCCAGACCAGCAGAGGGTTATGTTCAAATCCGTGCGCGATACCCCCTGCCTCCGCGATGGCTATGAGGAGTCGTCCGTCCCCGCTCCCGAGATCAATCACCTTTTCTCCTTCTTTTAGATTGAGCATCGTGATAATGCGCGACACATACTTTCGGCGCGTCGGCACGAAAAAAGGGCCCCGAGAAAGCCACAGGAGCATAATCGCGCTTCCCACAACCACCAAAATATAAAATCCGAGCGGAAAGGCCATACACCAAAAGAGTTAGAAAAAAATTAAACCCTTGTAATGGTACTCACCACCGCGCAGTGGTCGCTCACCCCGCACTCCAAGCGCGTCTCGGCGCACCGATACTCCGGAGTAGAGAAAAGCCCGTCAACCATCCGCGTGAGTCCCTTCACCCGATGGAGATTTTGGTCAATGCTCGTGACAAAGCGTGCCGGAATAGTATCCCGATAGCGAGAAGCGAACATCTCCCATATCTCCCCCCCTCGCGGAGCGTTGAAATCGCCACAAAAAATAATATCGGGAAATTGCTTCAGGATTTGCAACAATCCTTCCGCATCTCGGCGTTGTTCATCCGATGCCTCTCCATCCGGCGTCCAGGTAAAGTGCGTCGTCCCGATGGTGAACGTGACTCCTTCCTTCTCCACGCGGCGCCACAACAGAAATCTGCTGTAGCCGGCGCTATGACGCGTAATTTCTTTGGGATTGCCGTGATAATACTCCACTCCTTCTCCCCGTATCGGCAGGCTCGTAAAAAAACCGATTCCCTGCGGTCCTTTTTTAGCGAGCTCTGTATCAACAATCAAAGTGCCGTCCTCATACCGCACGTCAACGATGGACACCGGCACAAAATCGCCACGCATATGGAGCGCCTCCGCTAGTGTCGGCACATCTCGTTCAAGCACTTCCTGCAGACAGACCACATCAGGATTTTCTTTCAACAAAAAAGGAATCACCCGATCCACATGACGATCCATCTCTATATTGAGCGAAACAAGTTTAATCGCATGTTGCTCCATACTCACTACACGCAAAACATTCCGTTTTTATAAATCACCTTCGTACTGCCGTCTTTCAGTATGGCGGTTACGGTCCGTGGCGCGGTAGAAATAATATCCGTGTGCACGGATGAGTCGTTAAATCCCAAGCGCTCCCAGTCATCAGCCGAGACCGTGCCCGGGTCGCCACTGTAGCAGTCGTGGTAGCTCTTGCCGAGCGCGAGGTGGGTGTTGCCGTTGGGTCCTCCCATATTCTCGTCGTAGAGCGTTTCCGCCATGAACTTCGTGATGCGCGAAAAACGTTTGTCGGTAAGCGAGTACTCCCCCATTCTGTCCGCGTTTGCCGTCGCTATCATCTCTTTGAGAACCTTCTCGTTTTTGCGGGCTTTAGATTTTACTACCTTTCCATCTTTAAACCACAACTCCACTCCTTCAATAAGAACGCCATATCGGTAGAGTGGCTGATTGAACCGAATCCACCCTTCGGTACCGCGCCAGTCGGGCGAAGTGAACAGCTCAAAACTCGGGATGTTTCGTCCACTTCCGCCCACCCACTGTCGTTTGTGTCCGAGATGAACGAAGAGGTCCGCGTCAGGTCCGGTAACATGCAGTTTCTCAATGGAAAGAGCGTTTAATTTTGTTCGCGTTTTCTCCAGTTGCCGGTACACCTGCTTCCACTCGCGTATCGGGTCTTTCTTATCCAGAAAACACGCTTTGATGATTTGATTCCAATACTCCTCCTCCGACAATCCCGCTTCTTTCGCCATGGCGGAAGTTCCGTACAGTCCGATAGTCCAGGTGTACTTCCCCGCATTCTCCTTATCGCGACGCCAGTCCATGTACGGCTTCCAGGAGAGTCCGCGCGTCATGATTTTCTTTGGCGGAATCCCTTCCAATTCGTGCATATCCACCTCACTTATCACAAACAGCGCGTGGTCGGCTTCATCAACGAGTCCGCGCGCGTACTTTCGCGGAAAGAACGCGAGCTGGTGCGGTTTCGCAAGTTCAAAAAAGTCGCGGTCAAACGGAAAACGGTCTCCGGAATCCGGACGAAAATCCGATAGCACGTGCCCACCGGCGATCAGAATCGCGCGCTTAATCTCCCGAAAGAGCGGCTTCGCCGCCTCGTACGCCACCAGGTGTACCACCTCTCCTTTCTTGATGCCGGCGCCTCCGCCGAGCGCGAAATTGACCAATACCTTTGCGTATTTCTCTAAAATCTCTTGTGTCGGTGTGTATGATTTTTGATTCATGATTTATGATTTATGAATATGCATACCATACCACACATTTTCTTTTTTCAAAACAAAATCATCATTCCAGAACAAAGATTTCTCCGCGGTTCAAGCGGTGTTGATTCTCGGACCGCCGAGGGGTACTATGGGTATACTACTCTTCTATGACACGGAACAACGACACTCTCTATGATGTGGACAAAATAGCGCTTTTTTTCGGAGTTGCAAAAAAGACCGTATGGCAGTGGTGTAAAAAGGGAAAGCTCCCCGCCTTCAAGATAGGCAAGGAGTGGAAGGTTCGCGTTTCCGATTTGCAAAAAATGATTGACCAGAAGATTCGCACGCGGGAAGACGATAACTCCCCTCGTCTTTTTTAGGTATGTAGCGAAATTCAAACTCATTATCTCCCGATCCCCCACCTACCCCCCTCGCTTCACTTTACTTGGGTAAAGTGAAGCGAGGGGGAGGAGGGGTTGTGGTGTCACACTGGACTGAAAAGTGTAGCGTGCTGTTTTTCACTCTTCCAACAGAGCAGGGTTGAGAAAACCTTATGAAGGATTTCAGAGAAAAATATTCCCAAAGAAAAACCGCCCTGCAAGCTTGTGGCTCGCACGGCGGGTGATTGTGTGAATCGTTCAGCGCTTGTTACGGCACCAAAACGAATCGATAGAATTCATGATGCAACTGCCCGAGCTGGACGGACTCAAACCGAACACGGAGGTTCCCCTCTGCATCAGTCCGAGTGGCCACTAGAATTCCAGGTATCCGTGACCACGAACCCGGAAGAAGACTGTAGGAGTGCTCCAGCAGGTAGTCCTGGTTCGGAAGTCCTCTTGCTTCAATCTCAACATGGACCACGAGAGGAGGGTTATTTATGCCACCACTCTTGAGTACTTTCAGAGACTTGATGACCGCTTCTGGTCCCACAATGAGCACCTCGCTCATCACGGTCCCTTCCATGACGGCACTGTAATTGGCGCCGGAGTCGTACCCGACGCCTTTGACCTCAATGAGCGTGAAGCGAGCTTTAGTACCCGTCGGAAAGCCCGTGGTATCCACTCGAAGCTCAAACGGCGCATCCTCACTTACCGCGAGTTCGCGGTCTATGAAGAAGTTCAGCCGTCCCGCGGTCATCTGCTCAAAGTTCGGATACGGCATCGCTATCGTTTCCGCCCTTTTGACATTCCCGACGAAAAGCTCCGCCTGATACTCCGCCAGTGGGACCCACGAGTCACCTTTGAGCACCTGGCTCTCAAAGACAACTTCGCGCGCGGAGAACTTCTCATGCGCCGTCGCAGTGTTGAATCTGAGCACGAGCGCATTCGTCGTATCAACCGTCGCGGTGATGGGGGTGGAGGGGTCAAACTGGGCTTGCACTACGCCGTGAGTAACAGCTTGAAGAACCGGTCCTTCCCTCCAGCCAACAACAGGCAGTACCGCAGTGGCGCTTGAGAGCCCTCCCACCACTGACATTGCTGTTAGGTCGGTGGGGAGTGACCACTGGAATGTACCGACCGCGCTCAGAGAGAGATCAAATCGGAGCGTTAAATGCTTGATCACGCCTGCCGACTGAATCAATCCTGTTCCATCAAACGTAACCAACATTTCTCCATCAGAGGTAGGGTTTTTCACGTTTGAACCGGTATTGATCGGTTTGTTGTCTTCATTAAAGAGTTGGACACGGGTGATGTCCGTTGCTCTTGCTCCGCCCGCCACGGTGAGAACGAGGGGTATCCCTAGTGCTCTGATTCCTTCGCCGGAAGTGGTGGTGTCCATTCTAATAACGAACCCCACGGTAGACCGCGCTCCATTAAGAACCGCGTGGTCCTTCAGCTCAAACGCCGATAGTGTGAGCGCCGCTCTCTTCACCGTCATTGCGTTCAACGTAACGGTTGCGGATGGTGATGGCGTAATGGTTGCGCCTGTCATCAATCCGCGCACGAGGGCGAAGTCAGTCGCCGGTGTGGTGGATAACTGGATCGTGGAGTTGTAATCCAGATCCGACCCAACCTTGCCGATAATCTTGTACGAGTGGGTCCCAATCGGGAAGGTTACGGTGTCGGTAAAGATAACCGACCCATCCGCCGAACCCGCAGTATACCTGCTGTCATCAACTGCTGAGCCATCCACCGGACCCGCGACGATGGAACCGTTCTCGTCAACGACGATGATGTTAGTCAAGTCGTCAACGTCATCGGCTGTCCCTTCGTTGCCAAGGGCAACATTGAACCCGAGCCGATCAATTGAGATCGGCTCGCCTCGCACCGTTGCCGTAAACCCGCCAAGGGGCTGATATACCGTATTGACGGTGACATTCTGGCTAGGCACGAGTGCCGATACATCAATCGTGATGTCGCCTGAAGCAACCACTACCTCCGCCGCGTCATACCACGGATTATCGGTAAACGAGAACGAGGAGCTGTCAACCGGAGCCAAACTGGAACCAAAGGGTGGCGTGATGCCAAACCCGTAGGTGGCACCGACAAGGTACAAGTCACTTCGCCGTTCAAGGTCAAAGTCAATCGTACGACCATAGCCGCCGATTATGTCGCCCTTTATGGCAACCTCGACAGAGAATCCCTTTTTAATGAGGATCCCCTTCCCTCCAAACATGCTTGTGTAGTACCGACCGTCTTCGCTAACGGAAGTAGCAAACAAAACACCGTCCACGCGAGTCTGAATGTTTGCCAAGTTTTCCGGTAGCTCTGAACCTGACTGGTACCAGCGGATTCCACCGAACCATTCGTCTTCAGCCGAACCCGCGGTAATGCGGATTGCGGAAAAAGTGTAGTGGCTCGTCCCAACATACTGGTATGAGCTTGCTCCCGGATCAGTACTTCCACGCTGTGCAACCACCGATCCAATCATCAAACCCTCGTTAACCACATGAAGGGGACCAATAATCGGAAGCGGGCCCGTAACCGTCGCCGAGGTGTTGACCCCGACGAGTGAGAGCCCGACAGTCATGCCGGCATGCGCCGCGTTCGAAACACCGGAACGATTAGCCGCAATGGTAAACGTCCGCGATTGACCCGCCTTCACGGTGAAGGGCGAGGTCAACCTGGCTTGATGCTCCGAATTCAAGAACTTCTGGGAACCGATCTGCATGCCGTTCTCGTCAAGGAGCATGATGCTATCCAGCACCGCGTCCACTGAGAGACCCTCTCGTTGCACGCTGATACCATTCACCGTTTCGTCTTGCGCTCCCGCAGTGAAGGTGATCTTGGTAAACGGAATTCGCGCCGCGCCAAGCGGAGCGAGTGATGCTGGCGGTTGCACCGGCGCCGAGACGGTCAATCCCGCGGCGATGACAACCGGAACACCACAGTTGTCCCGCATCATTCGTGCCTGTTCGTCACCGACGAACATTGCGAGATTTTCCTCCAGGCAAACTGCCTGGGCGTGGAGGTTCGTGATGATGTTGAGAAGCGCCTTGATTTGCGCCTCGTACTCGGCCGTAGTGGCCGCGTTGGAACTGCCCGACCATCCTCCGAGGAGGATGACCGCGAGCAGGAGTTTCTGTATGGTCTTCATGATTCTTTCTTTCCGTGTCAGGGTTTCTGTATCATTATTCAGTTGTCAAAAAACCAAGCCCAAGCCTGGTTCTAACTGAACTCTGGCGGGAGTATACCATATACGGATATACTCTGTCAATGAATCGGATTGACGAAATATAATAGCTATTGCGATGTAAGAGAGTTCACTTAACCCTTCGTTATAGCCCTACCCGAGCCACGAACGGATGCGGGGAAATCGAGAACAGATGGGTAAATTTGAACACCACTTCTCCAGCCCAAAGACCCGTCCCGCGCGAAAAGATGCCAGTACGAGAAACGCAAAAATATAAACGATATGCTCGTCCACGATAAACGCGTGCGCGTTCGGATACGGAAAATCAAGAATCGGAAAGTAGTACAGGAGCATCATCGTCGCTCCAGCGATACTCGCGAGGCGAACAAAAATGCCGAGAATGAGCGCGAGTCCGATGAGAGTGAGTCCCCACTCGTTCAGAAAATTGATGACGGGAAGAATATCCGGCTGTAGCAACCACTGATAAAACGCCGGAAATGTCTTGGCACCCTTAAGATAGAACGCCGCCGACCAGCTCGGATCAAGTAGTTTCGTGATGCCCGCGTAAAAAAACAGACATCCGAGCGAGAGGCGAAGAAACAAAAGAGAAAATGTTTTCATAGTTAGTTACTTTAGTTTACTACTACCGTAGTATACCACCACACTAAAAGAATGTGCTACTGATACGTGGGGACTTCTTCCCGCTCCCCCTGCGCGTGCACCGCAAATCGCGCGAGTACATAGAGCACGCTTGAGAGACGATTAAGGTACGCTCCTATGTTCGTCGTTGGAGAAATGGTGGCAATGTCGTTTGATTGCGTCTGCCTGATGTATCCCCGCTCCACCCGACGAGCGATGGTGCGCGCGACATCAAGGAGCGCGGCAAGCTCGGTCTTGCCTGGGAGCACGAAGGAAGAAATCTGCGGGAACACGCCGGCAAAATATTCTATGTCTTCTTCAATCCGCTTAAGTTTCTCGGGCGGAAGGGTAACCTCCGAGCCGGCAAGTTCCGCCTGAATCATAAACAAGTCTTGCTGAATCACGCCTATCTCTCCGATAAATTTCGCCCGAAGTTCGGCGGTAATGCCGGGAAAGCTCGCGCGCTCCGCTACAGCGGAGCACAACCCGAGGTGCGAGTTGAGTTCATCAAGCCCGCCAAGTGTTTCAAAAACATCATCTCCCTTTGATATCCGTTCTCCTTTCTGCACGCAAAGAAGCTTCGTTGTACCGGTATCTCCTTTGGCGGTGTAGTACTTCATTCTAGCTCCTAGTTGTTAGATCTTAGCTTCTAGCCAAGAAAAATCTCTCCCTGACAGCTAACAGCTAAAAGCTGACAGCTTTTCATGTTCAGATCTCGCACAACCCTCCCGCGCACGCGAGTTCTCTCTTCAAATCCTGCTCATCCGCGCGTTCGTACGCCATAATCTTTGAAAAATCAATGTTCTCCCAGTTCTTCAACAAGTCCGTATAGCGCGCCTCGTCAATCTCCTCGTACGGCGCCAGCTGATAGACGTGGTTGTCGCGCGGAAGAAACGAAAGTCCGCACACGATATCCCAATGCTGGTAGAGCCAGTCCGCGACCGTGATCCATTCATTCTCGCCTATGGAGATGGTAACCGACGGATTGTGTTCGGTGTAATGCATACGAACGGTCTTCCAGTGTTCCAGTTGTTCTAGCGCCGTCATGTCATTTCTGAAGATAGAACCATCCGGCGACTTGACCGGAAACTCAAGCACAAAGGTGCTTGCGCCCGCGGATGTTTGCCCCACTTCCGGATGAAACGGAACTCCCTGGTCGCGCAGCATCTTGAAGAGCGAGTCGGTCGCCGCGATTCTGACACGGCGGATGTAGTAGGGAGAGTGGCGTGGGTGCATGCCGGACGAACAGTCCACCATCTGCGAGAGCGTGCCCGAGGGCTTCACGCAGGTGATAGCCGTTGAAGGATTAACGCCGAAGCGGGCCGAAAACTCGGTATTTACCTTGATGGCTTCCTCTCGGAGTTCGTCAAGAATTTCCGAGGTGCGCACGAGCGGAGAATCCCACTGTCCGGTAATGGACACTCCAAGCAGGCGTTCACGTTCGCAGTGCTCCTTCCATTCACGCGAAAGGTAGGGAAACTCCGTGAGGGTTGACTGGAATGTGCCGAGAATGGTGGCGAGCCGTACCTTGCGGAGAAGCGACTCCCGCGTATCCTGCGGTCGCGCGACAATCTCGCTCAAATTGCAAAACTGTTTGGATTGGAGCAAAATCTCCCCGCACGGGTTGGTGCCTATAGGACCGATGATGTTCTGCCCCGACGCATCAAAATACCCTTGGTGCTCGCGAAGCGCGTCAAGACGGCGTTTGGGAAGAACCTTCGCGAGTATCCCACGATTGAAAATACCCCGTTCTCCGCTTCCACTCTCCATGAGCGCGAGCCACTCACGCATGAACTCGGAACTAGACGGCTTCTCCCGATACACGGCGGAGTTGTTCGCGAGCATGCGTTCCGGTTCGGCATGGTAAAACGCTCCCTTCTTCGCGTCGCGCAATGCTTCGTCATCCAAATCCGACAATGAAATCATGGCGCTCCGTCGCACCCCTCCCGACACCACGCAGTCCCCGATCATGCAGATGATATCGTGAGCGTCCAGATTCGTAAGGTGCTTTCCCTGACGGCGCAACAAACGCGTGCGAGAAAAATCCAACAGACGCTGAAGAGGCTCTGGTCCCGACGCTCGTCCTCCCATGGTCTTGAGACGGGCTCCCGCCGGTCGAATAAGAGAGTAATCAAACGCGATATCTTCTCCTCCCGCCCACGTCTTGAGACCGAGTGCGAACGCGTTGCACCACCCTTCCTTATCGTCGGAGATGACGTGATTCGGGAGTTTCTTGCCGGTTTGAAGCGCGATTTGTGGGAATTTCCCGATATTCTGACTCTCAACCGACCATCCGACTCCGGTCCCACACATAGAGATATACATAATCTCCGCCAAATCCTGGAAATTCTCGGGAGCGACATATGAGCAGTTATACGCGCAGACGTTTGTCGTCCGAGCCGGAGTCCCCGCGAACTGTATGAGTCGCATGGACGGCATCGCCTCGTGATTGAGGATTCCCTCGCGCAGTTCCTGATACACATCGTCCGAAAGCTTGTCTCCGAGCGTTTCTTTCATGAAGGTAACATAGCGGTCTACGGTTTCAATCCAGGTCTCGCGCCGTCCTTTTTCCGGAATCCATCGGGAGTAGCTCCGATAGTACACGAACTCCCCTAACGAACTACGGAAATACTTCTTGCTGGTATCGGCAATTTCGCGCACCTCGGGAGGAACGATTCCACGATTCTGTCGCATCTCCGCGCGATTCTGTCGGTACAGAATATACGCCTTCGCGGTCTTTCCGAAGTTTTGCTTCATGAGAACATCTTCCACCACGTCCTGAATGAGCTCAATTGACGGAAGGAAGCGTCGATCGCGCGAGAGTTCACGTATCCGCAGGAGCTCTTGCCACACCGCTTCCGCGACCGACTTCGCCTCCGTCTCTCCTCCCTCTTCGGCCGCCTTGAAGGCGCGAGATACCGCTCGTTCAATCCGAGCAACATCAAAGGGAATAATGCGACCATCGCGCTTTCGTACTTCAGTGATGTCTTTTTCAAGTAAAGGAGAAGAAACGGATGACATAGATATTATATTAACGGTTAATGCGATAAATTCCTATTTTATACGACACAGTGCTTCGTGGTAAGGATCGGAATATCCAACCGCGATGGGGTAGTGATAAACCTCTCAATAAGAGGAGAGAGTGTAACCGCGAACCCGACATTTCCCGCCAGATGATAGAGCGTAAACGGTATCTGTCCCAGCACTGCCGCCAAAAACGGCTGACCGAACAAGAGAGGTCCAATGGTGAGTCCGGTAACCGCGTCGTAAAAGACCGTCGCAACCGTCGCAAAGAGAGCATAGTGTACCACACCCCTCTTCCGTCGGAAGTACCGCGACCCGAAAACTCCCACCAAACCGTACGCGACCGCGGTAATTAAGGTCCACCAGCCGATTCGCCCCAAAATCGCGTCAAAAAGCGCGATACTTGCGAAACCGAAAAGAAATCCAGCCCCCGCTCCCCACTGTTTCGCGAACGGCATCTGCGTCGCCATAACCGTTTCCACATTGGGAGGCCGAAACGGCAAAAGACGCACGAGAAAACAGAATACGAAGCCGAAGATAAAGGTTATGGTCTGCCGCGCGGTCATATATTTCTCAAAAACGGTCTACATTTGTAAAACGTAAGAAGGCAACCACCGAGGAGGTTTTATTCGTATCCATTCGTATCATTCGCATAATTCGTATATTAGTATGTTTACCTTCTAAACTACCTTCGTATTGTACTCTTACCATCCCGCACTATCTACTGTGGACAACGAACCGTCGCACAGAGATTTTTTGGAGTCAACTCCGTGAGAGGAACGAGACGATTTTTCTTGAGAAATTAAAGAATTTCACCTCTGAAGAGGAGGATATCTTACACTCCCAAGAGTTTCTTTCCCGCTCGAAACGCCTCTCGTCGCCAGAAAAACAAAAGAGAAAGTACCACGAGGATAAATGCGATCCACGGGGCGGTATCACTGAAAACCACCGAGGCAAGCTGACTCATCTCCCCACGCACCTCAAGTGAAAACGGCAACCGCACCCCTCCACCGATGCCGAGCGACGGCAGTCCGAGCGGTTGCGCCTCTATCGCGATCGCGGTGCGGATAATTCCCATCTCTCGCCGCCTCGCGCGCAGAAGCACTTCTCGTTTCTCTCCCGATTCCAACGTAAAACGGCTCGGAATAAGCGAAATTGATTCCTCAAACTCTTCCGGATACGCTTCATAGATCGCCACCTCGTTTGAAGGGTTCGTAACCGTGAATCGCGCGACCCCTTCCTCCCCCGCGACAGTCTTGACGCTTATGGTAGGAGGAGAAACGGAAAGACCGAGAGCCGATATCCCAATTGGAATGCTCAGAATTAAAAAAGTTAGGGTTGAAATAAGAAAAAAGTATGATCTCATATCTGTTTTTAAAATTACAAACACCAAATCCCAAATTCCAAGTAAATCTCAAACCCAAAAACCAAAATAGGAAACTACCTTTTCTTTTCTCTGTTTGTGATTTGAGTATTGGATTGTATTTGGAATTTGGTGTTTGGTAGTTGGAATTTGCCGCGCGGTTCTTACCGCGCGGTTGGTGTTGCCCAAAAGATAAGCGTGCCGGTCTTCGCTCCACTCCCCTCGTAATCAACCGGAACCGAAAGTGAAAGTGCTGTCGTTGTCGCCTCTTTCGCCGAGAGCAGGACGCGAAACCGCTTCCAATCGCCTTCGTTCACCCGCAGGTACCGTCGGAAGACCGCGTCTCCCGATATGGATGTTCCGAGTGTTACCGTGGCTTCTCCGCTATTTCGCACCGAGACTTTCTTTTCCGATACCGCTCCGCGCGTAAGAGCGCCGAAGCTAAGCGGATTCACCGCGCCACTCTGTCCAATTTCAACCGTAAGAGAAACCGAGCTGTCGGGAGGAGTTTCTCCTTCCGCACCGTTTCCGCCTCCCCCTCCGCCATTGCCACCTCCTTGCGGAGCGGGAATTGTGACCGAGAGCGGTACTGCTGTGTTTTTGGGCGTGTCTCCGAGCGAGCCGAAATACCACAACACGCTGTCACCCTCCGCGAGACGGTACGCGCCCGCGCCAACACTCGCCACTGTTCCGTTCACCGTGTACATCCACCCCGATGAACCGCTCGCTTTCTCATCGGCAATCTCGTCCACATACTCGCCGAGTGATGAACTGACGATATGGTGCGAAATCCCGCACTGGGTTTCCGCCTGCGACACCGCCTCAATCGCAAAGACTCCCCTGCCATCGCCGGCGCAGAGCAGAGCGCTCTTCCCTTCAATACGGAAGCTGAACGAAACTTTTCCGTCTTGTTCCTCTTGGTGTGAAGTGTCGGGCGTGATAATCCTTGTTGGAAGCGTCTTGCCGGAGAGCGCGAGGAGCGCGTAGGAAGTGGTTACCGGCGTAAAGGTGTCTTCCGCCCCTCCGATCTGGTAGAGATAGAAACCTCCTTCTTGTTTGAGTGTCCCGAGGTGCGCTCCGGGCGTCTGTCCATTCTTCTGCCAGTTCGCGGTATCCTCGCCGACCGCGGAGAGTGCCATCATCACCCACGCGTCGGAAGAGGCGTCGGAGCTCGTACCCCACTCGCTCTTCGGATCATAGGGAAAACCACCATCGTCATTCTGCGCCGAACGAAGATAGGCAAGCGCTTTGGTAATAACGGCATCAGCGCTCGCCATACCCGAGGCGCGAAGCGCCATAATCGCGGCGGCGGGCGGGTTGGTGGCGCTCCCTCCCCCGACCGCGAACCCGAATCCGCCATCGCTGTTTTGTTTGCTTACGATAAACTGCCTCACACCGTCTACCATAGTGTCGCCGGTCGGTTCTCCGCTCGCAATGAGCGCGAGGAGACCGAAAATATCATCGTTCAGGATGGTAGCTTCTCCGAGCTGGGTTCCATCATAAAATGTTTTGAGTCTCGTAATGAGATTTTCACTACCGAACACCCGCGGATCTTTTCCCGAAGCGGTGAGCGCGAGAATCGGCGCCTCAAGGTCAATCGCCTTCTCTCCGGCAACCGTTTTGAGTGAATCAAGCGACGGTGTTTCTCCAGCGGAAGAAAGCGCCATGATACTCCACGGCGATAGTGGTTTTTGTTCCAAATACGAAACCGTACTGTTCGCGGCGCCAAAGAGCCCGATAAACGGCATGAGAGAAACGGCTCCGATAAGGATAACACCTCCGTACAAAAATGATTTCTTATAGATGTTCATGGTTTTTTCCTCTCCATCCCCTCCTGCCCGAGGAGGGGTGCCGAGCACTCGGCTTTGCGAGAACTCGGCGGGGTGGTGGGAGAATTTAAATAATAATTAGTAGGTAGTCGTTGATTGGTCCCTGTGGCGGATTAATAGATTGGTATTTAATTCGTAACAAAAAAATCCCCTGAAGCAAGGGATTCAAACTACCGACCACCTCTCCGAAATGACGGAGAAGCAGGGTGTTCCTTGCTCGAGAAAAAATACACTGCATAGAATCGGTATTCGGACTCGTCGCGCAAGCGACACACCGTAGCGGCACTGTAGAGGATTCACACCTCTTTCCCCGATTTCTATGTTCACCTTTTCAATACTTCCAGACGTATCACTCACTACTATAGCGCGCACGCGCACGACCGCAAGAGTGCGCAACCCGTCGGCGCACGTTAAATATGTCGTGTCAACTTACCCGTAATGGTTCAATAGCATGGACACACGTAAGGAGTTAGTATCCAAGCATGTCATACACTCAAAACCCACATATACCAAAGGTACTGTTCATTAGTTGTGTTTCTTCTTTTTCAAATCATAGTATTTGCATACGATCGTGGCTAAATACTATAAACGTAAACTCCGCTCGTCCTATCCCTGTGCAGAAGCACAGGGCGTTTGGCGAGCGGAGTTTCCTTTAAGAACCCTCAGGTTCGGAACGCTCGCTCGCAGACTCGCTCACTGCTCTCCTCCACAGGGAAACTACAGTTTCCCCGACCCCCCTTCGTTGACCCGCCATTCATCCCTGCCTAGGAAGGCAGGGAGTTCTGGCGAGTCATTAAAAAGAACCGTGTGCAGAGCCGGTGCTTGGTGAAAAAGAAAATGACCTCGCGGTTGCCGGAGCAACCGTGAGGTCAAAGAAAAAGACTCGGAACGCCGATCTGGGTAATGGTTCTCCCACGCGTTAGGCGTTCGGACGAATTACTACATCCGCGCCTGTTGCTGAAGCAACCTAAATACCCGATATTCCGCCAAAGCCGCCTCCGACATGCCGTTTTCCTCAAGGGCGGCGGCAAGCTGTTTGGAGACGCGCAGAACATCTTCGGGGCGACCTAGTCGTTCATACGCTTCCTTGAGAATCTCCAGAGCTTGATAATCATTCGGTATTTGCTTGACGAGACCTTCAAAGGTCTCCGCTGTTGCCTCCAGTTGCCTTTTCTCTTGAGGGGTCAGAGGGCGTGGCACCGATGGCGCTTGGGGTACGGCTGCGGTATTCATCGTTTGTTCTTTCCTTTCTGGTTCTCTTTCGGTGCACGGCATAGCCACACGGCTATTGCTGAACATCGTACACTGTTTACATTCCGGACTAAATCTAGCAAATAGTATTTATTTTGCAAACAAAATGTCTCGTGCGCGCTGTCGTACCCCTCTTGTATAGAATATCGTTTTTTACTCTACCCACTTCGCCCCACCCAACTCACTCTGCTCACACTACTCTCTACTCTCTTCTTTCACATTAGTATACGGCCGTATACTAATGTGAAAG
>ORJL010339644.1_pt1 | contig 37611 bp, 43 predicted proteins | sample 1779941 | NCBI WGS metagenome assembly ORJL01 (sample SAMEA104232317, study PRJEB22302) | groundwater metagenome | biome: forest; feature: aquifer; material: groundwater | place: USA | collected 2011-08-07 | depth 5.8 m | reverse complement strand
GGCGAGATGGAGGTCTGGGCGCTGGAGGCGTATGGCGCCGCCTACACCCTCCAGGAGATGCTCACAATCAAGAGCGACGACACCGTGGGCCGCGTGAAGGCCTACGAGGCGATCGTGAAGGGCGAGAACATCCAGGAGCCCTCCATTCCGGAGAGCTTCAAGGTGCTCCTCAAGGAGATGCAGAGCCTGGGCCTCGACGTGCGGATTGAAGGCGCGGCGGGTGCCGAGGCGGCGGCGCGGGAGGACGATGATCTCCTTCGCGCAGCCGAGGAGTTGGGTATCGACCTGTCAGGTAGCGGCCTGCCGATTGAGGATGACTCCGATGAGGAGCCTCCCGCGGAGGGCGAGGCGGATGGCGCGGAGGGCGAGAAGGTCGCCGCGTTGCCCGCAGACGATTCCGGCGACGCCGAGGCAGAGGGCTAGCGGGAAGCGCGGGGCGGCCACGCCGCCCCGCGCCACTGCGTCCCGTCCCCGGTTCTTACGTCACGAAAGGCAAAGCGGCTCGTGATCGATATCAACAATTTCGACTCCATCAAGATCGGCCTCGCATCGACGAAGCAGATCCGTCAGTGGTCCTCAGGCGAGGTCACCAAGCCTGAGACGATCAACTACCGGACGCTCAAGCCCGAGAAGGACGGGCTCTTCTGCGAGAAGATCTTCGGTCCCACCAAGGACTGGGAGTGCTACTGCGGCAAGTACAAGCGCGTCCGGTACAAGGGCATCATCTGCGAGCGCTGCGGCGTCGAGGTGACCCGCGCCAAGGTGCGCCGTGAGCGCATGGGCCACATCGACCTGGCCGCACCGGTCAGCCACATCTGGTTCTTCAAGGGCGTTCCCAGCCGTATCGGTTACATCCTCGACCTTGCCCCGAAGGAACTCGAGAAGGTCCTCTACTTCGCGGCGTCCATCGTCACATCCGTTGACAATGAGAAGCGCGACGCCGACCTCCTGACCCTTCAGGAGCAGGTCGACGAGGCCCTGCAGCTGTACATCCAAGACCGTGACGAGCGGGCTGCTGGCCTGCGCGAGCGGCTTGACCGCAGGGTCGCGTGGTTGCGCGAGGGCGAGATCGCCGGCTTCGATGTCGAGGACGAGTTCTGGCTCGAGGACGTCGCGACGACCCGTAATCCCGAGGACCCCGAGGCCCCTCCGGTGCCGCGTGATCTCTCGGACGCCGAGAAGAAGACGATGGAGTCGGAGCTTCGCAAGGAGACCGACGCCCTCACCCGCGACGACGAGCGTTACACCGAGGAGTCCGTGGAGCGTCTGCAGGAGGCCTGGACGCGCTTCAAGCAGATCAAGCCCCGCGAGGTCATCAACGATGACCAGCTCTTCCGCGAGATGCGCGATCGCTTCGGTTCCTCGTACGGGTTCGGCGAGTACTTCCAGGGCGGCATGGGCGCCGCGGCCATCCGGGCACTGCTCGAGGGCATCGACCTCGAGGCCGAGGCCGTGACGCTGCGTGAGACGATCCAGACCTCACGCGGCCAGCGGCACGCCCGCGCCCTGAAGCGCCTGCGCGTCACCTCCGCGTTCATCCACTCGGAGAATCGCCCCGAGTGGATGATCCTCGAGGCCGTGCCGGTCATCCCGCCGGAACTCCGGCCGATGGTGCAGCTGGACGGCGGCCGCTTCGCCACCAGCGACCTCAACGATCTCTACCGTCGCGTCATCAACCGCAACAACCGCCTCAAGCGGCTGCTCGATCTCGGTGCCCCCGAGATCATCGTGAACAACGAGAAGCGCATGCTGCAGGAGCCCGTCGACGCGCTGTTCGACAACGGCCGCCGCGGCCGCGCCGTCACCGGCCCGGGCAACCGCCCGCTCAAGTCGCTGTCGGACATGCTCAAGGGCAAGCAGGGCCGCTTCCGCCAGAACCTTCTGGGCAAGCGCGTTGACTACTCGGGTCGTTCGGTCATCGTTGCCGGCCCCGAGCTGCGTCTCTACCAGTGTGGGCTTCCGAAGCTGATGGCGCTCGAGCTCTTCAAGCCGTTCATCATGAGCCGCCTTGTCGAGCGCAAGCAGGTGCAGAACATCAAGGCCGCCAAGAAGTTGGTGGACTCGATGATCCCTGAGGTGTGGGACGTGCTCGAGGAGGTCATCGCCGAGCACCCCGTGCTGCTGAACCGCGCACCGACGCTTCACCGTCTGGGTATCCAGGCGTTCGAGCCCGTGCTCGTGGAGGGCAAGGCAATCCAGTTGCACCCGCTCGTCTGCACCGCGTTCAACGCGGACTTCGACGGTGACCAGATGGCCGTGCATCTCCCGCTGTCCGTCGAGGCGCAGTCCGAGGCCCGCATCCTCATGCTGTCGGCGAACAACATCCTTTCGCCGGCGCACGGTCGCCCGATCACGGTGCCGAGCCAGGACATGGTCCTGGGTCTCTACTACCTCACGTACTGCCCCACGCTCTACGCGCGGGAGAAGGGTGAGCAGGGCAACGGCCGTGCCGTCGAGATGATCGACCTGTGGGACTCCGAGTCCCGGAAGTACGTGATCCCGAAGGGCCACGAGGCCCGCATCGAGGGAGTCACGGACTGGGTGGCCGATCCCTTCAAGATCGCCCCGCAGGCTGCTCCGCGACCGTTCCGCGGCGACGACGAGCTGCTCGGTGCGTTGGATCAGCGCATCGTGTCGCTTCAGGACGTGGTGGAGATTCGCCAGAACCCCGGCAACGCCGCCACCCGCGTGGTGACGACCGCTGGCCGCGTGCTCTTCAACCACGAGCTCCGCGCGTGCCTCGAGGACCTGCTCGCGCACGAGGTGGACCACCACCCGTACCCGTGGCAGAACCGCGTGTTCACGAAGCGGGAGCTGGGTGAGTTCATCGAGCAGTTGGTGGACCTCTACGGAGCGACGCCGGTCTCGATGATGCTGGACACCTTCAAGGCGCTCGGATTCCGGTACGCGAGCCAGAGCGGCATCACGATCTCGAAGAACGATGTCGTCATCCCGCCGGAGAAGGCTGCGATCCTCGCCAAGTACGACGGCGAGGTGCAGCGCTTCGAAGACTTCTTCCGAGATGGTCTGATGACCGCGGAGGAGCGGCACGAGAAGGTGGTGTCCCTGTGGGACGCCGCCACCGACGAGGTCGCCAGCGCGATGCAGGACCACCTCTACCGCCTGAACCCCATCTTCATGATGGCCGACTCGGGTGCCCGCGGATCGTTCAAGCAGATCCGCCAGCTCGCCGGCATGCGTGGCTGCATGGCCAACCCGAAGGGCGAGATCATCGAGCGCCCGATCAAGAGCAACTTCATGGAGGGGCTCTCGGTCCTCGAGTACTTCATCTCCACCCACGGTGCCCGCAAGGGACTGGCCGACACCGCGCTGAAGACCGCCGACTCCGGCTACCTCACGCGGCGCCTCGTGGACGTCTCGCAGGACGTCATCGTGCGCGAGCGCGACTGCGGCACGACGGAGGGAATCGAGTCCGCGTTGATGCGCGACGGGCACATCGACCCATCGCTCCTGGGCCGGGTGCTCCTGGGCCCAGTCGTCGATGTCGGTACCGGTGAGGTCGTCGCCGAGCTCCGGCCGCCCGCGGCTGAGCCGGATGACGAGGCGGCCTATGACGCCTATCGTTCGGCCGAGATCGACAGCGCACTTCTTGAGACGCTGATCGACCTCGGCACGCGCCACCCACGCGCGGTGGTGCAGGTTCGCTCTCCGTTCAAGTGCCGTAGTGCCGTGGGTGTGTGCACTCGCTGCTACGGACGTAACCTCGCCTCGGGCAAGTTGTGCGAGCCCGGCGACGCGGTGGGCATCATCGCCGCGCAGTCCATCGGCGAGCCCGGCACCCAGTTGACCATGCGTACCTTCCACACCGGCGGCGTCGCCGGTGCCGACATCACGCAGGGTCTGCCGCGCATCGTTGAGCTCTTCGAGGCACGTAAGCCCAAGGCGCTCGCACATGTGGCGGCCCACGACGGCTGGATTCGGATCGAGGACGATGAGACGCGTTCCGGCGCGGCCATCATCTATCTGGATAGCCCAATCAACATCGAGGTGGGCCGCAAGCGCGAGCCCATCCAGCCGCCGGTGGAATATCCGGTCCTGAAGCGCACTCAGATCCGCCGCGGCCTGTCCGACGGCTCATGGGTCGAGGCGGGAAGTCTTCTCACCGATGGGTCGGCGTTTCCGAGCGACATCCTCGAGGCACAGTCGGGCATCGACCTGGGCGTGACCGGCACCGTGGTGTCCGTCTCCCTCGGCCGCTCGGAGAAGGGTTCCGGCTCGCGATGGATCAAGATCGAGGTGCAGGGAGAGGATGGCGTGCAGGTGCGTCAGGTCCGCGTGCCCATCGACCGCTCGGCGCCGCCGATTCAGGAGGGCATGCACCTGCGGGAGGGCGTCTTCGTGACCGGTTCCGGCTGGGGCGTGGGGGACCGCGCCACCAACACCGAGGCCTACCTCGTGGCGCAGGTGCAGCAGGTGTACCGCTCGCAGGGAGTGGACATCAACGACAAGCACATCGAGGTGATCGTTCGTCAGATGCTGCGCAAGGTGCGCATCGAGGATCCGGGCGACACCCACTTCCTGCCCGGCCAGTTGGTGGACAAGCCCGTCCTCTACCGCGAGAACCAGCGGGTGCGTCTGGCTGCCGCCGAGAAGCTCGGCAAGAAGGGCAAGAGGGGCAAGGCGAAGCGTTCGGCCGAGGAGACCGAGATGCTGTTGGACGCCGCCATGGCGCGGTACGTCCCGCTCATCCTGGGCATCACCAAGGCGTCGCTCGCCACCGAGTCGTTTCTCTCGGCGGCGTCGTTCCAGGAGACCACGAAGGTGCTGACCGATGCCGCGCTCGAGGGCAAGGTGGACCACCTGCGTGGGCTCAAGGAGAACGTGATCATCGGGAAGCTCATCCCGGCGGCCACGGGTCTGCGCCGCTATCGCCAGCTCGAGATCGAGCCGGTGCGTCGCGCGCCCGCTCTGCTGGAGTTCGATCTCGACGAGCCGTTCTCGCTCGTCGACGATGAGGCCGACGAGCTGGTGGGCCTCGGCGGTGCCGGCGGTACGTACTCGTTCGAGCCGGATCCCGAGCCCGCACCCGAGGTCCCGGAGGACGAGGCCTAGGGGGACTCTGTGTCGCTCCCGCCGGGTTCATCCCCGGCGGGAGCGGGCTTCTGCCACGGCCACATCGGCAGGCGGCGGTCCTCCGGGTACCGCGCCTGTGACCGGACCGTCTTTCGCACGCCGTAGAACCTGCGTGCCCAGGGGGAGGTGGGCCGAGCCAGGCGGCAGGCCCCGATGAGGCCGATCGGGAAGACGATGAGGGACAGGAACCCGAAGATCCACTTTCCCTTGAGGAAGGTGAGGGTTGCCAGCCCCACGCAGAGCACGTGGAAGATGATGATGGACCACGAGCCCACGGGGTTCGCGTTCATGAAGATGTCCACCCAGAAGGGGATCCCCATCGCGACGATTCCGAGCAGGGCGCCCGCCACGATGACGGCGTCCACGGACCGTCTGCCCTCGCGCTCCCAGTAGACGTCGCTCAGGGTGAGCCACAGGGCGAACTCATCCAGCGTGAGTGCGGCGCCGATGCCGAACATCGTCGGCAGGAGCCACACGACGCCGGTGGCGCCGGGATCGACGGCGATCGCCACGAAGCCGCTGATGAGCAGCAGGAAGATGCCGGGGACCAGATGGTGCAGGTGCGTGCCGCCAACGGAGAGATTCCCGAAGGGCCCCCTCCCCGCCTTGATCAGATGCGTGATGGTGCGGACGATCAGAAAGGTGAGCAGGAACGCCAGCAGCGTCATCTGCGCGGGTCCGACACCCGTCGCGATGATTCGTTCGCGGAAGGCATCGACGACCGGGAAGGTCTCCGACCACGCCGAGGCCGCGGTGTCGAGGGCACTCATCGCGGCGAAGCTCACGGAATCCCCGGGAGGTCAGCCCGCGAAGCGGACGTGAAGGTGGTCGTCATGGTTCGGCCAGCGCACCACGACACCAGCGGGCCCCGAGACGTCGAGTGACGGCCCGATGAGCACCAGGGTCGCGCCGCGAGCGACCAGGTGGTCGACGATCTCCTGGGTGAGGTCGCGGTCGTAGTTGGAGGGGTTCGCCGCACCCATCACTCCATCGCGGCGTGGAAGGCGGATGTCCACGTCGAGTCCGTTCTGGTGGGAGGCGTGGCCATCGATGGGCCCACCGTGCTGTCGGGCGAGGTCCCCGACACCGAGGGGTTTCTTCCCGGAATGGGCGCGCGCCCACCACTCGCCGAGGAGGGTGACCTCCCTGACGAGGCGCGCCGTTCCCCACCGGGTCTCCAGACCACCGGGCTGCCGTTGGGTGCGTGGGTCGTATGTGTAGTAGCCATTGCCCGATACCGGCAGTCGCACGGCGTCGATGAGACGTCCGCCGTTTGGCGAGCCCTGGGGTTCGCTCTCGCGCCAATCGATCAGCGTTCCGGCATCCTCGCCCGTCACGAACACCGTCTGCGGAATGAGGACGGGAGGCGTCGGCATGTGCACCGGAACCGGTGTGGACGGCGCTGCCGCCGCATCCTCGCCCGGAAGAGCGGCCGCCATGGGGATTGACGCACCAAGCAGCAGCAGAAGGCCCAGCCACGCAACGCGCCGGCGCGCTCCATGGCCGGCAGCCTGCCGTGCACGGCACGGCGCGCACGGGCATGGGGTGCGGGCATGGGGAATCATTGAGGCGACGCTAGCGTCGTGTTTCGTACGCCCGCGCAATCCCCGTTTCCGGAATGGGCCGTCGGCACGTGCATGCTGTCTCCTCCCATCACGTATCCGTCCCTGCCCTACGATCGCTGTGTGCGCTCCCGTCTGGCCCGACCCATCGTCATCGTCCCCCTGGCGTTGCTGCTCGTGCTGGTGGTCGCGGGCACGTGGTTCTGGGCTCGTGCGCGGTCGAGCACGCCGGTGTCAGCGGCCACGGCGCTCAGGGAGTACGGCGTCGGTGGTTCGGCCGCCTCATCGGGACCCCGCCCCGGCGCCTACACCTATCTGGCCACGGGGGCCGAGCGTGTGAGCCTGGGTCCGCTCGGCGTGGACCGCGACCTTCCGGGAGCCGCCCGGATCGTGGTGAGGGGTGCGGCGGGCGGTTACTGGAGCACCCTCGTCCTCAGCGAGGAGCACGTGGAGGGCACGCGCTTCCGGGTGGGGGAGGACGGACTGCGCGAGGTTCAGAGGCTCACCATCGTGAAGGTGGCGGGCATCGGCCGGGAGGATGTCGTCGACCTGAAGCCCCCACCGCTCTCGTACCCGGCTCGCATTCGCGTGGGCGACACCTGGCGCGAGCGCTACCACCTCGCGGAGGTGGTGGTGGATTCCCGCGTGCGTGTGATGGGGCGCGAGGACGTGTCCGTTGGAGGCACGGCGGTCTCCGCGCTCATCATCCGCACCAAGGCGCTGATCACGGGACCCTTTCCGGGGTCGCGCACCGACGTGATGTGGTGGTCTCCGGCGCTTGCCATGCCGGTGCGCTGGAAGATCGACATGAGCGTCGGCGGGGCGGCCTCCCTGGCGACCCATGCCGACTTGCTGCTCACATCTTTGGACCCCGTGAGGTGACAGGCCCCGTGGTAGGCGACCGGGCACCGTTTCCCATCCTGCTGCTCGTGGCCGCAGCGGGCGTGCTGGGATTCACCACCGATCAGCCGCTGGTGCTCCTCGCCCTGGCGGCTGGGTCGGTGGCCCTTCTCGTCTCGGCACCCGGCCGTGCATGGCGTTTCGTGCTGGCGGGCGCTCTCATCTCGGCAGCGGGAGTGCTCATCCTGACGCCCATCGTGAGCGGCCAGGGCGATCTGGTGGTCCTCTCGTTTCCCGTGCCCCCACCGCTGAACGGCGAGATCACGGCTGAGGAACTCGCAGCGGGTGCCGCCGCCGCCGCACGGGTGCTCGCCACCGTGGCTCTTGCTGCCGCGCTCTTCGCGTGGGCCGACCCCGACCGAATGCTCGCCGGTCTGGGACGCGTCGCCCCCCGGTCGGCGCTGGTGTCCGCCCTCGCGGCCCGCCTTGTGCCCACGATGCGACGCGACGCGCAGGCCATCGCCGAGACCGCGCGCCTGCGGGGGGTCGTCCTCACCACGGGGCCCCGGCTGCAGCGGGCGCGCCGCGCCGCGCCGCTGGCCCTGCCGCTCGTCGGGTCGGCTCTGGAGCGCGGGCTTGACGTGGCCGAGGCGATGGCGGCCCGCGGGGACGGCGAGGGCCCCCGAACGAGGCTGCCGGAGCGGGCGATGGACGCCTCCGAGCGCATCGTGGTGGTCCTCGGGCTGCTGCTCGCAGGACTCGCGACCTGGGCCGTGGTGACGGGCACTCTGGATTTCGCCTTCTTCCCCCGGCTGGGCCCGGTGATAACCCCGGCCGCCGTGGCAATGGCGGCCTGCTGCGTGCTCGTTCTGGTGGTCTCAGGGCTGGTACTTGCCCGTCCGCACCGGTTTGGACGCCCTCCGGCCCCGTGATACCGTCTCGCAGCCGCTCACCCGAGCTGCTTGACACGTCACGCTCATCGTCCGGAAGAGGCCCGTGCCCACGATCAACCAGATGGTCCGAAAGGGCCGAAAGCCCAAATCGGCCAAGACCTCGACGCCCGCGCTCCGCGGGGCGCCCCAGAAGCGCGGGGTCTGCACGAGGGTCTACACCACCACCCCGAAGAAGCCGAATTCGGCGCTCCGCAAGGTCGCCCGTGTCCGGCTCACCAACGGGATGGAGGTGACCAGCTACATCCCGGGCGAGGGTCACAACCTGCAGGAGCACTCAGTCGTGCTCGTGCGTGGCGGCCGCGTGAAGGACCTGCCGGGTGTCCGGTACAAGGTCATTCGTGCCGCACTCGATACAGCTGGTGTCTCTGACCGCAAGCAGGCGCGCTCGAAGTACGGCGCCAAGACCCCGAAGTAGCCCATGCCTCGACGTTCAGCAATTGCCCGCCGTCCGCTCGACCCGGACCCCGTCTACGAGAACCTCATGGTCACGCAGATGATCAACAAGGTTCTTCGCGACGGCAAGAAGTCGGTCTCCGAGCGCACCGTCTATGACGCCCTTGAGCGCATCCGCGACCGCACCGGGCGCGACCCGGTGCAGGTCATGGAGGAAGCCATCCGCAATGTCACGCCCGTGCTCGAGGTGAAGAGTCGGCGCGTGGGTGGTGCCACCTACCAGGTCCCGATCGAGGTCCCGACCCGCCGTGGTCGTACCCTCGCGATACGCTGGATCGTCCGGTTCTCGCGTGAGCGTCGCGAGAAGCAGATGAGCGAGCGCCTGGCGAACGAGCTGCTCGATGCGCTTGGGTCGCAGGGTGGCGCGTTCAAGCGCAAGGACGACCTCTACCGCATGGCTCAGGCCAACAAGGCCTTCGCGCACTACCGCTGGTAGCACCGGCCGCCGCCCCGCACCGGGGCGGCGTGCCACGCATTGTCGACGGCCGCGAGCGGATCTCCTGCTCGCGCCATACGCGGACGGACAGGTGATCGGAAGTGGCTGAGGTGAAGAGCGTCCCGCTGGAGCGCACCCGGAACATCGGGATCATGGCGCACATCGACGCGGGCAAGACGACCACGACGGAACGCATCCTTTACTACACCGGCCGCACGCACCGGATCGGCGAGGTTCATGAGGGCTCGGCAACGATGGACTGGATGGCGCAGGAGCAGGAGCGCGGCATCACCATCACGTCCGCGGCGACCACATGCTTCTGGCGCGATCACCGCATCAACATCATCGACACGCCGGGCCATGTGGACTTCACCGTCGAGGTCGAGCGGTCCCTGCGCGTGCTCGACGGCGCGGTGGCAGTGTTCGACTCGGTTGCCGGGGTCGAGCCCCAGAGCGAAACGGTGTGGCGTCAGGCCGACCGCTACCACGTGCCGCGCATCGCCTACGTGAACAAGATGGATCGCATCGGCGCCGACTTCGCCGCCGCGGTGCAGACGATGATCGACCGCCTGGGAACGCGTGCCATCCCGATCCAGCTGCCGATCGGGCAGGAGGGCGACTTCGTGGGCATCGTCGACCTCGTCGAGATGAACGCCACGACCTACCTGGACGACCTCGGGACCGAGGTCGAGGTGGGGCCGATCCCCGAGTCCATGGCCGACGAGGCCGAGATGGCGCGCGAGGCGTTGATCGAGGGCCTGGCCGATCACGACGATGAGCTCGCCGAGATGTATCTCGAGGGCACGCCGATCCCGGTCGAGCGCGTGAAGAGCGCCATCCGCGCCGCGGTGCTGGAAATCGCGATCACACCGGTTCTGTGTGGGTCGTCATTCAAGAACAAGGGTGTCCAGCCGCTGCTCGACGCCGTCGTGGACTTCATGCCGTCCCCGTTGGACGTGCCGCCCGCAGAGGGCATCGACGACTACGGGAACGAGGTCACTCGGCCGTCCGACCCATCTGCGCCGTTCGCCGCCCTTGCCTTCAAGGTGATGAGCGACCCCTACGTGGGCCGGCTCACCTACCTGCGCGTCTACTCTGGTTCGATCGCGTCGGGCGCCGGAATCGTCAATGCGACGAAGGGCGAGCGCAAGGAGCGCATCGGTCGACTGCTGATGATGCACGCGAACCACCGCGAGGAGGTCGACCACGCCTCCGCGGGCGACATCGTCGCCGCCGTGGGCCTCAAGACCACGACCACCGGCGACACGCTGGCCGACCCGGCGTCGCCCGTGGTCCTGGAGAGGATGACCTTCCCCGAGCCGGTCATCCGGCTGGCCATCGAGCCGAAGACCAAGGTCGACCAGGAGCGGCTGTCCACGGCCCTCCAGCGCCTGCAGGATGAGGACCCGACCTTCCGTGTGCGCACGGACGAGGAGACGGGCCAGACGGTCATCGCCGGAATGGGCGAACTGCACCTCGAGATCATCGTGGATCGCCTGATGCGCGAGTTCAGCGTGGACGCCAACGTGGGTGCCCCCCAGGTGGCGTACCGCGAGACCATTCGCAAGCGGGTCGACAAGGTGGAGGGCCGTTTCGTCCGCCAGTCCGGCGGTCGCGGCCAGTACGGCCATGTCTACATCTCGGTCGAGCCGAACGAGCCCGGCAAGGGGTATGAGTTCATCAACAAGGTCGTTGGTGGCTCGATCCCGAAGGAGTACGTGCCGGCAGTGGACGAGGGCATCAAGGAAGCCCTCGAGGGCGGGATCATCGCGGGCTACCCGATGGTGGACGTCCGGGTGGAGCTCATCGACGGCACCTACCACGATGTCGACTCCTCGGAGTCGGCCTTCAAGATCGCGGGTTCCATGGCCGTGCGCGAAGCTGCCAAGCGCGCCAGCCCGTGCCTGCTCGAGCCGCTCATGGCGGTCGAGGTGGTCGCCCCGACCGAGTTCATGGGTGCCGTCGTGGGTGACCTCACCAGCCGCCGCGGTCGCATTGGCGGCATGGAGGAGAAGGGCACCGCAGGCACCATCCAGGCGCAGGTGCCGCTCTCCGAGATGTTCGGCTATGCCACATCGGTTCGCTCCGCGACCCAGGGCCGCGCCACGTTCACCATGCAGTTCGATCACTACGCCGAGGTCCCGAACTCGATCTCCGAGGAGATCAAGCAGAAGGTGGGTGCCAGCGCCTGACGCCCCACTTCGGGCGTGATGTGCTGCGACGGGCCGCCCGATGGGCGGCCCGTCCTCGTTCAGGGCCGGATCAGGCGGTCCAGGTGTTCTGCCGGGTGCAGGGCCCGTACCCCGGTGAGCTCCGCGATCTGGTGCCGGCACGACGTGCCGGCTGCCACGACCGTTCCATCAGCCTTCTCGACGGCAGGTATGAGGCGGTCCCGGGCGATGCGGCGGGACAGGTCCGGGTGCTCATATCCGAACGCACCGGCCATTCCGCAGCACCCCGCACCGGTGGCGGTGGCGCCCGCCCCCGCGGCCATGAGGGCGGAGTCATCGCCCAGGGCGCGCGAGTGGCAGTGCGCGTGCACGGTTGCCGGGACCGCGCACGCCGGCACCTCGAGGCCCAGGTCAAGGACCGCGCGTTCGAAGGAGATCACGACGTCGGCCACCCATCGGGTCCGCGGATCGCGCGGGAGGAGGGCCGGAAGGTCCTCGAGCAGCATCGACCAGCATGAGGGCTCCAGCACGACGATGGGCGCGCCGGCCATTGCGTGCGGAGCGAGGACGTCCATGAGGCGCTGTCCCTGACGTCGCGCGAGCGCCGGCATGCCCTGCGAGAGGGCCGGGCGGCCGCAGCAGCCGCCGCCGAGCACCTGCACGCGCGCGCCCGCGGCGGCCAGCACGCGTACGGCGGAGTCGCCCGTTCCGGGGTGCAGGAATCGTGTGAAGGTATCCGCGAACAGCGCGATGGGAGATCCCGGTCCCACCGGTTTGGGGGGGCGCCAGGCGCGCACCGGGAGCGGCAGGGAGCGGTCGAGGTGGCGACCCGCAATGCGTGTGCCGAGGCGCGCGAGGCGCGGCGCGGCGCCGGCTGCGGCGAGCATGTCGTGTGTATGCGCGAGAGCAATGGCGCGCAGGGGCGTCCCGCGTTCCCTGTGCCGATGAGCAAGCGCCTCAACCTTGAGACGCGACATGTCCACCCCCGCCGGGCACTCCGTGGCGCAGGCACGGCACGAGAGGCACAGGTCGAGGGCCTCGTGCAGTCTATCGTCGGCGAGCCCGCCGGGAAGCCGTCCCTCGATCGCGGCCCGCAGCAGCACCGCGCGCCCGCGGGTGGAGTGCCTCTCATCTCCGAGCGCCTGGAACGACGGGCACATGACGGCGTCGGATCGCCGACACTGTCCGTTGCCGTTGCAGGCCTCAACCGCACGCGCGAGGCCTCCCTCCCGGGCGAACGACACGGCGGTCACGTATTCGCGACGCGGCGGGGATGCGGCGATGCGGAACCCGGTGTCGAGGGGCTCGGGATCGACGAGGATTCCCGGGTTCAGGATGCGGGCGGGATCAAGTGCGGTCTTCAGGTCCCGGAACCGCCGCATCATGTCCGGCCCATACATGCGCGGCAGGAGTTCGCTGCGCAGTCGTCCGTCGCCGTGTTCGCCGGAGAGCGACCCATCGTGGGCGTGCACGATGTCGGCGACGGCCTCCCCAACGCGCCTCACCCGCGCGATCGCGCCGGGCAGGCGCAGGTCGACCATGGGGCGGATGTGCAGGCAGCCGACGCTCGCATGTCCGTACCAGACGGCGGGAAGCCCCTCGTCCGCCAGCACGCGCCGCACCTCCCGTGCGAACGACGTGAGGGACTCGGGCGGCACGGCCGGGTCCTCGATGAAGGGGATGGGCTTCTCGTCGCCCTCCACACGAAGTGCCCGAGCGATTCCGGTGCGTCGTACGGCCCATATGGCGGCCTGGCTCGCAGGGTCGTCGACGACCCGTGCGCCCGTGAGGCCACGGGCGGCAGAGGCGGCCTCACCTCGATCGCCCGAGTACTCGACCATGAGCAGCGCGGGGGCCTGCCCGACGATGCCGAGCAGTGCGCGCTCGATCGGGCCACGGTTCGCCGGGTCCATGAGTTCGCGATCCATCAGTTCGATTGCCGATGGCCCCGTCTCCAGCAGAGCCGGTACGGAATCCAGCGCGGCATCCACGCTCTCGTGGGGAATGAGGGCCAGAACGCGCTCTGCAGGCGGCTGGATGAGCCCAACGATTGCCTCTCGCAGCACGGCGAGAGTTCCCTCGCTCCCGGCGATGAGGCGGGGCCAGTCGGGATGGGGCCCCACGATGGAATCGAGCGCGTACCCGGATACCCGCCGCATGAGCGCGGGGTAGCCGTCGGTGGTGGCGAGCGGCAGAACGGCCCGAAGGCGTGCGGGAACGGGCCCGCCACGCTGCAACGTGGCACGCGTCCCGTCGGCCAGCAGCACATCGAGGGCCCTCAGGTGGTCGGCGGTCATGCCGTGTACCACGGACCGTGCGCCCGCCGAGTTGTTGCCGATCATTCCGCCGAGCGTCGCGCGGCTGGATGTCGCCACATCGGGCCCGAATGCCAGCCCGTGTGCCGCCGCCGCTCGATTGAGGTCGTCGAGCACCACGCCGGGCTGAACCCGCGCGGTCCGCTCCACCGGGTCGATCCGCACCGACGAAAGGCCGGAGCAGTCGACCACCAGGCCCCGTCCCACGGCCTGTCCCGCGAGACTGGTGCCCGCTCCGCGCATGGTCAGGGGCATCTCGTGCTCAGCCGCGAGGGCCACCACGACATCCAGGTCGTGCAGAGATGCGGCGCGCAGAACACCCACCGGCAGCCGCCTGTACAGGCTCGCATCCACCGCATAGAGCTCCCGCGTGGCGGTGTCGCCGCGCACGTCACCATGCGCCTCCCGGGCCAGTTTCAAGAGGAAACCGCGGGGGTCATTCACGGTCAGATCCTATGCGTTCGCGCGCGCGCCGAAGTGCGGCTTGCGAGCCGCGTGACCCGTGCTAGTCTCTCCCGGCTGTACGGAGCGAGGGTCTCTTATCGCGCGGCCAAATGGGCCGCGCTGTTTATGAGGGGTCCTCTTGGAGTAAGCATTCCGCGGACGTCGACCCCAATGGTCGCACGCCTGCTCGGACGCGCATGAGGAGCGTGTGATGGCGAAGGAGAAGTTCGACCGTTCAAAGCCCCATGTCAACGTGGGTACTATCGGCCACGTCGACCATGGCAAGACGACGCTGACCGCTGCCATCACCAAGACGCTGTCCGAGAAGGTCGGCGGCACTGAGGTACGCAGCTTCGACGAGATCGACAAGGCACCCGAGGAGCGTGAGCGCGGCATCACGATCGCGACATCGCACGTCGAGTACCAGACCGAGAATCGTCATTACGCGCACGTCGACTGCCCGGGCCACGCGGACTACATCAAGAACATGCTCACGGGTGCCGCCCAGATGGACGGCGCGATCCTGGTCGTGTCGGCCGCTGACGGCGCCATGCCCCAGCCCCGCGAGCACATCCTGCTTGCGCGTCAGGTGGGCGTGCCGTACATCGTCGTGGCCCTCAACAAGGCCGACATGGTGGACGACCCGGAGCTGCTCGAGCTCGTGGAGCTCGAGGTTCGTGAGCTTCTGTCGGCCTACGAGTTCCCCGGGGACGACATCCCGGTCGTGCAGGTATCGGCGCTCAACGCCCTCAACGGCGATCCTGCTGCTCAGGAGCAGATTCTTGAGCTCATGCAGGCCGTTGACGACTACATACCGCTTCCTGTGCGCGACATCGAGAAGCCCTTCCTGATGCCCGTTGAGGATGTCTTCACCATCACCGGCCGCGGCACCGTCGCCACCGGCCGCATCGAGCGCGGCATCATCAAGGTCGGTGAGGAGGTCGAGGTCGTCGGCATGCAGCCGCATGTCGAGAAGACCGTGGTCACCGGCGTCGAGATGTTCCGCAAGCTGCTCGACGAGGGTCGGGCCGGCGACAACGTCGGCTGTCTCCTTCGCGGCGTCAAGCGCGAGGACATCCAGCGCGGCCAGGTTCTGGCCAAGCCGGGCAGCATCACGCCGCACACGAAGTTCAAGGCGCAGGTGTACGTGCTCTCCAAGGAGGAGGGTGGTCGCCACACGCCGTTCGTGAACGGTTACCGGCCGCAGTTCTACTTCCGCACCACGGACGTGACCGGCGTCATCCAGCTCCTCGATGGTGCTGAGATGATCATGCCGGGCGACAACGCCGTGCTCGAGGTCGAGCTCATCGTGTCGATCGCCATGGAGGACGGCCTTCGATTCGCGATTCGCGAAGGTGGCCGTACCGTGGGCGCCGGCGTGGTGGAGACGATCCTGGCCTAGGGGCAGCAGTACACGGGCCCCGTCACTCCGGTTACCGGAGTGACGGGGCCCTCGCTTTCCCCGAGGACAAGAGACGAAGAGAAATCGAGAACGTGATCACGCAGAACAAGATTCGCATCAGACTCAAGGCATATGACCACGAGCTGATCGACAAGAGTGCGGCCTCCATCGTCGAGACGGCGCAGCGGAGCGGTGCCACGATCTGTGGTCCGGTGCCGCTCCCCACGGAGCTCCACCGCTACTGCGTGATCAAGGGCCCGTTCAAGGACAAGGATTCGCGTGAGCACTTCGAGGTGCGCACCCACAAGCGCCTTATCGACATCTTTTCGCCGACCCCGAAGACGGTCGACTCGCTCATGCGCCTCGACCTGCCTGCCGGGGTCGACATCGAGATCAAGGTCTGACGATGGCCGCGATCATCGGACGCAAGGTGGGCATGACCCAGATCTTCGCCGAGGACGGCGCGCGGGTTCCGCTCACCGTCATCGAGGCGGGCCCCTGCCCGGTCGTGCAGGTGAAGACCGAGGAGCGCGACGGTTACTCCGCCCTGCAGCTCGGCTTCGGCGCGGCCAAGCCCAAGCACATCAATCGCCCCGAGCAGGGTCACCTCAAGAAGGCGGGCTCCCCGCTGATGAGGCACCTGCACGAGTTCTCGCCGGAGGATGTGGGTGGCGAGTTCGCCGAGGGCGAGATGGTCACGGTCGAGTCGTTCGTTCCCGGCTCATACGTCAAGGTGACCGGCACCTCGAAGGGCAAAGGCTATGCCGGCACGATCAAGCGACACAATTTCAAGAGCGGTCCGAAGAGCCACGGCTCGCACAACGTGCGCGGACCGGGTTCCATCGGTGCGGCCGCCTACCCGGCTCGCGTCTTCAAGGGCATCCGGATGAGCGGCCACATGGGTGCGCGCACCGTGACCCAGCGTGGGCTCCAGGTGGTTGACCGTGACGTGGAGCGCAACCTGCTGCTCGTGCGAGGTGCCGTTCCCGGTGCCATCGGCGCGATCGTCTGCGTGAGGCCCGACTGATGCCCGCTCACCTGCTTTCCACCACCGGCAAGGCTGCCGGCACTGCCGACGTCGGCGAGGCCATCGCTGCCCAGGCGATCAAGCCCCACCTGATCCATGAAGCCGTGACGGCCGAGATGGCATGGCGTCGCGCCGGGACCCACAGCACCAAGACCCGCTCCGACGTTCGAGGCGGCGGCGCGAAGCCCTGGCGGCAGAAGGGCACGGGTCGCGCACGCGCGGGCTCGAGCCGTTCTCCCATCTGGACGGGCGGCGGCGTCGTATTCGGTCCGCACCCCCGCAGCCATGGCGGCAAGGTCAACCGCAAGGCGCACCAGCAGGCGTTCCGCTCGGCGTTGAAGGCTCACGTCGAGCGCGGCAGCATCGCCGTGATGGAGCCCACCGGCTGGGATGCACCGTCAACCAAGCGCGCCAGTAGCTATCTGGCATCGGCACCCGAGGAGCTCGCTCCGCGCCCCCTCCTCGTCGTGGTCACCGAGTCGGCCGGTGTTGAGGCCCTCTCGTTTCGCAACCTCGATGGTGTTCGCGTGCTTGAGGCCCGCGACCTCGAGACGGTGGACCTGATGGCGGGCCGTTCCGTGTTGGTGGAGCGTTCGGTCTGGGACCGCTGGAACGGCGCGGCACCCGCCGCCGCCGATGGGGAGGATGCGGCGTGAGTGATGAACTTCGCAACGACGTGCGGCGCGCGATCGTGCGCCCGGTGGTCTCGGAGAAGAGCTACACGCTGGTCCAGGCCCACAATCAGTACACCTTCCGCGTGCTGGACGATGCGCACAAGGTGGAGATTCGGCAGGCCGTCGAGGAGCTCTTCGACGTGACCGTGACCGATGTGCGCACCATCCAGGTGCGCAGCAAGCCGAAGCGCCGTGGCCGCAGTGTGGGTCGGCGTCCAGGTTGGAAGAAGGCCATCGTCGAGCTCCAGCCCGGCGACAGCATCGACATCTTCGAGGGCGCATAGCAATGGGCATTCGCAAGCATAAGCCGACGTCCCCGGGCCGCCGTTTCGTTGCGAGCTCGGACTTCGAGGAGGTCACCCGCAGCACGCCCGAGAAGTCCCTTCTCGGCAAGGTGTCGAAGACGGGTGGTCGCAACAACAACGGCCGCATCACCACGCGCCACATCGGTGGCGGCCACAAGCGCCGCTACCGCATCATCGACTTCAAGCGCATGAAGGATGGCGTGCCGGCGAAGGTCGACTCGATCGAGTACGACCCCAACCGCACATCGCGTATCGCCCTGTTGCACTACGCCGACGGCGAGAAGCGCTACATCCTGGCGCCTCTTCGTCTCGAGGTGGGCGACACGGTCATGAGCGGCCCCGGCGCGGACATCCGCCCCGGCAACGCCCTGGCGCTTCGGGATATCCCGACAGGAACGATCGTCCACAACATCGAGCTGCAGATCGGACGCGGCGGCCAGATGTGCCGCTCGGCCGGTGCGGGCGCGCAGCTGATGGCGAAGGAGGGCGACTACGCCACCGTTCGCCTGCCCAGTTCGGAGATGCGCATGGTGCACCTCGACTGCCGCGCGACCGTCGGGCAGATCGGCAACACCTCCCACTCGAATGAGGTGGGGGGCAAGGCCGGGCGCAGCCGTTGGCGCGGCGTCCGCCCAACCGTCCGTGGTTCCGCGATGAACCCGGTCGACCATCCACATGGTGGTGGTGAGGGCAAGAGCAACTCGGGCCGCCACCCGGTCACACCCTGGGGCAAGCCGACGAACGGGCATCGCACCCGTGACGTCAAGAAGGCGAGCCAGAAGTACATCGTCCGCGGACGTAAGCGCGGCAAGCACACGGAAGGCCGATGAGCCGGAGCCTGAAGAAGGGTCCCTTCGTGGACCCCAAGCTGCTGAAGAGGATCGAGGAGATGAACGCCGCGAGCGAGAAGCGCATGCTTCGCACGTGGTCGCGTTCCTCCACGATCTTCCCCGAGATGGTGGGTCACACCATCGCGGTCCACGACGGGCGAAAGCATGTGCCCGTCTTCATCTCGGAGAGCATGGTGGGCCACAAGCTGGGTGAGTTCGCGCCCACGCGCACCTACCGTGGTCACGGCAACGACCGCACCACGACGAGGCGCTGACATGGCGACCACCGAGACGACGTCCGCGACGACCACCGTGTCGTCCGACGACAACAGGAAGCCCGCCCGCCCGGAGGCCACCGCGAAGTTCGTGCGCGTGTCCGCCCGCAAGGCGCGCCTTGTGGCCGACATCATCCGGGGCAAGTCGGTTCCCGAGGCGCAGGCGATCCTGGCCTTCGCGACTCGCGACGCCGCCATTCCGATCCGCAAGGTCCTCGAGTCAGCCATGGCGAACGCCGATCACAATGCCGGCCTCACGGTCGGTGACCTGATCCTGTCGCGGGTCACGGTTGATGAGGGGCCGACCATGAAGCGCTTCCAGCCTCGTGCAATGGGTCGCGCCGGAAAGATCAACAAGCGCACCTGCCACATCACGATCGGCCTGGGCCCCTCCGTGGGCACCGGGTCAGGGGGTCGCGGCTAATGGGGCAGAAGGTTCACCCCACCGGTTTCCGCCTTGGGATTCTCCAGGGATGGAAGAGCAACTGGTACACCGAGCGTGACTACGCCGCCTATCTGGACGAGGATCGCGCGGTCCGCGGTCACATCACGGGCAAGCTCAGCCACGCCGGCCTGTCCGACATCCGGTTGCGCAAGGACGCCAGCAAGCTGACCGTGGACATCTTCACGGCCCGTCCCGGCATCGTCATCGGCAAGAGTGGCTCCGAGGTGGACGCGCTGCGTCGGGAGCTCAACCAGCTCACCGGCAAGCACATCCAGATCAACATCAATGAGATCAAGCGCCCGGAGCTCGACGCCGCCCTGGTGGCGCAGTCGATCGCCGAGCAGCTCGAGGGCCGTGTCTCCTTCCGGCGCGCCATGAAGCGGGCGCTCACGTCCGCCATGCGCTCCGGCGCCCAGGGCGTGAAGGTTCAGTGCGGTGGGCGACTCGGTGGCTCGGAGATGTCGCGATCCGAGCACTACTCCGAAGGTCGCGTGCCTCTTCACACGCTTCGCGCTGACATCGATTACGGCTTCGCCGAGGCGAAGACGACCTTTGGCCGGATCGGCGTGAAGGTGTGGATCAACAAGGGCGAGGTGCTGCCCGAGGGTGTTGTTGACGCTCGTGGGCGCATGGATGCCGAGGCTCCCATGCCGCCGCGTCGCCCGCGTCGTGACAACCGCAGCCGCCGTGGCGGCCCGGGTGGCGCCCAGGGTGGTCCGGGTGGCGGCCAGGGCCAGGGTGGCCCGCGCCGCGAGAGCGGCCCGCCGGCCACGGGAACGGGGTGACGCCATGCTGATGCCGAAGCGCACCAAGTTCCGCAAGGCCCATCGCGGTCGCCGTCAGGGGCTGGCCAAGGGCAATCAGGAGGTCAACTTCGGCCAGTATGGCCTGAAGGCCCTTGAGGCCGCGTGGATCACGAACCGCCAGATCGAGTCCGCCCGAGTGGCGATGACCCGCCACATCAAGCGGCAGGGCAAGGTCTGGATCAACATCTTCCCGCACCTTCCCGTCACCAAGAAGCCGGCGGAGACCCGCATGGGCTCCGGCAAGGGGTCGCCCGAGTCATGGGTGGCCGTGGTGAAGCCGGGCAGGGTCATGTTCGAGCTCTCCGGCGTGCCGGAGGATGTGGCTCGTGAGGCCCTGCGCCTTGCCAACATGAAGCTTCCGATCCGCTGCAAGTTCGTCACCCGTGAGGACGCCTGAGATGTCGACACAGAAGGCCACAGAACTGCGCGCGCTCACCGAGGAGCAGATGGCATTGAGGCTCGAGGACTCGCGGCAGGCACTGTTCAACCTGCGCTTCCAGCTCCCGTCGGGGACCCTGGAGCGCACCAGCGAGATCGGCATCCGCAAGCGCGAGATCGCCCGCATCCTGACGATCGCGCGCGAGCGGGAGCTCGCGACGGAGGAGACCGCCCGTGGCTGAGACGCCCCAGGAGTCCGTGGCCTCGCGCAAGGTGCGCCAGGGCGTGGTGACCAGCGATGCCCGTGACCGCACCATCACGGTGCGCATCGACAGGTCGCGTCGCCACCCCGTCTACGGCAAGACCGTTCGGCAGTCCTCGAAGCTGCACGCGCATGATGAGGCCAACGAGGCCGGCGTGGGCGACGTGGTCCGCGTGATCGAGACCCGCCCGCTGTCGCTGCAGAAGCGCTGGCGCCTGGTTGAGATCGTCGAGAAGGCCCGGTAGGCGAGGAGCCAGGGAATGATTCAGAACGAAACACGACTCCGCGTTGCCGATAACACCGGCGCCCGTGAGATTCTCTGCATTCGCGTCCTGGGCGGCAGCCGCCGTCGTTACGCGCACGTGGGCGACATCATCGTGGGAACGGTGAAGGCGGCCACGCCAAATGGCGCGGTCAAGAAGGGCGACGTGGTCAAGGCCGTGGTTGTGCGCACGAAGAAGTCGCATCCGCGGGACGACGGCACATTCATCGCCTTTGATGAGAACGCCGCCGTCATCATCGACAACGCCCAGAATCCGCGTGGCACTCGTATCTTCGGGCCGGTTGCCCGCGAGCTGCGCGAGAAGCAGTTCATGAAGATCGTCTCGTTGGCACCGGAGGTGCTGTGATGGGTGCCCGTGTGAAGAAGGGTGATGAGGTCATGTGCATCGCGGGCAAGGACCGCGGCAAGACCGGCACCGTGCTCGAGGTGAATCCGCGCGACGGGCGTGTGCTGGTCGAGGGCATCAACCTCGTCAAGCGGCACACGAAGGCCCGCCCGCCGGACGACCCGGGCGGGATCATCGAGAAGCCCGCAACGGTTCACCTCTCCAACGTGATGCCCCTCGACCCGGACGACAAGAAGCCATGTCGTATCCGCTCAGAGGTGGTTGACGGCAAGCGCGTCCGGGTGTCCGTGCGCAGCGGGAAGGCTCTGGACTCGTGAGCACCGACATCATCGTTCCGCCAGCGCGCCTCAAGGGCATCTACGAGGAGGAGGTCCGGCCCAAGCTGCAGGACCAGTTCTCGTATTCGTCGCCGATGGAGCACCCGCGAATCATCAAGATCACGCTGAACATGGGCGTGGGCGAGGCAAAGCAGAACACCAAGCTGCTTGACGAGGCCGTGGAGGAGCTGGGGATCATCACGGGCCAGCGCCCGGCGATCACCCGCGCACGCACCTCGATCGCCCAGTTCAAGCTGCGCGAGGGCATGCCGATCGGTGCGAAGGTGACACTGCGCGGCGCCCGCATGTGGGAGTTCCTCGACCGACTCACGTCGGTGGCCCTTCCTCGCATCAGGGACTTCCGGGGCATCAACCCGGATGGCTTCGACGGCCGTGGGAACTACAACCTGGGCCTTCGCGAGCAGACGATCTTTCCGGAGATCGATTACGACAAGGTGGACAAGGCCCGCGGCCTGAACGTGACCATCACGACGACCGCCAAGACCGACGAGGAGGCCCGAGCGCTGCTCGGCCACCTCGGTATGCCGTTCCGGGCGGAGGGGTACAGCGCTGAGGAGCGCGCCCTTCGCCGTCGGAAGAAGATGCGCAAGTACGGCCGCGGGCGTGGCGCCCGCAGCCGTTAGACGAGAGAGGTTTCGGAACCAGTGGCGAAGACGTCCCTCCGCGTGAAGGCCTCGCGGCCTACCAAGTACCCGACTCAGGCTTACACGCGCTGTCACCGGTGCGGGCGCTCCCGTGCGGTGTTCCGCAAGTTCGGGCTGTGCCGCATCTGCCTGCGTGACGAGGCGCATGCCGGCGTGATCCCGGGCATGACGAAGTCGAGCTGGTAATCCCATGCTGACCGATCCCATCGCAGACATGCTCACGCGCATCCGCAACGCCAACATGGCGCTTCACGACCAGGTGGCGATGCCGGGCAGCAACCTCAAGACCGAGGTCGCACGCGTGCTTGAGGAGCAGGGCTACATCTCCGGCTACGAAACCGTGGCCGAGGGCAGCCATGCCACATTGACCGTGCGCCTGAAGTACGACCAGAGCCGCCGCCGGGTCATCTCGGGACTGAAGCGCATCTCGAAGCCGGGCCGGCGGGTCTACGCCGACAAGGACTCCCTGCCCCGCGTTCTGGGTGGCATGGGCGTCGCCATCATCTCGACCTCTCAGGGTCTCATCACGGGCCATGAGGCCCGGCGCCGCGGTGTCGGTGGCGAGGTTCTGTGCACGGTCTGGTAGGGGGAACCGCGTGAGCCGCATCGGACGCGCACCGATCCCCGTCCCCGACGGGGTGAAGGTCGACATCGCTGGCCAGAAGGTGACCGTGACGGGCCCGAAGGGCACGCTCGAGCACACGGTGGTCGAGCCCATTCGCATCGCTGCCGAGGATACGTCGCTTGTTGTGACGCGTCCGACGGACCGCGGTCCGCATCGGGCTCTGCACGGACTGTCGCGCACGCTGGTGGCCAACATGGTCACGGGCGTGACGGACGGCTTCGAGCGCAAGCTCGAACTCGTCGGCGTCGGTTATCGTGCGCAACTGAAGGGCACGACGCTTGAGGTCGCGGTGGGCTTCTCCCACCCGGTGACCTTCGAGCCGCGTGAGGGAATCGACTTCCAGGTTCCGTCACCCACGGAGATCGTGGTGGCGGGCATCGATAAGCAGCGGGTCGGCCAGATGGCCGCCGAGATCCGCCGCGTGCGACCGCCTGAGCCCTACAAGGGCAAGGGCATCCGCTACGCCGGCGAGGCCGTGCGCCGCAAGGTCGGCAAGCGGGCCTAGGGAAAAGGGAAGAATGGGCAAGATCAGCACACGAGATGCACGAGCACGACGGCACCGCCGCGTCCGGGGAAAGGTGCACGGCACCGCCGAGCGTCCGCGGCTCACGGTGTCACGCTCTAACATGCGCATCTACGCGCAGCTCATCGATGATGAGCGCGGTCACACCGTTGCAGCCGCCGGGTCCCACGAGTCCGACCTCAAGGGTCTGGCAAAGGGTCCGGCAGCGGGCGAGGTGGGCAAGCTCATCGCCGAGCGGGGTATGGCGGCAGGCGTCACGAGCGTCGTCTTCGACCGCGGCGGGTACCTGTATCACGGCAGGGTCAAGGCCCTGGCCGACGGAGCCCGCGAGGGCGGGCTCAAGTTCTAGAAGGTGAGAGGGGACCATGGCTGAGCGCAGGCGCGAGAAGGTAAGCACGGAGGGCGTTGAGCTCTCCGAGCGAGTTGTGCAGGTCAACCGTGTCGCCAAGGTGGTGAAGGGCGGTCGGCGCTTCTCGTTCTCGGCCCTGGTGGTGGTGGGTAACGAGGTCGACGCCGTGGGCGTCGGGCACGGGAAGGCCAATGAGGTCCCGCTCGCCATTCAGAAGGCTGTGGATGACGCGAGGAAGAACATGTTCCGCGTGCCGCGGTACGGCAACACGATCACCCACGAGGTGATCGGCCGTCACGGGGCGGGTCGTGTGCTGCTCAAGCCCGCGGCGCCGGGTACCGGCGTCATCGCGGGCGGCGGCGTGCGTGCCGTGCTGGAGCTTGCCGGAGTGCGCGACATTCTCAGCAAGTCGCTTGGCACCACCAACCCGATCAACCTTGTCACCGCCACGGTGAACGGCCTCAAGTCCCTGCGTACCCCGCAGGAGGTCGCTGCGCTGCGCGGGAAGACGGTGGCCGAGGTGCTCGGAATGTCCGCAAGCCCCTCGCCGCGCCCCGATGGCCCCATCGTTGAGGCCGGAGCCGCGGAGGAGGTCCCCGCATGAGCACTCTCAAGGTGACCCAGGTCCGATCGCAGATCGGCAGCACGCAGCGCCATCGCGGCACTCTGCGCGCTCTCGGGCTGGGTCGTATCGGTTCGGCGGCCGTCCATCCGGACTCGCCATCCCTTCAGGGAATGCTCCGCAAGGTGGCATCCCTGGTTCGTGTTGAGGAGGTCGAGAATGCCCGCTGACGAGCCCGTTGTGAACCCCGAGGACATCCGCCTGGAATCGCTTCGGCCGAACCCCGGCGCGCGACACCGTCGCAAGCGTCTGGGCCGCGGCCCGGGCTCCGGGCACGGCAAGACCTGCGGTCGCGGTATGAAGGGTGCCGGTGCCCGCTCGGGTCCCGGCCCCCGTCCCGGCTACCACGGTGGTGCGATCCCCCTGCACATGCAGAAGGGCAAGTTGCGTGGTTCGAACCACAAGAAGTCGATGCCGATCGGCCCGTTCCGCACCCATTCGGTGCCGGTCAACGTGGGCGCTCTCGCTCGCTTCTTCGCCGCCGGTGAGACGGTGGATGCTGCGGCCCTCCTGCAGCACGGCCTGGTGAAGAACAACGCGAACCGCGCATGGCCGGTGAAGCTTCTGGCCGACGGCGAGATCACCCACGCGCTGACCGTGCGTGTCGATCAGGCGTCGGCAGCGGCGATTGCCAAGATCGAGGCGGCCGGCGGTCGTGTCGAGCTCGTCTCCGCGGAGTAGCGACGACCCGTCCGGCACCCGCGATCTCCCGTGACCCTCACCTAGGCTAGGCACAGCCCGTGCTCACCGCCATGCTCAGCTCGCTCCGGTCTCCGGAGCTGCGGCGCAAATTGATGGTCACCGCCGGCCTTCTGCTGGTCTTCCGGTTCGGTTCGTACGTGCCGGTACCCGGCGTCAATGCCGACCGCCTGGCCAACGCACTGAGCCAGCGGGGCACCACGAACATCCTGAACTTCCTCAACATGTTCTCGGGAGGCGCACTCACGCGCTTCGCGGTGTTCGCGTTGGGGATCATGCCGTACATCACCGCGAGCATCATCTTGCAGCTCATGACCGTGGTGATCCCGTCGCTTGAGCGCCTGCAGAAGGAGGGCGAGGCCGGGTACGCCAAGATCACCCAGTACACCCGGTACATGACCGTCGGCCTGGCGCTGCTGCAGTCCATGGCCTACGTCCTGTACTTCCGGTCGCAGAATGCCCTTCCCGACCTGACCTGGGGCCGCATCTTCCTGATCGTGATCTCGCTCACCGCCGGCACCACGCTGGTGATGTGGTTGGGCGAGCTGATCACTCAGCGCGGAGTGGGCAACGGGATGTCGCTGCTCATCCTCGTCGGGATCCTGTCGAGCCTTCCGGCCGCCCTGAAGGGCTGGATCGGCTTGCCGCCGGTGACCGCCGTGATCATCGGCATCATCGCCGCCGGCATCGTGGTGGGTGTCGTCTTCGTGAACGAGGGGGTGCGACGCATCCCGATCCAGTACGCGAAGCGTCAGGTGGGCCGACGTATGACGTCGGGCGGCACGACCTACATGCCGATCCGGGTGAACATGGCCGGGGTGATCCCGGTCATCTTCGCGGCCTCCGTGACGATCCTGCCCCCGACGCTCGCCGAACTGGCCGGCGGCGGATCCTTCTTTCAGGGCATCGCCGACTTCCTGTCACCCGGCTCGTGGTGGTTCATCCTCTTCGAGGGCCTGCTGATCGTCCTCTTCACGTACTTCTACACGGCCGTGCAGTTCAACCCGACAGAGCAGGCCGACAACCTGAAGAAGTACGGTGGGTTCATCCCGGGAGTCAGGCCGGGGCGCCCGACGGCGGTCTATCTGGACCGCGTGGTCACCCGCCTCACGTTGCCCGGTGCCATCTATCTGGCAATCATCGCGGAGTTCCCGAACATCATCTTCCGGTACCTGCCCGAGTCCAACGTGTTCTTCGGACTCTTCGGCGGAACCTCGATGCTCATCGTGGTTGGAGTGGCGCTTGACACCATGCGCCAGATGGAGGCGCAGCTCATGATGCGCCAGTACGACGGGTTCCTCCAATAGCCCGCCTGATTCTGCTTGGCCCCCCCGGGGCGGGAAAGGGAACGCAGGCCGATCGTCTGAAGGATCGCCTCGGGCTGCTGCACCTGGCCACCGGTGACCTGCTGCGCGCCGCCGTGGCGCAGGGCACGGCGCTGGGCATCGAGGCGAAGCGCTACATGGACGCCGGGGACCTGGTTCCCGACGAGGTGGTGATCGGCATGATTCGCCAGCGCCTGGTGAACCATTCCGACGACTTCATGCTTGACGGCTTCCCGCGCACCATCGCGCAGGCGGAGGCCCTCGACGCGATGCTCGCGGAACTGACCGCGCCCCTCGACGCCGTCGTGTGTCTCACGGTTGCCCGCGATGAGTTGGTGCGGCGCCTGGCCGGCCGGTGGCTCTGCCGGACGTGTGGTCGCTCGTGGCACGAGGTCTCGAACCCGCATGTGCGCGACGAGGCCTGCGAGGCCACCGGCGCGGAATGCGCGCTCTATCAGCGGGATGACGACCGGGCTGAGACCGTGGCCAATCGGCTCGACGTCTACGACGCCCAGACGGCTCCGCTCATCGGCTACTACCGCGAGAGAGGCCTCCTGCGCGAGGTCGACGGCACTCTTCCCCTTGACGAGGTGCAGACGCGTGTCGTCGAAGCGCTCACAGCGGGGCGCTAAGGCGGCGGCGCAGAGCGCCCCGCCCGCCCATATGGCACCCGTTCCGAAGACCCCCGCCGAGATCGATGCCATGGCGGCGAGCGGTGCCGTCCTGGCCAAGTGCCTGGACGTCCTGGAGGCCGCCGTCGCACCGGGCATCACCACGCTCTCCCTGGACGAGATCGCCGAGGAGTTCATTCGCGCGCACGGTGGCATTCCGACGTTCAAGGGCTACCACGGGTTCCCCGGCACCATCTGCCCCTCGGTCAATGAGGAGGTGGTGCACGCGATTCCGGGTCCCTACGCCCTCACCGCAGGCGACATCATCTCGATCGACTGCGGCGTGACCCTCGACGGCTGGGTATCGGATTCGGCGCGAACCATTCCCGTGGGAGAGGTGAGCGATACCGCGCGCCGGCTGCTGGACGCCACGCGGCTCTCGCTCGCCGCGGGTATCTCGGCAGCCGTTCCCGGCGCACGCGTTGGTGACATCGGCAGCGCGGTGCAGGAGGTCGTCGAACGGGCGGGTTTCCACGTGGTGCGCAGCCTGGTGGGCCACGGTGTGGGCCGGACGATGCATGAGGAGCCGCAGGTTCCCAACTTCGGCAGGCCGGGCACGGGCGTGGAGCTCGAGGAGGGTGTGGTCATCGCCATCGAGCCCATGGTCACCGAGGGCAATCCCGAAGTGGTGATGGGTGGAGACGGATGGGTTGTCGCCACCCGGGATGGCGGTCTGGCAGCGCATTTCGAGCACACCGTCGCGATCACCGCCCAGGGCCCTCGCATCCTGACCCGAGTCGCCGAATGAGCGACCGGTTCCTTCGGCCGCTGGTTCCTGCTATCTTGCGCGGCCGCGCGTGGGTCGAGCCACGATGACCTTCGTGTGCCTGAAGCGGCCCGTCATCTGTGCTCGTCACCGCACGCGAAGTGACGACGTCGTATTCGTCGCGCCCTCGTGCGTGGCGGCGACGACGCCGGGTTACCAAGCGAGGAGTCGCGCGTGAAGGTTCGTCCGTCCGTGAAGCCGATCTGCGAGAAGTGCCGCGTCATCAAGCGTCACGGCAAAGTGCTCGTGATCTGCGTCAATCCTCGCCACAAGCAGACCCAGGGGTAGCCCGATGGCACGTATCGCCGGAGTCAACATCCCCCGCGAGAAGCGGATCGAGATCGGCCTCACCTACGTCTACGGGATCGGCCGCTCGACGGCCAACGTGATCCTGAGCAAGGTCGGCATCAGCCCGGACACGTACGTCCGGGATCTGACCGAGGAGGAGGTCGGCCGTCTACGCGAGGTGATCGAGAGCGATTGCATCGTCGAGGGCGACCTCCGGCGCGAGCGCGCCAACAACATCAAGCGGCTCATGGACATTGCCTGCTACCGCGGGCTGCGTCACCGCCGCGGTCTTCCGGCCCATGGCCAGCGGACCAAGACCAATGCGCGCACCCGCAAGGGTCCCAAGCGGACCGTCGGCAAGCAGCGCAAGAAGTAGCTGGAGCGAAGGAGCCCATTGGCACGCCAGAAGGCAACCCGAGGCCGTACCCGCCGCAAGGCCCGCAAGAACATTGCGGTCGGTCACGCACACATCAAGACCAGTTTCAACAACACGATCGTCACCCTGACGGATCGTCAGGGGAACGTCATCGCCTGGGAGACAGCTGGTTCTGCCGGCTTCAAGGGGTCGCGTAAGAGCACCCCGTTCGCCGCCCAGGTGACTGCCGACGCCGCAGCCCGCAAGGGTATGGAGCATGGTCTCCAGAAGGTTGACGTATTCGTGAAGGGCCCCGGTTCCGGTCGTGAGACCGCCATTCGGTCGCTTCAGGCCGCGGGTCTCGATGTGACCTCGGTCACCGATGTGAGTCCCGTTCCCCACAATGGCTGCCGCCCGCGCAAGCGGCGCCGCGTCTAGGGGGCCGACGTGGCACGCGATCGCGACCCGCAGTGCAAGCAGTGCCGCCGTGAGGGCGACAAGCTCTTCCTCAAGGGTGCGCGCTGCATGACGGAGAAGTGCGCCATTGAGCGCCGCAACTATCCGCCCGGCCAGAATGGCCGGGGCCGCATCCGGCAGTCGGAGTATCTCCTCCAACTTCGCGAGAAGCAGCGCGCTCGTCGTTACTACGGCGTGCTGGAGAAGCAGTTCCGGCGCTATTACGAGCGCGCGAGTCGTCAGCCGGGCATCACGGGTGAGAACCTGCTGAGGATGCTCGAGCTCCGGCTCGACAACGTGGTCACCCGGCTGGGCTTCGCGGCGTCTCGCCGTCAGGCGCGCCAGCTCGTGGGCCACGGCCACTTCCGCGTGAACGGTCGCCGGGTCAACATCCCGAGCTACCAGTGCCGTCCCGACGACATCATCACGCTTAAGGACAAGTCGGGGGCCGAGCCCGCCGTACGCGGCGCCACCGAGATCGGTGCGTCCGTTGCGCCGTGGCTTCAGGCCGATCACGATTCGCTGTCGGGCAAGGTGCTGAAGGCACCGGACCGTACGGAAATCGACACACCCGTTCGTGAGCAGTTGATTGTGGAGCTCTACTCGAAGTAGCAGCACCCGGGCACGGCACGGGCGATGGCCGGGGGACCCCTGACGCGGGGGCCCCGGGCCGAGGCCGCCGGACCCGGTTTCGCGTTCACCCAGGCACCGGCCATGAGCCGGGAGGAGCAGATTCATATGCTCGATATCCAGACCCCGCGCATGAACTACGAGCCCGCGTCCGAGACCTTCGGGCGCATCGAGGTGGAGCCGCTCGACCGTGGCTTCGGGCACACGTTCGGCAACTCGATCCGTCGCGTGCTGCTCTCATCTCTTGAGGGAGCGGCAGTGACGTCGATCAAGATCGCCGGCGTGCAGCACGAGTTCACGACGGTGGCCGGCGTTCGCGAGGACGTCACCGACATCATCCTGAACCTGCGCGGCCTGGTGTGCCGTCTGTTGGGCGAGTCGGAGGAGATCGAGGTCGAACTCACGCGCCAGGGCCCCGGCGCCGTCACGGCCGGGGACATCACCTGCCCGGCCGACCTCGAGATCCTCAACCCGGAACTCGAGATCGCCAACCTCGAGGCTGGTGCGACGCTCGACATGGTGCTCACCATCGCTCGCGGCCGCGGCTACGTGCCCGCCGACCAGAACAAGGGTCCCGGGACCACCATCGGTGTCATTCCCGTCGACTCCAACTTCTCGCCCGTTCGGCGCGTGCGGTACGAGGTGGGCGCAGCCCGCGTGGGCCAGCGCACCGACTACGACAAGCTCATCCTCGAGATCGAGACCGATGGCAGCATGGATCCTCGCGCTGCCGTTGCCGAGGCCTCGGCCATCCTGATCGAGCGGCTGTCGATGTTCGCCGATCCGAAGGACACCCGCCTGCTGGCCGAGGAGGACCCCGAGCCGCCGCAGCCCGGTGGCGAGATGGCCAACATCCTCATCGAGGAGCTGGAGCTCGGTGTGCGCTCGTACAACTGCCTCAAGCGCGTCGGCGTTGAGACCATCGGCGACCTCATCTCGAAGTCCGAGGACGACCTCTCCGCCATCCCGAACTTCGGGAAGAAGAGCATCGAGGAGGTCAAGGAAAACCTTGCCCGCCACGCGCTCTCGCTACGCTTCGACGACTGACCCGCCCGGCACTACCCGCACCCCGGAGACACAATGCGACACCGCAAAAGCGGACCCAAGCTCAATCGTGACAGTGCCCATCGCAAGGCGATGGCGGCCAATCTGGCCATCGCACTCCTCGAGCACGGGCGGATCCAGACCACCGAGACCAAGGCGCGGCTGGCCCGGCAGACCGCCGAGAAGGCGATCACCCTCGGCAAGCAGGGCACGCTGCACGCCCGTCGCCAGGCCATCGCCCTGCTGCGGAACAAGCCGATCACCTATCGCCTGTTCAACGAGGTGGCGCCGGTGTTCGCGGACGTTCCCGGTGGCTACACCCGAGTGATCAAGATCGGCCCCCGCCAGGGTGACGCGGCACCGATGGTGCTGCTGGAGCTCTCGCGGCCGGTTCCCGTATCTGCCTCGAAGGACGTTGCCGCATGAGCGTCAGAACGCGCCTGTCCATCGCGCTTGGATCGCTCGTCATCGCCGTCGGCATGGCCGCCGTGCCCGCCATGGCCACGCAGTCGGCGACGCAGGTGGAGATCACCGGAATCGTGCAGGGTGTCAACGCCTGGACGTCTGCCACGCAGGGGTACTCGTACGCCGAGTACTCGGTCAACAGCATCCGTGTGAGCAGCGTCAATCCGGCCTTCGCGGCTGCGCAGATCGCACCGGTCCCCGCGTACGTGGGACGTATTCCGGTGCAGCAGGTGCTGCTGACAGGCTCCGGCTCGCAGTGGACGGTCGTGGATGGCGGGTCGAACTTCTGCGACGACGTGACCGCCGTCAGCTCCGCCGTGATCAACGATCTGTTCCGCCAGGGGTGTCCTGCGACATCGAAGCAGGCCACGATCGCCACACAGACCAACGGCGGCTACAAGGCCACCGTCACCGCCCAGCGCAAGGGGCAGCAGGCCGACGTGCACATCAAGGTGCAGAGTTTCGCCGGCGGCCAGTGGGTCAACCTGACCGAGCGCCGTCTCGGTGGGCTGAACAGCTTCACCTGGAGCGCCGTGACACGCAGCGGTGGCGGGTACGTGACAGTGAACGGCTCGAATCAGTGGGTGTCCGCGCAGGTGTACAAGAGCGCGCAGTCGCTCTATTCGGTGTACGGCTTCCGCATCACCCCGCTGGGCCTCACGCCGCTCCCGGCCTAGCAACCCGCTGACGATGCCCGCGCTTCGACTCGACATCGAGTATGACGGCGCTGGCTTCGCCGGCTGGGCGGTGCAGCCGGGATATCGCACCGTCGAGGGCGTCCTTCTGGACGCCCTCGACTTTCTCGTGCAGGAGCGCCCGTCGATGCGTGTGGCCGGGCGCACCGACGCCGGCGTGCACGCGACGGCGCAGGTTGCGAGCATGACTCTGGCGGATGGCTCGATGGCCACAGAGCCCGCACGGCTCGTTCGCGCTCTCGCGGGTGGGGTGCCGGCGGCCGCCGCGGGGCGCGCCGTCCGCACCACCGCCGATGGCTTCGACGCACGAGCCGACGCCCGGTCGCGGGCCTACGAGTACCGGGTGCTGATTGGACCACCATCACCGTTGCGCCATCATCGCACGCTGCGCCATGTGGGCCAGCCGCTCGATCGCATGGCGCTCGACGCCTGTGCACGAATGGTGTGCGGACAGCACGACTTCCGGGCATTCACTCCCACAACCACCAAGCACGTGTTCTTCGCGCGCACGGTTCTCGCATGCGGCTGGCGGCAGGACGGCGATGAACTCGTCCTGGCCATCGAGGCGAACGCGTTCCTGCGTCGCATGGTGCGGGTGGTCGTGGGAACGATGCTGGAATGTGGGCGCGGGTATCGCTCGCTCGAGTCGTTCGCGGCGCTCCTCGAGGGGGCCACACGCTCGGACGCCGGGGTGACCGCCCCGCCCCATCCGCTCACCTTGGTGGCCGTGCGCTACGAGTGATGGGGCGCTCCGGGGCCGCGACTATGATCGATGTCCCGGTGCGGATTCTCCTGACCAACGACGATGGGGTCCACTCCCCCGGCATCCTCGCCCTCAAGCGGGCCCTGGATCCGTTGGGCGACGTGTTCGTGGTGGCTCCCGATGCCAACCGGAGTGCGATCGGGCGGGGCATCACCATCCGGGACGCCCTGGCCGTGGATGAGGTGGAGATGGCTGACGGCACCACTGCCTTCGCGACAGATGGGACTCCCGTCGATTGTGTGCGTCTGGCCGTGCTGGGCCTGATCGGGGAGAAGCCCGACGTGGTCGTGAGCGGAGCGAACCTCGGGCTCAACCTGGGTGACGACGTGACGTACTCCGGAACCGTGGCGGCGGCGCTCGAGGGGGTGCTGCTGGGGCTGCCGGCCATCGCAGTGAGCCAGGCGGCGCTCGGTGGGGGCAGCGGCCCGGATCTGGATTATGACTTCACCGCGGTCACCACGTTCGCCGCGCGGCTGGTGCCGCTCGCATGCCGTGAGCGCTTTCCGCGTCACGTGCTTCTCAACATCAACGGTCCCGGTGTGACCCCGGACGATCTGCGCGGCGCGCGGGTCACCCGCCTTGGACGCCGCGTGTACAACGATACCCTCGAGCTTCAGTCCACATCAGGCGCGCGTCGGCACTACCGCATCTACGGCGAGCCCGTACGCCACGACGAACAGTTGGGTACGGACCTCTCGGCAATCGACGAGAACGTGCTCTCGGTGACGCCGCTGCACTTCGACCTCACGGACCTGGCCGGTATGGATGCCATCGAGCGCTGGGAGATTGATGGGTTGCTCCGCTCCGAGGCCGAGGTGCCCTGACGCGGTGCCGCGCTTCGGTACGGTCATCCTGGACCTGGATGGGACGGTCATCGACACGGTCGCCCTCATTCGGGAGTCCCACCGCCACGCCGTTGGAACTGTCCTCGGCATCGACCTCCCCGACGAGGTCCTGACGGCCCATGTGGGGCGCCCCCTCATCGACCAGATGCGCGAGTTCTCACCCGAGCGGGCAGACGAGATGCTGCATGTCTTCCGCGAATGGAACCACGCGAATACGGCTCGGCTCATCGCGGAGTACGAGGGAATGGATGCGGTACTCACCCGCCTGCATGGCGCCGGCTGTCGCCTGGCCATCGTCACCTCGAAGAGCCACCCGACCGTTGCGCTGGCCTTCGCTGCGATTCCGGGGCTGGAGGCCAGGTTCGAGGTGGTGATCGCCATGGAGGACAGCACGCACCACAAGCCGCACCCGGAGCCGCTTCTGGTGGCACTGGCGCGCATGGATGCCGACCCCGCGGATACCTGTTACGTGGGCGACGCCCCGTTCGACATCCGGGCCGCGCGCGCCGCGGGGTTATCGGCGATCGGCGTGACGTGGGGCTTCTTCACCCCCCAGGCCCTCCTGGCCGAGGGCCCCGACCACGTGGTGGATACCCCCGCCGCCCTCGCGGACCTGCTGACCGGGGTCTGATGGCAGTCGCCGCCCGGGCCCAGTACCTGCGCGGTCTGATCCGCGAGGCGGCCCATGCCTATTACGTTCTTGATGACCCCTGCGTGGACGATGCCGTCTACGACGAGTGGGTGCGGGAACTGGAGCAGATCGAGGGTGCGCACCCCGATCTCATCACGCCGGATTCCCCCACCCAGAGGGTTGGCGCCCGACCCTCCGAGCGCTTCGACCCGCACCAGCATGCCCAGCCGATGCTCAGCCTGGCCAACGCCCGCGGCCCCGAGGAGCTGATCGGCTGGCAGCGACGTCTGCAGTCGGTGCTTGAACAGGAGGGTGCCGCATCGGCGGAGGTGCGGTACGTCGTGGAGCCCAAGATCGACGGCCTGGCCGTCTCCCTGACGTACGAGGATGGCCAACTCGTGATTGGGGCCACCCGTGGGGACGGAGTGGTGGGCGAGGATGTGACCGCGAACATCCGGACGATTCAGGCGATTCCCCTGGTGATTCGCCCTGCCGCCGCTCCACCCCCGGGCAGGATCGAGGTGCGTGGCGAGGTCTACCTGCCCCTCCGGGCGTTTGCGCAGTTCAACGAAGCCCGCGCCGCCATGGGGCTCTCCACGTTCGCGAACCCGCGCAACGCGGCGGCCGGCAGCCTGCGCCAGCTGGACCCGCGGCTCACCGCCGAGCGGCCGCTCTCCGCCTGGTTCTACGGGGTCGGCGCGCCGGGCGGACTGGAGGTGGCACGGCAGTTCGAGATGCTGGCTTGGCTACGGGTGGCCGGGTTCCCCGTGAACCCGTTCATCGAGGTTGTGGATGACATCGACGCGGCCGCGGCCGCCTGCGCCGCATGGGAGCAGCGCCGGGGCACGGTGGACTACGACATCGATGGTGCCGTGGTGAAGGTGGATTCCCTCGACCTGCAGCGGCGCCTGGGTGCGGTGGCACGCGCACCACGATGGGCCATCGCCTACAAGTTCGCGCCGACGACGGCCACCACGACGCTCGAGGACATCCGGGTGAACGTGGGCCGCACGGGTGCGCTGGTGCCGTTCGCCGTGCTGTCCCCGGTTCAGGTGGGTGGGGTCACCGTGGAGCGCGCGACGCTCCACAATCAGGACGACCTGGCGCGCAAGGACCTTCGCATCGGTGACACCGTGGTGGTGCAGCGCGCCGGGGACGTGATCCCCCAGGTGGTGGCTCCTCTCATCCAGCGTCGCACCGGCGATGAGAGGCCCTTCGTGATGCCTGACCACTGTCCGTCGTGCGGCACCGCGCTGGTGCGCCCAGGAGACGAGGTGATCTGGCGTTGTCCCAATCGTTCCTGCCCGGAGCAGTTGGTGCAGAGCGTGATCCACTTCGCATCTCGTGGTGCCATGGATATCGAGGGGCTCGGCGAGAAGACTGCCGCCAGGCTGTTCGAGGTGGGCCTGGTGCGAAGCATCGCCGACATCTACGACCTCACGGTGGAACATCTGATCCCGCTTGAGGGCTTCAAGGAACAGAGCGCCGCGAACCTGATCGCCGGTATCCGGGGGTCAGGGGCACGCCCGTGGCCACGTGTGCTCTACGCGCTCGGCATTCGCCATGTGGGAGGGGTCACGGCCGAGAGCCTGGCTCTGGTCATGCCCTCCCTTGACGCGCTGCTCGAGGCCGCGCCAGAGGACATGGCGCGCGCCGAGGGTGTGGGCCCGGTTGTCGCCGAGTCGGTGGCGGAGTTCCTGTCGTCCAGCGACAACCGCTCCATGCTGGAGCGCCTTCGGGCCGCGGGCCTTCAGATGCACATGGATGTGCCGGACGGCCCGGCCAGCGGTCTCCTCACCGGGTGCACGGTGGTGGTGACCGGTGGGCTCGAGTCGCTGAGCCGCGACGAGGCCCGACGCGCCATCACGGCCGCTGGCGGCAAGGCGACCGACTCGGTTTCGAAGAAGACCGCATTCGTGGTGGCCGGTCGCGACCCCGGCAGCAAGGTCGAGAAGGCCCAGGCCGTCGGCGTGCCGATCGTTGACGAGGCGGAATTCGGGAGGATCCTGGCGGGCGACGATCCCCCGCCCGCCCGGGACTCGTGAAGTGAGCACCAACGTGTGCCGGTCCCGTGGGAATCGCGACCGAACCACACACGCCGTTGCGGCCTGCGGGAACCGAGCCGGGCAAGGACGCAGGGAGCGCCCATATCGGACATACGGGCGCGACCTGAGGACACCGCCCGGCGACGTGTTCGCCGCCGCCGGAACCTGGTGAACGTCGGCGGTCACCCCACTAGGCGGGCGCCCCCACGTCGGAGTCCGTGGCCCCGCTGGCCAGCAGGGTGACGGCCTGATCCATGGTGCGCTGCGCCAGGCTGATGTTGCTGTCGTTGATGAGGAACGCAAATGCGTAGCGCACGCCAGAGCGACTGGTCACGACGCCCGCAAGTGACGCCACGCCGTTGATGTAGCCCGTCTTGGCACGGAGGCGATTGCGCACGGCCGGGTCGCGAAGGCGGTGGATCAGCGTCCCCTGGCCTCCGTGCTCGAGGGAGCGGATGAGGGCATCGCCCCACTGGGGCTCCCGCGCCGCGGCCGCCAACACCCGCACGAGGGTTCCGGCCGAGAGCCGGTTGGAGTGCGAGAGGCCGGAACCATCGACGAGGTCGTCGTTGGCCCCCAGGGCACCCTTCTCCCGCAGCAGGGTCTCAGCGTGCCCCGTGCCCGCGCGCGTCGTGCCATGGCCCACGCCGTAGGCACCGGCGTCCTTGGCAAGCATCTCGGCGATGAAGTTGTCACTGGCCGGGTTCATCACGGCGATGATCGCGCGCAGGGGTGGCGACTGCACCTGCCCGATGACCTGCCCGCCGGGCTTGTCGCGTCCGGCACGGATGGCGCCGCTCACGTGCACGCCTGCCCGCGCCCGAGCGGCGGCGAGCCGTTGCCCGGCGGCCACCGGGGGGCTCGAGACATTGCCCGACGTGCCGGTGCCGGAATGGTTCTGGTTTGTCACGATTGCCGAGAGAGGAGGGCACTCGAACACGTAGTCGGACTTCCAGTGTGGGGCCGTTCGCGCGGAGTCGAACAGCGTCTCGTCCACCACGATCCCACCGGTGATGCGTCGCACGCCGCTCGTGCGCACCGCACGGGCCAGGCGCGCGATGTCGGTGCCCACACCCGAAAGGTACGAGCGCGCGTAGGAGCGCGTGGAGAGCATCGGGTCGCCGGCGCCGATCAGGACGGCGGGGCCGCGCAGCGTCCTCGCCTGGATGCGGGCACCGGGGGCCGTCTCCACCCGGGTGGTGAAGCGGAAGTCCGGGCCGACGGTGAGAAGAGCGGAGGCGCTCGTCACGATCTTCATCGTCGACGCGGGTGCGAGCGGGGTATCGGGGCGCCACGAGGCGACCCGCACAGGACCTGACGGATCGAGCCGCCATACCAGTGCGCTGGTGGTGGGATGCCCCGTGCCGAAGGCGTCGATGAGCGCCTCAACGCGGGAGCCCGCGGCCATTGCCGGCAGAGCGCCTCCGAGCACGCTGAGGCCCGCGCCGAGGGTGGCGACGATACGCGGGGCATATCTGCGGATGGGACGCGGCACGATGGGGTCGGAGGCCAGCGGCCGCGGCGGCGGGCC